>Ga0160421_1000039_pt1 | contig 151231 bp, 132 predicted proteins | sample TAMARWmetagpilot_FD_108195 | JGI IMG/M metagenome (GOLD analysis project Ga0160421, IMG submission 108195) | Phycosphere-associated microbial communities from TAMU algal ponds, Corpus Christi, Texas, USA - TAMU ARW-7 10/27 metagenome pilot | ecosystem: Engineered > Artificial ecosystem >... | reverse complement strand
GCTAGTCCCAGTACGTCCTTTCTTTCTAGCAATAACGGTATACATTGAGCTTGGATTTCAGATGGTGTCTTGTAACCCAACTCTTCAACTGCCTTTAAAATTGCAGGAGAAAGATTTAGAGATTCAAACGTGACTGGTTCTGACATTAATACGCCTCAACGAATTTAAAGAGGCGCGCATTGTATAGGAAATACGAGGCAATTGCTTGTATAAATTACAACTAATTTGTATGTGGTTGATGTTGGTCGAAATTTAACCAGTTTAAATTTTTGATTTTTTAAACTGGTTAACAAGCTATATACAAAGCGTTATTTATATAGGCCTAGATTTTCTTTTGCGTAAGCTTCAAATTCAGTAAAACCACCAATGTGAGTTTGATCGACAAAAATTTGTGGCACAGTTGGGCATGGTTTTCCTGCAGACTTTTCTAAATCTGCTTTGCTAATGCCTTCTTTGATAATATCGATGTAACGAAACTTAAAATCATCACGCTCATTTGATAGTTGCTCGGCAACGTCTTTAGCACGTACACAAAATGGGCAGCCTTCGCGGCCAAAAATTACTGTAAGCATAATACTCTCCTCAATTTAGTTGGGTTCATATTAAACGATTAATTAATAATTTAAAGCGCAAAAAATCGATTGGTTAATTCTGTTTTACTGTTAACTCGCTTAATTACTCATTTGCCATGCATTTTGAATTGCAATTTGCAAAAGCGCATTTATGCAAAAGATGTATAATTTTTAAATCTAATGAATTCATCGTATTAGTAAAGGCGCTGCAAGTGGCATGTAAATTGATATTTAACTACAGAGCCATTCTTATTAGGAACGATGATGAGTAATAACAGCCATGTTTTAGAAATTATTCAAGGGGTAATTGCCCGCTTTTGCAAAGCAGACAACACAAATGTGGCAATTACACTCATCAACAAATTACAGTGTAATTATATTTGTTTACAGGTGTCTCCTGAGCAAATGATTATCCAGTGTGAAGCGTTTATTTTGCCTTCGCTAAAAGCCGCTAAAAGCCATTTTTTGCTAACAGTAGAGGCCAATTTACAAGGTATTAATTTAAATTACTGGGTAGATTCGAATCCTGAAATGCACACCATTGATATACACGGTTTACTTGCAACCCGTGAGCCAATTTCATCGGTAGATACAAACAAAGAGTTTATTAGCGCAGCTAATAATAAAGACGACTTAGAGCAAAGCATTCATTATCTAGTTAACTTTAGTGCGCAAAACTATGGTTTAAAACTCGCCGACAGCAACCACACCAACGCTTTAAAAATTGAAGATGCGCGTCACCTATCTGCAGAGCAACTTGCGAGTGATTTTTTAAATAATGGGGCGTCTCAGAGTATAAAAATTTGCGCATTTGATGCGCTCAGTGAGCTGCAAAGCCATCACGCTATTTCTCAACCTGTATTGGCGTGGCCGTTTTTTGATACTGACCTAGTAAATGCGGTTAATAATTTAAATACCCACAGCAAATTATCTGTATTGGTTGCTGATGACAGCTTGCCAAGCCAAGTTGCGACCAAAGTCATGCTTGAAATGCTTGGTTGCGCAGTAACCTGTGCAGAAAATGGCTCAAGTGCCTTACTTATTGCCCAACAAGAACCTTTCGATTTACTGCTGTTAGATGAGCGTATGCCAGGTATGTTTGGCAGTGATGTGGCTCAGCAGCTCATTAAACAAAACACCCCAAACGATAACACGCCAAAAGTTATTTTAACGGGCATTACTGAGGAGCAACAAATTGCTCAGTTGTTCGAAAAAGGGGTGACGCACTATCTTCAAAAACCGGTAACAAAAGCTGTATTAGAAGAGTTTATTAAGCCTTGGCAAGCTGCCTAAAGGCCCGTTTAGGAGGACGCTATGAACGATTTATCAAAAACAGCTTTGCTGCTCATTGGTTTTCAAAATGATTACTTTTCGCCTGATGGCATTTTATACCAAGTGGTTGAAGAGTCATCAAGAGTAACCGGCGTGGTAAATAACACGTTAGCGCTGCTTGACAAATACATAGATAAATTTGCATTAGTGCTCAGTACGCCTATTCACTTTACACAAGATTATAGCGAGCTTAAAAACCCAATTGGTATATTAAAAGTGATTGCCGAAGTAGGGGCTTTTAAAGCCGACTCTTATGGTGCTCAAGGCATTAAAGAATTTGATAAATATGGCAAACGTATTATGCAAATACCCGGTAAACGCGGGTTAAATGCGTTTACTCATACAGAGCTTGCAAATGTGCTTAATAAAAATAGCATCACTAACATTGTTTTAGCAGGCACGGTGACCTCTATTTGCATTGACTCTACCGCGCGCTCTGCGGTAGAGCTTGGCTTTAATGTGACGGTACTTAATGACTGTACATCAAGCAGAACGCCGTTTGAGCAATCATTTTACTGTGAAGAGGTTTTTCCGCTTTATGCCAAGGTGTGCAGCCATACAGAATTAGTCAATGAATGAGGCGCATATGGAAGAAAAAGACGAGCTACAAGTACAAGTTCATTACGCGCTAATAGAGCAGCTTTCTGCAAACACCCGCAGGCAGACTAAGTTACTTGCCTTACTTGATGAGTGTGTATTTGAATGTGATAAACATTTAGTGTTTAGCTACGTGAACGAAGCATGGCTTAATAAGTTGGGTTTTACGCCGGCCATGCTCATAGGTAAAAAAATCACATCACTGCTAGAGACCAAAGACTCGTTAAAGCTGTCAGCGTATATTGAGTCTATTTTTGAAGGCGTTTTTAGTGCCAGTATAGAGCTGCAAGTAAAAAATAATGACGGCCTTACTAACTGGTTTGAAATGCGCTTGGCCTGCGACGATAGCGGCGGGTTTATTGGCTCGTTACACGACATTCAACGACATAAAGATTACCAATACTTACTCACCCAGCAACAAGAGTACGCTAAGCGACTTTCGTTAGTGGCAAGCCACACCAATAATTTAGTTATAATTACCGACCGATTTGGCAAAATAGAATGGGTTAATAAAAGCTTTGAAACGCTTACTAGTTATAAATGTGAAGAAGTCATCGGGCTTAGCCCCGGTAAACTGTTGCAAGGGCCTAAAACCAGCCTAGAGTCGCGCCAGTTAATGGCTAAAGCGATTAAAAATGCCGAGCCTTTTCAAATAGAAACCATTAATTATGATAAAAATAAAAACGAATACTGGGTTGCTATTGATGCCACCCCCGTAAAAGATGATGACGGTAATGTTAAGCATTTTATAGCCATAGAAACCAACATTACCCAGCGTGTAAAAGCTGAACAAGCCATGGCAGAAATAGAATATAACTACCACTCTGTGGTCGATAACATCCCTGATATTGTATTGAGGTTAGATGCGCAGGGCGGGTTATTGTTTATGAACAAAGCATGGCAAGATTTTTTCCAAACAGACATAAATAAACACCTTGGCTTACCCATTGCTAATTTTGTAATGAGCGAGGATGTGGAAAAGCTAAACACAGCACTTACAGGCTACAGTAGTGGCAACCGAGAAGTTAAACGTTTGGATATTAGGTTAACCAACGCGCTTAATGAGCCAAATTGGGTTGAAATGACCCTCACACCCATTACCTCATTTAATGGCACACACTTAACATCTATAGCGGCGACCGTGGTTGATATTCAAGAACGTGTGATAGCTGAACAAATACTCTTAGATGCTAAGCACCAGGCTGAATCGTTGGCTGAGTCTAAAAGTCGCTTTATGGCCAATATAAGCCATGAAATACGCACACCTTTAAATGCAGTGATTGGCTGTGCAGATATCTTACACGACACTGGGCTTACAACAGATCAAAAACGTTACACCCAAATGATTAAAACAAGTTCAGATGCATTATTGAGTATTTTAGATGACGTGCTGACCTACTCACGCTTTGAAGCGCAAGCAATCTCAATAGATAATCAGCCATTTAGCCTCGATATTTGCTTAGAAGAGGCTATTGATATTGTAAGTGAAAGCGCCGTGCAAAAAGGCCTCGAACTTATTTTTGATCTGCACCCTGATGTTCCTGCGCAGGTGGTGGGCGATCATGGTCGTATAAGGCAAATTGCAATAAATTTACTCTCAAATGCCATTAAGTTTACTCAAAAGGGTTCACTTATAGTGACAGCACAGTGTGTTGAGTTTGAAAATAATAAATTTACGTTGCAGCTTAGCTTTAAAGATACAGGAATAGGCATTGCGCAAAACAAGCTCGAGAGTATGTTTAAGCCGTTTATACAATCGGATAACTCTATCACTCGGAAATATGGCGGCAGTGGCTTAGGTTTAGCCATATGTAAGCAAATATGTGATGCTGCAGGGGGCAGCATTACTGTTAACTCGCAGTTTGGTAAAGGGAGTGAGTTTATTGTGAATTACCCTTTATTAATAGATACAAGCGAGCAGGTGCAAAGAGAAGGCTTTTCTGCCAGAGCCAAAAAGCCCTATGTGTGTGTGATAAGTAAAAACTTGCCATTAAACAATGCGATAGAGCATATGCTTACTCGCCATTCGATAGATTTTTCACGCCTTGAAAACATCGAAAAGCTAGACAGTATCGATACGCCCGACGCTATTGTTACCACTAACAAAGCCGATTTAGACGCAGCGCAACAATTTTTAAAAAGTTACAAGAGCCTAAATAAACCGTGTTTATTACTCATAGACCTACTGGGTAAAAACCAAAAAACAGAGGCGCCTAGCTCTGGTATGTTGATGTTTAATGGGCCTTTTAAGCCTTCGTATTTACCCAGAGCGATTGCTGCGCTTGAGGAAGAGCTTTTTCATCTTGATATTATTTTTACTAATAAAAAAGAAACCACACTAAACACAGCCACTATTAATGCTCAGCCATTTAAAGGTACGCACGTACTCGTGGTTGAAGACAATAAAAATAACCAAATTGTGATTCAGCAATTTTTAGAGCAGCAAGGGTGCTTAGTTAAAATAGCCAGTAATGGGCAAGAGGCGATTGAAAAAGTTAAAACGCAAACAATAGATTTAATATTTATGGATATTCAAATGCCAATTTTAGACGGTATTTCTGCCACTAAAAAAATCAGAGAGTTAGCTATTGTCACCCCTATTATAGCGTTAACAGCGAATGCGATTCATGGAGATAAAGAGCGTTTTATTAAAGCAGGAATGAATGACTATTTAGCTAAACCAATTATTAGCGAAAAACTCAATTTGCTCTTAAATCAATACTTACCAAAACTTAATGACGCTAAACACTCTAAGTTAGAGCGCATTAACGAAATTTGGTCATTATTAAAGTAACAAGCAATGCAACCGTGCTTTTAGGTAAATAGTTATAGATGGCCTTAAGGTATTTGTGATTAAAGTTTTTAGTTGTTAAGTAAATAAACATAAATAGTGGGTTTAGCAAAAATTTAACCTCAAAAGGTTAAAATTGACTGTTTTCTCAAAAAAGCGGTGGCGATTGAGTATTGCGTAGTCAATTACTTTTACTGCCTAAAAAGCCTTAATGTATTAAAAAATTATTAAATAGCACTAAAATACTAGTTCTTTTTGGTTTTAAATTTTTTTCGGGTTGGTTCTTAATGATTATTTTTAAATTGGTTTGCATTTTGCAAATCAAAATGAAATTGAATCTCATAATGCAAATATCCGCTCAGCTATTTTTTATTATCCCTATCAAAGTAATTAATTTACCCATTGATTTATAAAGACTTAAATTTTTTATCATCATTAAATTTATTATGGCATGGCTTTCGCAATATAAACACCAAGTAGAGCGAAGTTATCATTGATATAAATTTGCTAAGTAGTTAAATAAATTTTAAGGGTGTCCATTATGCAAACTAATACTAAAGTTAAACAGCAACCAAAAAAAATGTCTTTTGTTCTTACTCCAGAGTTAATGGTGCTGTCTATTATTATTGTTGCAGCTGTTATTGTTGGTGCAACAGCACTGCGAGGCACCGTTACTATTGAACCTGTTAATAAAGGTAATATCGAGATGTTCACCAATAAATTTAGTAATAGTGATTTAGATAATGCCACTATTGAAAGCAACACATTAAACTACGCTCAAAACATAGATGAGCAACCTGCCCAATCAGGCACACAAGGTTTAAACAACTAAACAATACTTCTCCTTTAGTATTTATTTCGGCTGACTCTAAGCAATTAGGTCAGCCTTTTTATTTTTAAAGCCACTTTATACCCAAACCATCGCTTACTCCTGCTCCCACTTTAAATCAGCTTGCGTGTCAGTGTGATTTGCAAAATGCAAATATACCTATCAATAATTTTAGACTAACAGCCCGCTTTTAACTAATTGAATTTTATGTGTTTATTTTTTATTTTTGACGGCTCGTTTTGGTCTGCAATTTGCAATTTATGTAACAAGCTTACGGTGAGCCCTTATTTGTGGAGAAATTTATGAATGCTTTTAAAAGTTTAGAGCCTATCAATACGGTCAACATTGCACGCTGGCATGAACTTGAGCAAATTATGGCTCATGCAATGAAAAACCATTGTTTTAATATGGTGTACCAGCCGCTTGTATCTTTAACAAGTGGGCAATTAGTTGGCTTTGAATCATTAGTGCGCTGCGAATCTTCACGCTATGGTGTTGTTGGCCCAGATGAATTTATTCCGCATGTAGAACAGTCAGGTATGATTTTAGATTTAGGTGATTGGATTTTTAAGAAAACCCTAAGCGATTTAAGCCAAATGAGAAAAATAGGTATGAATGATATAACTATTTCATTGAATATTTCGCCGGTACAAATTATTGAAGGGGATGTGTTTTCTAAAGTAATGAGCTTACTTGATAAGTATCAAATAGACCCCGCAGCCATAAAAGTAGAATTAACAGAAACAGCATTAATAAAAAGTCCGCAGCGTATTGCTAAAACATTTGAGCATTTTCATAAAGAAGGGGTAAAAATTTGGCTGGACGATTTTGGAACGGGCTATGCCTCTTTAGGCCTTTTAAGGCAGTTTAATATTGATGGGCTAAAAATAGATCGCAGCTTTATAAGTGGCATTACAACGAACAATGAAGACTTTACCCTGTGTAGCGCAATTATTGCTATGGCGCAAAGACTCGGGTTAGAAACCATTGCTGAGGGGATTGAACAGCGCGAGCAATTACAAATATTAGAGCAGCTAGGGTGTGATGTAGCACAAGGTTACTTACTCGGAAGACCAAGCAGTTTAGCTAATAATACGGCGACATGGGTAAAAATGTACACTTAACTTAATGTTTAGATTTGCAAAATGCGAAAAACGACTTACTCTAAAAGTATAAAACGTATAAAACGTATAAAAGCTTCGTATCACAATAATAAATAAAGGCCTAATATGCCAATACCTGAAGAATATATTGATAACACCATCACTCAAGCTCATGTGCTAGCGCAATTAGAGCAAGATGTTGGATCACTCACTTTAGTAAGGCTGGTAAACTTATTTATTAATGAATTAGAAGAAATGCGAGTTCGTCTTAAAAATGCAATTGATGAGCAAGATGAAGATAATATTAAAGATATAATGCACGTACTTAAAAATTCTGCGGCGCTATATGGCGCATTAACTTTGGCAGCCCTTGCCAGTCAATTACATGATTACCCCCCTGTTACCATTGAAGAAAATATTCACGCTGCTCAGATCGTTCAACATAATCTAGAAAAAACCCACGCTGCATACCAAGTTATTGCTAATAATATTACTTAAAAGGCTCTGCCATGAACGATTCTCAAAAAAAATCACTGGTTTATATAGTAGAAGACAGCATTGCAAGCGGGGCTCTTTATGCGAGTCAATTAGAGCAAGCAGGGCACGAATGTAAACACTTTACCGATGGCTACTCTGCCTTGGTAGGTATAAAAGAGATGATGCCTGATGTCATTGTCCAAGATGTTTGTTTACCCGATATTAGTGGCTTAGAAGTGCTGCAGTTTGTTAAAAAGCAAGAAAAGCCCGCTAACGTAGTCATGATCACCTCAAATAGCTCTATTGATGTTGCAGTAGAGGCAATGCGTTTAGGTGGTTTTGATTTTTTAGAAAAACCGTTTTCAGGCCAGCGCTTAGTAAGCGCCGTAGATAGCGCGCTTTCGCAAAAAGCACCTCCTGCAGTTAAAATTCAAGAACAAAAAGCGCAAAACACCTCCGGGTTTATTGGTGAATCGTTAGCAATGCAAACGGTGTTTAGGCTTTTAGATAGTGCAGCGCGAAGCAAAGCATGTGTTTTTATTACCGGTGAGAGTGGCACAGGTAAAGAGGTGTGCGCGCAAACTTTGCACGACACTAGCCCACGAAGTGAAGGGCCATTTATTGCAATTAACTGTGCTGCTATTCCAGGAGAGTTATTTGAGTCAGAGTTTTTTGGCCATGTAAAAGGGGCCTTTAGCGGAGCGCTAAGTGACAGGAAAGGGGCTGTAGAAGTTGCAAACGGTGGTACTTTATTTTTAGATGAACTGTGTGAAATGGAGCTCAACCTACAAGCTAAGTTATTGCGTTTTTTACAAACGGGTGCGTTTAATCGGGTAGGCAGTAGCGAGGTTTTACACAGTAATGTAAGGCTAGTGTGTGCAACAAATAGAAGCCCTGTAGTTGAAGTTGCCGAAGGGCGTTTTAGAGAAGATTTATACTATAGGCTTAATGTTATTCCTGTAAAGTTACCTCCGCTACGCGAGCGAGCTGGCGATATAATGTTGCTTGCAAAGCATATTTTAAAGCAAAAAAGTGAAAGTAACGCTAAGTTATTCCATCGCTTTTCAAAAGAAGTTGAAAACCTTTTTTGTAACTACGATTGGCCCGGTAATATCCGCGAGCTGCAAAATGTTATCGAAAATATCGTTGTTATCAACGAGGGTGACGTAGTTGAGTTAGATATGTTGCCAAGCTCATTTGGTGTTAATTCTGCTATTCCAATCAAAAATACCAGCTCGTCTCAATCCGCAGAGCAAATACAAACTAACTCGCTTATGGGCGTACACGACATAGAGCCCCTTTGGCAAGTTGAAAAAAGGGCAATAGAGTCGGCAATAGCCGTATGCGATGATAACATTCCACTTGCTGCGGCCTATTTAGGCGTAAGCGCCTCGACTATTTACAGAAAAATAAAAGGCTGGAGTTAGCTTTACGTTTCTTACTCACATCTTCTTGGTGTTTATACTGTGCTAATGCTACTTAAAAAGAGCAAGATGCCTGCTTTATCTAACATTTTATTATTCTGCTTACAGCTTATAATTCTCCTAATCACATTAAACAAGGCTACTTAATAAAAGCGAGTCGCCTGCCATTTCGTTCTCAGTTACATTTTCATGGTTGAAATAAACAAAGATACCCTAAGCTCTATTACTACACCCTAAGTTTAATAGTAAAAGGAGATCATAATGAGTAACGTTAATTTACAGCCAGCGAGTGTAATGCAGCCTTTAGTGGTAAGCGATTTAGATAACAATGACGTGAATTTAGTTGACCGCGTAAGCGACAAACCTTGGAAAATGATAGTGGTGTACAGAGGCCAGCATTGCCCTAAATGTACCGAACAACTCAATGAGCTTGCAACAATGCATGACGATTTTGCCAGCGCAGGTGTAGAAGTTGTAGCAGTAAGTGGCGATAGCGAAGAGCAGCTTAAAAAGCATCTTGAAAAAATAGACGTAAATTTCCCTCTTTATTACAATTTAACCATTGAGCAAATGACTGATTTAGGCTTATACATTAGTGAACCGCGCAGTGATGCTGAAACAGATCACCCATTTGCTGAGCCTTGTATTATTGTCTTAAACGAAGATAACCAAGTACAGATGCTTGATAAATCAAATAGTCCATTTGTTCGCCCAAGCCTTAAGCAGGTGCTAGGCGGTATTAAATTTTCACGCGAAAACGACTACCCAATTCGCGGTACTTTTATTAAGTAACGTGTATTGAGTAATTTGATGAATATACGAAGAGGGCACTTTTTTGTGCCCTTTTTTATTTTTTTTTCACTTTTTTTAATTTAATTACTTGAAAACTATTTTACTGCCCATAAATAGTTTAGTGAGGACGCCTGATGGGTCCCAAAAAATACAGAAGTTATTGAAATTTATATTATTAATTTAATTATGTTGTACTTGTTCAAACGAAAAGTAACAACATTATATCGCTTAAATATGAGGATATTATTATGCGTACAGTAGACTTATCACCACTTTATCGTTCATTCATCGGCTTTGATCATTTAGCATCTTTAATGGATGCGGCAGCTCGTACAGACAAGCAGCCTAGCTTTCCTCCTTACAATATCGAAGCACTAGATAAAGACAAATACAGAATCACTATGGCCGTTGCTGGTTTTAGTGAAAATGAACTGACCATTGAGTCAGAGAACAACACTTTAAAAGTTGCAGGCACTAAACCAAACAAAGATGAAAATGAAGAGCGCAAATTTATTCATCAAGGTATTGCGGAACGTAACTTTGAGCGTAAGTTTCAACTTGGGGATCATGTAAAAGTACTCGGTGCCGATTTAGCCAACGGTCTGCTTAGCATTGACCTGGAGCGCGAAATCCCAGAAGCACTTAAACCTCGTAAAATTGAAATTGGCGGTGGAAACCTAATCGAAGGTAAATAATCGCTAATAAACATTTTCCCTGATTGTAGCCGCCTCAACTGAGGCGGCTTTTTCGTTTTTATAACTCGTTTATATGCGTTAAATAATAATTTGCTTGGGCTAAGGTCTGCTGTTGAAGTTGGGGTGTTTGTTTATCCCAGTTTCTATAAACCATGCCAATGCGTGGGTTTTTTTCAAGTAATGCGCGGTGTTTATCCATAAATTTCCAATATAAGCTGTTGTAAGGACACGCCTTCTCACCTACTTTTTGCTTAACATCATAATGACAGTTTTTGCAGTAATCGCTCATTTTATTGATGTAATTACCACTGGCTGCATAGGGTTTAGTGGCGATAATAGCATCATCTGCAAATTGGCTCATGCCACGGGTGTTAGGCATTTCAACCCATTCAATGGCATCAATATAAACCCCTAAATACCATTGGTCGACTTCATTAGGGTCGATGCCTGTTAATAAGCAAAAATTACCAATGATCATTAACCTTTGAATATGATGAGCGTATGCGGTGTCTAAGCTCTGCGTTAATGCATGGCTTAAACAGTTCATTTTTACATTACCCTGCCAAAAGTACCCCGGTAACGACTGTTTGGCCTGTAATTGGTTTTTTTGTGCATAGTCGGGCATGTTTGCCCAATATATACAGCGAACATATTCACGCCAACCTAGGATTTGCCTAACAAAGCCCTCTACTTGAGAAATCGAAATTGTGTCGGGGTGAGCATTAAATTCGTCAATTACACGTCTAATAACGTACAGCGGGTGGATTAACTTGGCGTTTAAAGCAAATGATAAACGGCTATGGTACAAGCTGGCGTTATTTGTAACTTGGTCGGTCATTGCATCTTGAAACTGGCCGAAATTTTTTAGCAGGTGGGTACAAAAATACTCTAAACACGTTTTGGCTTGTTTGCGAGTGAGCGGCCATGGCAACTGCTGAGGATTTATTTCACCAAAGTAATTTACGTTATGTTTTTTAAGTCTGCTAATGATAGAGCTTACATCGTTATTAAATAATTTTGGCGGGGGGATAGCGTTTAAATCTGCTTTTTTAAATTTGTTTCTGTTATTGCTATCAAAGTTCCATTGCCCTCCTTGCGGGCTACTCCCATCCATAAGAATAGTGTATTGCTTGCGCATAGCACGATAAAAGTGCTCCATAGTCACATGTTTGTTTTTTTCAAACCGATCGTTAATTCGCTCAAATGGCAGCATAAAATGCTCGGTGTCATAGGCTTTAACAAGAAGATCAGACTCTTTTTTAAATTTACTTAGCTGTGCTTTGAGGCGAAATTCATCAGGGTATTGATAATGTATTTCACTGCAATGATACAGTTTAGCTATGCGCGTGAGTAAATCAGGCAAGGTTTTGTCTTGGTGGGTATCATCAAGGGTAAGGTGAAGTGTGCTGTAATCCGCGCTTTGTAAAGCTGTAGCAAAACGCTCCATCGCATAAAAAAAAGCACATAACTTTTGCACATGGTGCTTAACGTAATTGGTTTCTTGTTTTAACTCGGCAATTAAATAAAGCGTATCAGGCTCTTTTTCTTTAAACCACGAATGCGAAGCATTGAGTTGATCACCTAAAATTAGGCGCAACACTTTATAATGAGCCATAAACCACCTAAATTTAGTTGTACGTAAAAAGCGACAACGTGGATCTAGGTAGTTTGCTCATACGTGCATAAAAGCTAAAGCTTGTATTACTTAAAGCTTACTTGTGCGAAGTTGAGTGATTTTTTGCTCAAGCGAAATAACATTTGTTTTGTTAAACAAAGTTGTATTAGCAAAACTTTCAAAATAACGAAGTGCTTTTTGCCAAGCAAACTGTGTTTGTGCGGTGAATAAACGCCCTAAGTGCTCGTTTAAGGTATCGTAAAAGGCATCGCACAGTAACGATATTTCTTCTGGCGTAACGCCCATCTTTTTTAAGTATTGCAAGTGAAAGGTTAAAAATGGGGCAACAGAAGATGGGTTATCTAAATGCCTAACTATACGTTCTAAAACACAATATAAAATATAACTTTTTTCGTTAAAATAAGCGGCACTTGGATACTGCATTGTTATATTTGACTCTTCAAGCTTTGCATGAAAGCGCGCGGTAAACGCATGAAAGTTTGGCTTTACTATATGCAAACTTTTAATTAACTGTGGCTGATAAGTATTCATTAGCAATCTCATTAAATTTTGTAATTTTTATTTTTATCCACATAGGTGAGCTTTTAGTATAGTGCGTTGCTCAAATATCGCACGTAATCTAAACGTAAAAAGCACAAAATTGTATCAGTTTTATGAATTTTAGATATTTTATTTATGAATATACGGCTTTTTACGTACATATTAGTGACGTTACGATTACCATTTTAACGTCTGCATAATCATAGTACATACTGGTGAAGCTTAAAATGGGGGGTCACTGATTTTATCAAACTTATTAGTTATTATGGTTGCTAATTACCCCGTATATCCTTATAATAGCCGCCATTGTTTAGCGGTTGATTAACCACTAACAGCGATATTGAATTTTAGGTTTAATATCTATTGGCGCGGGATGGAGCAGCCTGGTAGCTCGTCGGGCTCATAACCCGAAGGTCGTCGGTTCAAATCCGGCTCCCGCAACCAATTTTTATAGTAGGTATATCCTTACTAATTCTATATCGCGCATTCTAAGTAATGCGCGTTTTGCGTTTAAGCTAATGTAGTTTAATTTGGTCAGTGTAATGACCCGCAGCCAAGCTTGGCCTGAGGCCACACAGTTTTATGCTTTATTGGTGTGACGCCCCGCTTGGTTCGGGGCGTTGTTGTATCTGCACCATTGATTTATGGCTTTGTCATTAAATCAAAACTTAAACTCAGTATTTTAGGGCTATAAGCCCTTTTTTTGTTTGTATGGAGGATTTTCGTGACAAAACTTGAGCAAGATTTATTAACCATGCTTACGCCTGCAGTAGAAATGTTAGGCTTTGAATTACATGGTCTTGAGTTTGTACAAGCAGGCCGCCATTCTACCTTAAGGGTTTATATTGACCATGAGGATGGAATATCTGTTGATAATTGTGCGGATGCGAGTCGCCAAATTAGTGCGATTTTAGACGTCGAAGACCCAATTACAAACGAATATGATTTGGAAGTATCGTCTCCTGGTGTTGATCGTCCATTATTCAAACAAGATCATTACGAGAAGGCGCAAGGAGAGGAAGTACGCGTGCGTACTAAGCTTCCACAAGACGGTCGCCGCAATTTTAAAGGCGACTTAGTAGCAGTTAGCAGTGATATGATCACACTTAAAAGCGATGGCGAAGAGCACTTAATCATGCTTAGCAATATCGAACGTGCGAACATCATCGCAAAGTTTTAATTCGAGTGCGAAGGAATAGGGCAAGCGAGGCATTACCCATGGCAAAAGAGATATTATTGGTTGCTGAAGCCGTTTCCAATGAGAAAGCGGTTCCAAAAGAAAAGATTTTTGAAGCGTTAGAGTTCGCTCTAGCAACAGCGACAAAGAAAAAACACGATGGCGAAATTGAAGTACGTGTATCAATCGACCGTAAAACCGGTGATTACGACACGTTCCGTCGTTGGCAGATTGCAGAAGTTCAAGAAGATGGTTCTTTAGAAAACCCTTACAGCGAAATCACATTAGAAGCAGCTCAAGTTGAAGAACCTGATTTGCAACTGGGTGATTATGTTGAAGAACAGATTGAATCTATCAAATTCGACCGCATAACTACACAAATGGCAAAGCAAGTTATCGTACAAAAAGTACGTGAAGCTGAGCGCGCTTTAGTTGTAGAAGCTTATAAAGATCAAGAAGGCGAGCTAGTAACAGGTGTCGTTAAAAAAGCAACACGTGATGCAATCGTACTTGATTTAGGTAACAACGCAGAAGCGGTTATTTACCGTGACGATATGCTGCCACGTGAAAACTTCCGTCCAGGAGATCGTATCCGTGGTCTCCTTTACGAAGTTAAACCTGAAGCTCGCGGCGCACAGTTATTTGTAACGCGTTCAAAACCAGAAATGCTGATGGAATTATTCCGCATTGAGGTGCCTGAGATTGGCGAAGAAATGATTGAGCTTCGTGCTGCAGCACGCGATCCGGGTTCACGCGCTAAAATCGCCGTTAAATCTAACGACAAGCGTATTGACCCAGTAGGTGCGTGTGTTGGTATGCGTGGTGCACGAGTTCAAGCTGTATCATCAGAACTTGGTGGCGAGCGTGTTGATATCGTACTTTACGATGACAACCCAGCGCAGTTTGTTATTAACGCAATGGCACCGGCTGAAGTAGCTTCAATCGTAATGGATGAAGACACTCATTCAATGGATATCGCTGTAGAAGCTGATAACCTAGCACAAGCAATTGGTCGCAATGGTCAAAATGTTCGTTTAGCAAGCCAATTAACTGGCTGGGAACTAAACGTAATGACTGTTGAAGACATGCGCGCTAAAAACGAAGCAGAGTCAGATAAGTTAATTAACTTATTTACTGAAAACTTAGATATTGATGATGAATTTGCATCATTACTTATCAACGAAGGTTTCTCAACACTTGAAGAAGTAGCGTATGTGCCGGCTTCTGAGTTTTTAGAAATCGACGGCCTAGATGAAGAAACGGTTGATTTACTGCGCTCACGTGCAAAAGATGCATTAACCACTAAAGCGCTTAAAACGGAAGAAAGCTTAGAAGGTGTAGAGCCTGCAGAAGACTTACTTGCGCTTGAAGGCTTAGAGCGTCATCTAGCATTTGTTATGGCAAGCAAGGGTGTAGTTACACTTGAAGACTTAGCTGAGCAAGGTATTGATGAATTGGTAGATATTACAGAGCTAACACCTGAAAAAGCAGGTGAGCTAATTATGGCTGCACGTAATATTTGTTGGTTCGCAGACGAGTAATTTATTAACGGAGGTATTACACACTATGGCAGAAGTAAATGTTGAAAAACTAGCCGGCGATATAGGTACAACTGTTGATAAATTGCTTCAGCAATTTTCACAAGCGGGTATCACTAAAAAAGCAGGTGATAATGTAACTGAAGCTGAAAAAGCACAGTTACTTGATCATTTAAGCAAATCGCACGGTGGTACTGGTTCAGATGGCCCAGCACGTATGACTTTACAACGTAAGAGCAAAAGCACATTAAGTGTAACGGGCTCTACGGGTAAGGCAAAAGCAGTTCAAGTTGAAGTTCGCAAAACACGTACTTACGTGAAAAAGAGCGCAATGGAGCAAGAGCAAGAACAGCAACGTCTAGCCGCTGAAGAAAAAGCGCGTATCGAAGAGCAGCAAAAAGCTGCACAAGAAGCCGCTGAATTAAAAGCGAAACAAGAGGCAGAACGTAAAGCAAAAGAAGACGCTGATCGTAAAGCCAAAGAAGAAGCTAAACGCAAAGCAGATGCAGAGCGTAAAGCTAAACAACAGCAGATGACCCCAGAGCAAAGTGCTAAGTCTGAGAAAGATCGCATCGAAGCTGAGCGTCTGCAGAAAGAAGCAGAAGAGGCCGCATTGAAGAAAGCTGAAGAAGAAGCGAAACGTCAAGCAGAAGAGGCAAGAAAGCTAGCTGAAGAAAATGAAGCTCGCTGGAAAAAAGAAGAAGAAGAACGTAAGAAACGCGAAGAAACCGCGGATCACCATCTTACGACTTCTACTTATGCACGTGAGGCAGAAGATGTTGCCGATGCACGTGATGAGCAAGGTTCACGCCGCGCGAAGAAAAAGAAAAAAGCCCCAGCAAAAGATAAATTTGCAGGCGCTAAAGGCCGTAAAGGCAAGCTAAAAGCACCTACATCATTGCAGCATGGTTTCCAAAAACCTACTGCAGATGTTAAAAATGAAGTGCGTATTAGCGAAACAATTACAGTAGCTGAGCTTGCATCGCGCATGGCTGTTAAAGGCGCTGAAGTTGTTAAAACAATGATGAAAATGGGTGACATGGTTACCATTAACCAAGTGATTGACCAAGAAACAGCACAACTTGTTGCTGAAGAAATGGGTCACAAAGTTATCATCGTTAAAGAAAACGAATTAGAGCAAACAGTACTAAATGACCGTCATGAAGATGGTAAGTCTGAGCCGCGTGCGCCAGTAGTAACTGTAATGGGTCACGTTGACCATGGTAAAACATCAACGCTTGATTACATTCGTTCAGCTAAAGTTGCATCAGGCGAAGCCGGTGGTATTACACAGCACATTGGTGCATACCACGTTGAAACTAACGGCAACATGATCACTTTCTTAGATACACCAGGTCACGCCGCGTTTACATCAATGCGTGCACGTGGTGCTAAAGCGACAGATATCGTAATCCTAGTGGTTGCAGCAGACGATGGTGTAATGCCACAAACTAAAGAAGCGGTACAGCATGCTCGCGCAGCTGGCGTTCCTTTAATCATTGCTGTAAACAAAATGGATAAAGAAGGCGCAGATCCAGATCGCGTTAAAAACGAGCTAGCTCAGTTAGACGTTATCCCTGAAGATTGGGGCGGCGATACGCAGTACGTTCATATCTCAGCTAAAACAGGCTTAGGTATTGATGACTTACTTGAAGCTGTTCTTATGCAATCTGAGCTTTTAGAGCTTCGTGCTCCATCAGAAGGCATGGCAGCAGGTGTTGTAATTGAATCTCGTCTTGATAAAGGACGTGGTCCGGTTGCTTCTATCTTAGTTCAATCAGGTACCCTTAACCAAGGTGATATCGTACTGTGTGGTCTTGAATACGGCCGTGTTCGTGCAATGAAAGACGAAAACGGTAAAGACATTAAATCAGCGGGTCCTTCTATTCCGGTTGAGATTTTAGGTCTATCTGGTATTCCGGCGGCAGGTGATGAAGCGACTGTTGTTAAAGATGAGCGTAAAGCGCGTGAAGTTGCTTTATACCGTCAAGGTAAATTCCGCGACGTTAAATTGGCTCGTCAGCAAAAAGCGAAGCTTGAAAACATGTTTACTAACATGGCTGAAGGCGATGTATCAGAAGTTAACGTGGTACTTAAAGCTGACGTTCAAGGTTCAATCGAAGCAATTTCAGACTCACTAACTAAGCTTTCTACTGATGAAGTAAAAGTGAAGATTGTTGGTTCTGGCGTAGGTGGTATCACCGAAACTGATGCAACACTTGCTGCTGCATCTAACGCAATCGTAGTTGGCTTCAACGTTCGTGCTGATGCATCTGCACGTAAAGTGATTGATACTGAAAACTTAGACCTTCGCTACTACAGCGTAATCTATGCGCTAATCGAAGAAGTTAAGCAAGCCATGTCTGGTATGCTTGCTCCTGAGTTTAAGCAAGAGATTATTGGTCTTGCTGAAGTACGTGACGTGTTTAAGTCTCCAAAAATTGGCGCAATTGCTGGTTGTATGGTTACTGAAGGTACTATTAAACGCAGCGCACCAATTCGTGTACTACGTGATAACGTGGTTATTTACGAAGGTGAGCTTGAGTCACTACGTCGCTTTAAAGATGACGTTCAAGATGTTCGTAACGGCATGGAATGTGGTATCGGCGTTAAGAACTACAACGATGTTCGCGTTGGTGACCAAATCGAAGTATTCGAAACAGTTGAAGTACAACGTACACTTTAATTGCTCGTAAACTAAGATTGTAAATGGGGGCTTTGCCCCCATTTCTGTATCCATTATTTAATTAACTTATTATTTTAATTCAGTAAGTTATGATTTTAGGAAAACAATCATGAGAGAATTTTCTCGCACTGATCGTGTTGCTCAGCAAATTCAAAAAGAAATTGCTGTAATTTTACAACGCGAAATTAAAGATCCGCGCTTAGGCATGGTGACAGTGTCTGCGGTAGAAGTATCGCGCGATTTATCTTACGCAAAAGTTTTTATTACGGTGTTTAATACCGAAGATGAAAACAAAGCAAAAGAAAGCGCAAAAATACTTAACGAAGCAACGGGCTATATCCGCTCGTTACTGGGTAAGCGTATTCGTGCTCGTATAATGCCTGAGCTTAAATTTGTAGTAGATAACTCACTAATGGAAGGGATGCGTATCTCTAACTTAGTGGACTCGGTTATTCGCGAAGATAACGCTAAACATGTTGATGATGAAACTGATAGCGAAGAAGGCACTAAAGACTAATGGCAAGACGCAGTAAAGGCCGTCCGATTGATGGTATTTTGTTGTTAAACAAACCTCAAGGCATTTCATCGAACAAAGCCCTACAGCAAGCTAAAGGTATTTACTTTGCCCAAAAAGCTGGCCATACCGGTGCGCTAGACCCACTGGCCACTGGCATGCTGCCTATTTGCTTTGGTGAAGCGACCAAGTTTACCCAATTTTTGCTCGATACAGATAAAACCTATGTGGTAAGAGCAAAGCTAGGTGAGCGCACAACTACCTCTGATTCAGATGGCGAAGTGGTTGAAACCCGTGATGTAAACGTTACCACTGAACAGTTAGCTGCAGAAATTGAAAAGTTTTTAGGCGAGTCAGATCAGTATCCATCAATGTACTCAGCGCTTAAATATGAAGGTAAGCCTTTATATAAATACGCGCGTGAAGGCATTGAAGTACCGCGTAAATGCCGAAAAATAAACGTGTTTAGCTTAACGCTTGATGAGTTTGACGAAGCAAACAACGAAGTACAAATGACCGCCCATGTATCTAAAGGGACCTACATTCGTACTATTGTTGATGATTTAGGTGAAAACCTAGGCTGTGGCGCACATGTTATTATGCTGCATCGCTCAGCGGTTGGCCATTACCCTAAAGATAAAATGGTATCGCTTGAGCACCTTGAAACCTTGTTAGCTAAGGCTAAAGAAGAAGAGGTTGCCCCTTCTACATACCTTGATGAATTACTATTGCCAATGGATAGTGCATTGGTTGATTTACCCGTTGTAGAAATTAGCAAAGAGCAGGGTGTTTCGTTTAGCCATGGCCAAGCAGTCGTATTAGGCATTGATTTACCCGACGGGGCAATTAAAGTCCTGGCCGATGGTGTGTTTATTGGTACCGGTGAGCGCAACCCTGACGGGCATTTAAAATCAAAGCGTGGCTTGTCTAATCAGCAATCCGAGTAAACTTTAACTTGTAGTTATTCTCATAGTTGGTAGAATACGCCCGCTTAATCGTTTTGGCTGAATTAGTGATCGGCTAAAGCACCTATTAAATTTAACTTTTGGAGTTATTATGTCACTAAGCAATCAAGAAAAAATCGATATCATTGCTAAATTTGCACGTGCTGAAGGCGACACTGGTTCACCTGAAGTACAAGTAGCTTTACTTACTTTTGATATCAACAAGCTTCAAGGTCACTTTGCTGACCACAAGCATGACTTCCACTCACGTCGTGGTCTGCTTCGTAAAGTAAGTACTCGCCGTAAATTGCTTGATTACCTTAAAGGTAAAGATATCTCGCGTTATACTGCGTTAATCCAAGAGCTTGGCCTACGTCGCTAAGAACTTGATTACGAGAAAAGGAGCTTTATAGCTCCTTTTTTTGTGCCTAAATTTAACGCTTCACACTCCATCGTTAACTTAATCTCCCTGCAATATAAATAACATCAACCTTTGCTAGCACTTAACAATTAAGGGTAGGCAACGCTTGCAACCACTGCGTTAAAATTATCTTTAAGAACAATTTAATAGCGAATTATTCACCTAGCTATCTAAAGGTTTTTCATAGCTAAAAATTACACGCTAAATTAAACGCCTTTCTATAAAACAATTAAAAAATAATGTGGCAAAAGCGATTACGTTTTATCTTTGGGTAGGCTCGCAATTTTACGTCGCTTTGGTATATACTATGCGCGTAGATAAATAGGTTATCTGCAGTCATTAAAAACTTTGCCAATTGTAGTACTTAATTGATTTCCAACTGAATACAATTATGTACTGTAATTGGCCCTTTTAATGACACTTATTAATGAAATATAAAAACATTTAAGGAATATTTTAAGTGCAAGCAATTATTAAAGAATTTCAACTAGGTCAACACACAGTTACCCTAGAAACAGGTGCAATCGCACGTCAAGCAGACGGCGCAGTATTAGCAAGCATCGGCGACACGTCAGTATTAGTTACTGTCGTTGGTAAGCGTGAAGCTCAACCTGGTCAAGACTTTTTCCCACTAACAGTTAACTACCAAGAGCGTATGTACGCTGCGGGTCGTATCCCGGGTGGTTTCTTAAAGCGTGAAGGTCGTCCTAACGATGGCGAAACACTTATTGCACGTCTTATTGACCGTCCAATTCGTCCACTTTTCCCAAATGGTTTCGTAAACGAAGTACAAGTTATTGCAACCGTTGTTTCTGTAAACCCTGAAATCCAACCAGATATGGTTGCGATGATTGGTACATCAGCAGCACTTGCTATCTCTGGTATCCCATTTAGCGGCCCAATTGGTGCGTCTCGCGTTGGTTACATCAACGGTGAGTACGTACTTAACCCAACACTAAAAGAGCTTGAAGAAAGCCAACTTGATTTAGTAGTTGCAGGTACTGATAACGCAGTACTAATGGTTGAATCAGAAGCTGACGTACTAGCTGAAGACGTAATGCTAGGTGCTGTTGTATACGGCCATGAGCAATCTCAAGCTATTATCAACGCAATTAACGAATTTAAAGCAGAAGCGGGCAAGCCTACATGGGATTGGTCTGCACCTGAGAAAAACGTATCGCTTGAAGAAAAAGTAGCTGAACTTGCTGCTGATAAAGTAGGTGAAGCTTACCGTATTACCGATAAAGTAGCGCGTAAAGAAGCATTAACTGCAGCAAAAGACGCTGTAATTGAAGCGCTTACAAGCGAGCTTGCTGAAGATGAAACACTTGATAAGCAAGAAGTAGGTAAAGTATTTGGTTCTTTAGAGAAGAAAATTGTACGTGGCCGCATCACTGCTGGTGAAAAACGTATCGATGGTCGCGAACCAGACATGATCCGTGCATTAGACGTAATGACAGGCGTATTACCACGTACTCACGGTTCTGCAATCTTTACTCGTGGTGAAACTCAAGCATTAGTTACAGCTACACTTGGTACAGAACGTGATTCACAGTTAATCGATGATTTAACGGGTACTCACAAAAACCACTTTATGCTTAACTACAACTTCCCTCCATTCTGTGTAGGTGAAACTGGTTTTGTAGGTTCTCCTAAGCGTCGTGAAATTGGTCACGGTAACCTAGCTAAGCGTGGTATTTCTGCTGTAATGCCTACACTTACTGAGTTCCCTTACTCAATTCGTGTTGTATCTGAAATCACTGAATCTAACGGTTCGTCTTCAATGGCATCTGTTTGTGGTACGTCACTAGCACTTATGAACGCGGGTGTACCAATTAAAGCGTCTGTTGCGGGTATCGCGATGGGTCTTGTGAAAGAAGGTGAGAAGTTTGTTGTTCTTTCAGATATCTTAGGTGATGAAGATCACTTAGGTGACATGGACTTTAAAGTAGCAGGTACTACTAACGGTATCACTGCACTACAAATGGATATCAAGATTGAAGGTATCACACAAGAAATCATGCAAATTGCGCTTAAACAAGCAAAAGCTGCACGTTTACACATTTTAGGTGTGATGGATGAAGCGATTTCTGCTCCTTCTGAAGAATTATCAATGTTTGCTCCTCGCATCTACACTATGCAAATTCCTGCTAAGAAGATTGCTGAAGTAATTGGTAAAGGTGGCGCTACAATCCGTCAACTTACTGAAGAGACAGGCACAACAATTGAAATTGAAGACGACGGTACAATTAAGATTGCTGCAACAGACGGTGAAAGCGCGCAAAACGCAATTACACGTATTGAGCAATTAACAGCAGAACTAGAAGTAGGTACTATCTACACTGGTAAAGTTGTACGTATTGTTGACTTTGGTGCGTTTGTAAACATTCTTCCTGGTAAAGATGGCCTAGTGCATATTTCTCAAATCAGCACAGAGCGTGTTAACAACGTAACTGACCACTTAAGTGAAGGTCAAGAAGTTAAAGTTAAAGTACTAGAAGTAGACCGCCAAGGCCGTGTACGTCTAAGCATTAAAGAAGCAATGGAATCAGCAGCACCTGCAGCTGATGAGTCGAAAGACGCATAATTGCTAAACTTTAACCCGTTAATATACGCGGGATAATAAAAAAGGGGCTGTTTAGCCCCTTTTTTTATGCTTTAATGAAACCTTATTAGACAAGGTCTGTCTTATTTTTATTGCGATATATCTTGGTATTAAGGATTTTAATGATACTCAAACATTTAGCTTTGGCATCTTTTGCTATTTTGTCTTTAAGCGCTTGCCAAACCACGACTGAATCAAAACCTACGCCGATTGTTAATGTGCCTTTTACTGCACCCCTTGCATCTGACTTTAGAAGTGAAATTGCGATTGCACGTTACTCTGAGCTATTAAATAGAGCCGATTTAAGTACCGAGCAACAAGCTAAGCTTTATTATGACCGTGGGGTATTATTTGATAGCTTAGGAATGACCACGTTATCGCGCATTGATTTTAACCGCGCTATAAAACTAAAGCCTGATTTAGCTGAGGTGTATAACTTTTTAGGTATTCAGCACACTTTAATGCAGCAATACGAAAAAGCGTATGAGTTTTTTGACTCAGCCCTTGAGCTTAATGAAGAGCATGAATACGCTTATTTAAACCGTGGTATTGCACTGTATTATGGTGAAAGAGCAAACCTGGCGCAAAGTGACTTTGATGAGTTTTTAGCGCGTTCACCCAACGATCCTTACCGTGTTTTATGGCTTTACCTTGCACAGTCGCAAGAGGATAAACAACAAGCATTAGCGGCTCTTAAAACAAATGCTGCAGCCCTTGATGAATCGCAATGGGCGTATCAGCTAATTTCGCTTTATACCGGCGATATGAGTGAGCATACGTTTTTATCGGGTATTAGCGAGGGCGTTAAATCAGAGCAAGAATACGCACAGCGCTTGTGCGAGGCGTACTTTTACTTAGCCAAAATGCACCAAGCAGCCGGTGAGCAGTTTTTAGCTGCTGATTACTTTAGGTTGGCATTATCCACTAATGTGCATGAGTTTATTGAATACAAATATGCACGTTTAGAGCTTGAGCTTATGGCTGGTGCAGACGCTAGTTAAATACCTGTGTTATCTGATTGGTTTGCTATTTAGCCTGCTTATTGCAGGCTCTAGCAACCAGTTAAGCAGCATTAGCTTTTGGCATGTACTTCACGCTCAGGCTAATCCTCTGCAAAGTTATTGGCAATTTCCCCGTTACTTTTCAAATAATATAGCGCATCTTCCCGAGCTGACCTTAGGCTTTTTAGCGCGTAAAAATATCCTATCAGCCCAGTACCATTATTCTTTAACGCTTATCAATGCAAGCAAAAACGAGCAAGCAAAGTTATTTTGGCTACAAAGTATTGAGCATGTTGGGCATAACAAGCGCCAACAACTCGCGCATGCTCTTTTAAAGCAAGGTCGCTGGAATGACCTTCAACTATTGTTAGCTCAAAACTTACTGCCTAAAGGCGCAGCATTTAACCATTTAGCGCTGCACAAAGGGAGTGACTATGAGCAAGTTTCGCCTTCCTTTTTACATCAGCTTGGTTTTGCAGCGTTAAATACACGCCCGCCGATTAACAATAGCTGTAGTTACAATGTGCTGCTATTAGGTGTAAATAGAGAAGCCTTGTTTAAGTTATCAAGTTTTGCCGCGCAGTATAATAAAAAACCTGAGCCGCAAAGCGGGGCGTATTGCTTAAGTAAACCGGTTTACGCTGGGGGCGCAATTGACTGCGCTACCACTTCGGGCATGGCTAATTGCTTATGGCAAAAGGCGTACTTAAAAGCGCAGTCTACTAACGGCTATGACTACACTGTAATTATGGGTACGAGCGGCAGCGCCAATGTAACAGGTAAAAAAATGCAGCTAAGTACCCAAGCAAACTATAATGTATTTTTGCATGAGCTAATGCACTTTAGTGGTTTTGAAGATGAATATACGCTGCCTATTTCTAAACAGCGCTGGTTGTGTAAACGCCAAGGATACGTAGCCCCAAATTTATATATTTCGCAAGGTGAAGCTGCGCCAAATGGATGGCACAAAAGCTTAAGTTGCCAGCAAGGCGGCGTGGCATATAAGCCAACTAAGCAATGGTCAATTATGCAGTATCAACAACTCGGTTTATCAAAGCGGTACAGGGCTTTGTGGGTTGATCAAATCAATGCTGCTAAAACCGCTCAGCTTGATTAAATTTAAATCGATTAGGCTTGCTATCTATAGACAAAATGGCCGTTTATAAGTATAACTGTACGTATTAATGTCGTTTAAAAACAGACAGTAAAAGCATCTTTTCGTGATGTATAAAACGTAAGGATAAACTTATGATTATAAAAGGCCCTACATTATGACTTTGCTCTGGATACCTTTGTTATCCTTAATTGGCAGTGTTATTTCTTCATGCACCGGCAAACTATCCCGTACGCAAGCTGCAGCTGTCACTGTACTTGCCCCTTTAGCAGCATTAGGTATTACGCTATACCACACCCCTGCTATTTTAGCAGGTGAAACGATTCGTTATGCTGTAACGTGGATCCCCGCTGTTGGACTGGACTTATCATTTCGTCTTGATGGCTTGAGCTTACTGTTTATGTTTATGATTTTAGGCATAGGCATACTGGTAATTACCTACGCACGTTACTATCTGAGTAAAAACGACTCCTTAGCTAAGCTGTATAGTTACTTATTGTTGTTTATGACCGCAATGCTGGGCATTGTTATGTCTAACAATGTTATTCAGCTTTGGCTGTTTTGGGAACTGACCAGCATTAGCTCGTTTTTATTAATTAGCTATTGGTGGCATAAAACAGAAGCACGAAAGGGCGCTCGCATGGCGCTAGCTGTTACTGGTGCCGGTGGCTTAGCATTGCTGGCAGGTTTAATGTTAGTGGCCGATATAGTTGGCAGTTACGACCTAGATGTAATTTTAGCTAGCAAGGCAATTGTTCAATCACATGATTTATACGAAACAGCACTGGTATTAGTTTTGCTAGGTGCATTTACTAAATCGGCACAGTTTCCATTTCATTTTTGGCTACCTCACGCTATGGCAGCCCCAACCCCTGTTAGCGCGTATTTACACTCTGCGACTATGGTAAAAGCAGGTATATTTTTATTAGCGCGTTTTCACCCAGTACTTTCAGGTACAGACACTTGGTTTTTACTGGTTGGTTTAACCGGTTTAACAACGCTTTTATTTGGTGCTTATATCGCCTTATTCAAACACGATTTAAAAGGCCTGTTAGCGTACTCAACCATTAGCCATTTAGGGTTAATTACCCTGTTATTGGGCCTAGATACTGAGCTCTCTACTGTGGCGGCAATATTCCATATTATTAATCATGCCACGTTTAAAGCCTCGCTATTTATGGCAGCAGGTATAATTGACCATGAAACCGGCACTCGTGATATGCGTAAGCTTAATGGTATGTGGCGGTATTTACCGTATACGGCCACACTTGCCATGGTTGCGGCTGCTTCAATGGCGGGTGTACCATTGCTTAACGGCTTTTTATCTAAAGAAATGTTTTTTGCCGAAACCTTACACCAGCAAGTGCTTGGCTCTATGTCGTGGTTAATCCCGGTGTTAGCCACTATTGCAGGGGCGTTATCGGTGGCTTATTCGTCGCGTTTTATTCACGATGTATTTTTTAATGGCGAACCAATTGATTTACCACGCCAGCCGCATGAGGCTCCGCGTTACATGCGACTACCCATTGAAGTACTGGTTGTGCTGTGTGTGCTGGTTGGTTTGTTCCCGCATTTTTCAGTCGATGGCATTTTATCTGCTGCGTCTTTGGCTGTACTTGGTCAAAAGGTACCAGAGTACGAACTGGCTATATGGCATGGTTTTAACTTACCGCTATTAATGAGCGCCATGGCGGTAGTGGGTGGTTTGTTTATTTATATAAATCGTAAATACCTATTTCAATTTCAAGCATCATTACCGCCACTTAATGCTAAAAAAACCTTTGAGCTAATTGTGCTTAAAGTTATTAATTGGTGCCAAAGCAGGGTAAACACTATCGAAAACGGCTCATTACAACGCTACATTTTTGTAATGCTGGCGGTGGTATTGTTATGTGCCGGTTGGCCATTATTTGAAATGCAACAATTAGCGGGCAGTATGCCGCGTATTCCGGTTGATGTGCATAACGCAATAGGTGCAGGCCTACTGATTATAGGTGCTTTTGCTACCGTTATTTGGCATCGCTCACGCGTAGTTGCGTTACTAATGATTTCTATTGTAGGACTCATGGTGTCGGTGGCGTTTACGCGTTTTTCTGCGCCCGACTTAGCGCTTACGCAATTAACGGTAGAAGTAGCAACCGTTATTTTATTAATGTTGGCGTTGTTTTTCTTACCACAACATACGCCTAAAGAGTCTAGTTCGTTACGAGTACTCAGAGATTTAGGGATAGCCTCAACATTAGGTGTTGTGGTGGCAAGTATATGTTATGCATTACTTACACGCCCACTCGAATCGATATCAGATTTTTTCATAGCCAATGCCAAAACAGGAGGTGGCGGTACCAATGTAGTAAACGTTATTTTGGTTGATTTTAGGGGCTTTGACACCCTAGGCGAAATAACCGTATTGGGTATTGCAGCGTTGGGTATATTTAAAGTGCTTTCTCGTATTCCATTGTTCATGCCAGCAAGTGATGGTGAAGGGCGCCCATGGGCACGCGAACGACACCCTATACTACTTGCCAGTATTTCGCATAGCTTATTACCGCTTGCATTATTAGTATCGGCTTATATTTTCTTACGTGGTCATAACTTACCTGGCGGCGGCTTTATTGCAGGTTTAGTAACATCAATTGCCTTTATATTGCAGTACATGGCTCATGGCTCAGCTTGGATAAGCGAGCGCTTTGCAGTCAACTACCGGAAAATTATTGCATCAGGTATCGGTATTGCCTTGTTTACTGGAGTCGGTAGCTGGTTCTTTGAACGGCCGTTTTTAACTACGTGGTTTGATTATTTCGATATCCCATTTATTGGCAAAACAGAACTTGCAAGCGCAATTGTATTTGATTTAGGCGTTTATTTAACAGTGGTTGGAGCCACGTTAATGATATTAGCAAGCCTTGGCAACATGACAGCAGATACCCAGAAAAAAGAGGTAAATATTTAATGGAGCTATTGTACGCATCTTGCGTTGGTGTATTAGTTAGTTGTGGTGTGTTTTTACTGCTAAGAGCCCGTACGTTTCCGGTAGTGCTTGGCCTTACTATGATTTCCTATGCCGTTAACTTATTTTTGTTTTCTGCGGGTCGCTTAACCATAAATAAAGCGGTTGTGCTTGGTACAGGGGCTGAATATGCCGACCCTTTACCTCAAGCACTAGTACTTACTGCAATAGTGATAGGGTTTGCAATGACTGCGTTTGTGGTTATTTTGGCTATACGTGGTAGAGCCGATTTAGGAAGCGATCATGTTGATGGGCAAATCATCAAAAGTGTAGCCGATAGCAAGGAGCAAAAATGATTCAACATTTAACCTCTTTGCCTATTTTATTACCTATGTTGGCAGCGGTAATATTGCTTTTGCCGCCCTGTGGTAAAAGTTTACGTATTCGCCGTATTGCCTCATCAATTATGGCGGTGATCACATTTGTTGTTAGTGCATTGCTGTTAATCCATATATGTAACAGTGGTATCAATGTATACGCTATTGGTAATTGGTCTGCTCCTTTTGGCATAGTGCTTGTTGCCGATATGCTTTCTACTTTATTGGTTGCACTTACATCCTTTTTAGGAATGGGAGTCATTTTATATGGCTGTGCCGGCGATGATGCAAAAGGAAACTTTTTTCATCCATTAGTTCATTTTTTAATATTAGGCGTTAACGGGGCATTTTTAACGGGTGACTTATTTAATGTATTTGTATTTTTTGAGGTGTTGCTGATTGCCTCATACTCACTACTTATGCATGCCGGTGATAAACAAAATACCCGTGCTGCGCTCCAATACGTCATATTAAATTTGGTTGGCTCGAGCGTATTTTTAATTGGTTTAGGTATTTTATACGGCGTACTGGGTACATTAAACATCGCTGATATGACGCAAAAAGTAGCCCTGTTAACGGGCGATGATGTCTATTTGGCGAAGGCCGGCGGCTTACTGCTGTTAGTTGTATTTGCTTTAAAAGCTGCATTGCTCCCTTTGCACTTGTGGCTACCTAATACTTATGCCAGTGCAAAGCCTGTGGTTGCCGCTTTATTTGCTATTATGACCAAGGTGGGTGTATACGCCATGCTGCGCGTTTATACCGTTATTTTTGGTGAGCAAGCCGGTGAGCTTGAACATATGGCGCAATCATGGTTATGGGGCTTAGCCATTGCTACTATAGTGGTTGGTGCAATTGGCGTAATGGCTGCGCAAGATTTACGTAAGTTAACGGCAAATTTAGTTGTTGTATCAGTGGGCACGTTAGTCGCTCTAATTGCACTGCAAAACGTAACTGCAACAGCTGCACTGCTTTATTATTTAGTGCACTCCACCTTAGTCAGCGCTGCGCTATTTTTATTAGCTGATTTAATTGCCACACAAAGGGGCAAAGTAGGGGATAGACTGGTTGCCGGACGAGCCGTAAACCAACCTTACTTATTGGGAGCATGCTTTGTAATTGCTGCATTAACCGTAGTAGGTATGCCGCCGCTATCGGGGTTTGTAGGAAAAGTTTGGATCCTCAAAACAACCTTAAATAGCGAGCAAGCCTTACTATTTTGGCCTGTCTATTTAATTGCTAGTTTTGTTTTATTAGTTGCACTTTCTCGTGCTGGTACAAGTATTTTTTGGGAAAGAAAAGGCAATAAAACAGAAAGCGCAGAGGGCGAAAATGCTCACCCATTACAGGTGATGATAATTGTAGGGCTACTTGCGTGCTCACCTTTGTTAGTTGTTTTTGGTGGACCAATAAGTGAATACATGGTTAGTGCTGCTACGCAATTGCATGACATAAGTGGTGGCATTAATGCAGTTATGAAGGGAGGTGAGTAATGAGGTTACAAGCCCGTTATCGTTGGTTGCCAACGCCGTTTCGTAGTTTGTTTTTATTTTTAATTTGGTTGTTGCTTAATAATAGTGTATCCGCAGGACATATAGTATTAGCTACGTTTTTTGCGATATTTATACCGCTATTAAGTGTTTCATTACGCGATCCGCAACCTTTAATACTAAAACCAGGTTTGGCACTAAAACAATTACTCATTGTTCTTTACGATATAGTGGTTGCTAATTTACAGGTAGCCTTATTAATCGTTGGCCCAGCTAAAAAGTTACGCCCTGCTTTTGTTAAAGTGCCTATAGATTTAATACACGATATGCCCATTACAATTCTTGCCAGTTGTGTATCTCTTACACCTGGTACAGTAAGTGCCGAGGTATATCCTATTCCTGAGTCACTAGATGAAGGCGAAAAGCCTAAACAGCGCTATTTACTTATACATGTGCTTGATTTAAAAGATGAAGAGGCACTTATTAAACAAATTAAACAGCGCTACGAAGCTCCCCTAAAGGAGATATTTCAATGTTAGATACTGTATTACTTATTGTATTTGCCATGATTGGTTTATCGTTACTGTTAAACCTATGGCGATTAATTATTGGCCCCTCAGTGCCTGATAGAGTTTTAGCCCTAGATACTATGTACATTAATGTTATCGCGTTAATTATTTTATACAGTATTAGTATGGGCACTGGTTTGTACTTTGAAGCCGCGTTATTAATCGCGATGCTTGGCTTTATAAGTACTGTTGCAGTGTGTAAGTATTTACTACGCGGCGACTTAATTGAATAGGATATTAAAATGATAAGCGAGTGGGTTGTATCAATATTACTGCTTTTTGGTGGGCTATTTATTTTAATAGGGTCGCTGGGCTTAATTAAATTACCTGATTTTTACATGCGCTTACACGGCCCTACTAAAGCAACAACACTGGGTATGGCTAGCATATTAATTGCTGCAATGGTGTTTTTTGCAACGTCGGTGCACACCATAAGCGTAAAAGAGATTTTAATTACCGTGTTTTTATTAATTACTGCCCCTATTAGTGGGTATATGTTAATAAAATCAGCGATTCATCATAAGCTTAAAGCAAAAGAAGGCACAAAAGGGCTCGATAACGTAGAAGACGATTAGCCCCTGTGCACTGATAAAAAGGCCAAATAAACATGTTTTATTTGGCCTTTTTAGTATGGGTTTACACATTTACAAACTATTTTATACCCGTTCGCATAATTAAGTAATTTATTCTGAAGCTGGTAAAACGTGTTGATAATTTAGTAAAAAAATTAGCTATTTAGTTGTTCTGAATGAGCATTTTTTAACGTAAGTAGCGACCCGTTTAGCCCCGCAAAATGAGTAAGTATTATTGCGGATTGGTATTAATCATGTGAGTATGGTCTTACTTTTTATATTTAAGGATATGACAATGGCTAAGGCACTATTACTTTCGTTACTTATATTTTCTGGCAGCGTATTGGCTGACGAGGCAACTAAGCAGCAAAAAATAGATGAGCTGATAAACGTGATGAACATGGATGCTATGGTTGATTCTATGTACGGGCAAGTTGAAGGCATGATGAAAAATATGTCTGCACAAATGGGTGTTAAGCCCTCTGAGCAAGCTATTTTTGATAAATACTACGCAGATATGACCAACGTACTTAAAACCGAAATGAGCTGGAAAAAAATGCAGCCGATGATGGTTAACGTTTACGACAAACATTTTAACGAGCAAGAAATTGCCGACATGCTGGCGTTTTATAAAACTGAAACAGGGCAAAAAATTCTCCAAAAAATGCCAGTAGTAATGCAAGAGTCTATGCAAATGTCGCAAAGCCTAGTGCAAGATGCAATGCCAAAAATTCAGCAAATAGCCGGTGAGCTAAGTGAAGAGCTAAAAGCCTCTCGCCAACAAGAAAATTAATCTCTCTGCCTCTTTTTAAGCACGCTCATTAGCGCGCTTTTATTTTATCAGCTCCAGTAAATTTAAATTATGCTTTAATGCTCCCCTCTATTGACCTGTTTGTCACACATAGGTTTACAATTGAGCTCTAAAATCTAAGGGGGCTAAATTATGTATGTTAAGCAATTAGCGAAGTTAATGGGTGTAACGCCTGATACAGTTCGTCATTACACACGAATAGGCCTTTTAACGCCCATACGTAGCCAAAGTAATGGTTATCAACAATATACAAAAGCAGACCGCCAACGTTTACAGTTTATTATAAGCGCCCGAAAGCTCGGGTTTTCCCTAAAAGATATACAGCATATCATTGGCGAGTCAGAACAAGGGCATTGCCCATGCCCACTTACACGGCAAATTATTGCAAAACGTTTAGAAGAAACCGAAGCCTTGTTTCAAGAAACCCTTAAATTACGAGTGCGTATGCAAGCGGCGTTAAAACAGTGGGAAACATCGGCAGACGGCGCTGTTGCAAGTGATGTATGTAGCTTAATAGAGACGTTTGTTGACCCACTTGTTGAGCCAAACAAAAGCGGAGATGTGCAATGAGTAGCAGTAAAACAACAGAGCAAAACTTTATTATTGAAGGTGCTAATTGTGGCAGTTGTGTAGCCAAAATAGAAAAAGCCCTCAATAGTGTGCAAGGCGCAAACAATGTCGAAATGAACTTTGCAGATCGCACGGTACGAGTAGAGGGCAGCGCGCAGCAAAGCATATTAATTAGTGCCGTTGAAAATATAGGTTACGGCGCAAAACCTATGGATAACACATCAGAGCAAGATGCGCTTGATGAAAAAGCCAAGTCAGACGAGGCACATTACAAAAAGCTAATGCGCAACATGATGCTGGCTTTAGGTGTGGGCGTACCGCTTATGATTTATGGGCTTATTTTTGATATGAGCGTGACAACCACTAACCAGCGAATTGCATGGGGTGTGGTCGGTATTATCACGTTTGTCGTTATGGCTGTAGCAGGTAAGCAATTTTATAAAGGTGCTTGGCAGTCATTTAAAAATCATGGGGCTAACATGGATACGCTTATTGCTTTGGGAACGGGCACTGCGTGGTTATATTCAATGTTTGTTGTACTTGCGCCTAGCTTACTACCTGAGGTTGCAAGGCACGTTTATTTTGAAGCTTCTTCAATGATAATTGGGTTAATTAGTTTGGGCTTAGCTTTTGAAGTGAAAGCGCGTGGACGTACTTCGCAGGCTATTAAGCGTTTAATTGGCTTACAAGCAAAAACAGCCCGTGTAATACGCGATGGCGCAGAGCAAGATATAGACATTAGTGATGTGCAAAAGGGCGATCATGTAAGGGTACGCCCAGGCGAAAAAATCCCGGTAGATGGTGATGTGCTCGAAGGTAGCAGCAGATTAGATGAATCTATGCTCACGGGTGAGCCTATGCCCGTGAGTAAACAAGCTGGTGATAAAGTGGTTGCTGGCAGCATTAATAAAAGTGGTACATTATTATTTGAAGCCACACATATAGGCCAAGAAACAACCCTTGCCAATATCATTAATATGGTAAAACGCGCGCAAAACTCTAAGCCTTCAATAGGGCGATTAGCCGATGTTATATCGGGCATTTTTGTGCCCACAGTAATGATAATTGCGATACTAGCAGCCCTTGCATGGTTGAATTTTGGCCCAGCCCCTTCAATAGCTTATGCAGTGGTAGCGTTAACCACCGTGCTGATTATTGCATGCCCGTGTGCGCTGGGTTTAGCAACGCCTATGTCGGTAATGGTGGGAATAGGTAAAGCCGCCGAGTTTGGCATATTAATTCGCAATGGCGAGTCACTGCAAACGACCTCTAAAATTACCACCATGATTTTAGATAAAACCGGCACCATCACCCAAGGTGCACCACAAGTAACAGATGTTGTAACGTTTAATAACGCAGATGAAAATAACGTAATGCAATTAGTGGCAAGCCTCGAAAGTAGCTCTGAGCACCCACTTGCGGAGGCGATTACACAGTACGCTAAAAAACAAAACGTAACCTTGAGTAAAGTTACCGACTTTGATGCCATTACCGGTAAAGGTGTAAGTGGAACGGTGAATGGGCAAACACTGTTATTTGGCAATAAAGCGCTTATGGATAAATACGAGATTGCAGTTGATGACGCTGCTGAGCAAGCACATACCTTTGCAAATGATGCAAAAACCCCGATGTACTTTGCCTGTAATAACCAACTTATGGCCTTAATTGCGGTAGCGGACCCGCTAAAAGAAGACTCAGTACAGGCAATCAAGCGCCTGCAAAATGAAGGTATTCATCTAGTAATGCTCACTGGCGATAATAAAGCGACCGCACACGCTGTGGCTAAAAAAGTCGGTATTGATGATTTTATCGCAGAAGTGTTGCCAGAGGATAAAGTAAACGAAGTCACTAAACGCCAGCAGCAAGGCGAGATTGTAGGCATGACGGGTGATGGGATCAATGATGCCCCCGCGCTTGCTAAAGCAGATGTCGGTTTTGCAATTGGCACAGGTACAGATGTAGCCATAGAAAGCGCCGATATTACTTTAATGCGTGGCTCACTGCATGGCCTTGCCGATGCTATTGCCATTAGCAGCGCAACAATTAAAAACATTAAACAAAACTTGTTTGGTGCCTTTATTTATAACGTTGCGGGCATCCCTATTGCAGCCGGAGTGTTGTATCCGTTTATTGGTGTACTGCTAAACCCAGTAGTAGCGGGCGCAGCTATGGCGCTTTCATCACTGACAGTAGTCACCAATGCTAATCGCTTACGTTTTTATAAACCCAATAAGCGCTAAGGAGTCGATAATGTTAATGATAAATTTACTTGGTGCAGTATTAATAGTGGCCATTATTTATTGGTTTTGGCTTTATAAGCCAAAGCAAATACACAGTAATGATAATACGCAAACCATAGTGGTAGATAACGGCGTTTATCAACCAAGTCATATAAAGGTGGCGGCCAATAAAAAAGTAACACTTACATTTGATAGAAAAGACAGTGCACCGTGCGCCGAAACTATGGTGTTCCCGCAGCTTGATGTAAGTGAAAGCCTTGCAATGGGAGATAATAAAATCACTTTGCCTGCACTTAAAGCAGGTGAGTACAACTTTCATTGCCAAATGAAAATGTATAAAGGTAAGTTAATCGCTGAGTAACCAGTGAGTTGATGAAGTAACATTAATACGGCCTAACTTTATGTTGAGCTAAACAACGGGTTATGTCGTATTAGTGTTAATTAAGCACACTAGATTATTTAATGAATAACTTAAACCCTAAAAAATTACTAAACAGTAAGTGGACTGCCACTCCAGCTATCAATAAAGAAAAACACTTTATCATTGTAGAAGTAGAATACGATGAAGAGGGTAATGTAATTGAGTGCATTACCGAGTCGGTATTTTCTAAAAATCAGTACTCAATACGCTGGCGAGATTTAAAAGACACACAAAAATGGCGTCAAGGCTGGAAGTAGTTAAATTGTTTTTATACCTTAAAAACGCCAATTTGTTATGCCCAACAAAATGCAATGCGCTCCCTTTTTAATCCCTGCCTTTTACTAAATTCGCCATTTGGCAACAAATGCCTGTTTTTTACAGGCTTGCTATGCTTTTAAAAAATAAACGCTAAAAATTTTATAAATATCAATATATTTCAATTGGTTATGTTTTAGGTTTTATGGCGTTTAATTGTTTTAATTAAGCTGTTCAGCTTTAGTTTATTCTTAAACTTCCCCAGATTATGTTTTTAGTTAGCTTTTAGCTCATGTGTGGCTTTTTTATAAATCATAAGTTGTTGATTTTAGTGGTTTATTTTAATTGACTCATCTAGCTGTTGCTAAAAAGCAACAAAAATACCACTCGAAACTTAATTTTTTCATATACTTATCGTATAACTCATTGTTTATTAAGTAAAAATAAAACATGGCACTGAATTTGTAACAGTTAAGCTGTATTAAGCAAAACGTGGGTAACGCCAATTGGCTACTCCCCTAACCCTATGAAGGATTTCATTATGAAAAAGGCACAATCAACATTGGTATTAATGGCTTTAGCCTCTTCATCAGCGGCTTTTGCAGTAACAGATTTTGACACACTCGATAAAGATGGCAGTGGCACATTAAGCCCGTTAGAAGCATCTGCTGATGCTGAATTAATGAGTCAGTTTACAAAACTTGATACTGACAAAAACACCGAGCTATCTAAGAGTGAGTTCGACAAAGCATAAGTGAGTGCTTTGAGTAGTTAACGCCCAGTGGCACGTTAATTCTGAGTTGCCAAAGACAACCTAAGTAGGCAAGGGAGCTTACCATAAAGAATAACAAGGACAGTGTAATACACAGGGCATTTTATTATAAACGCATAGCGAAGGAATCGTTATGTAAAAGCGATACCCAACTTTGCATGCAATAGCGCTGGTATTTTCTGGCACATTTGCAAAGTTTGATACCAACACAAACGGTAAACTTTTTAAAGCAGAGGTTTTACAAGCGTAGACGATTAATGCGCTGTGGTGTAAGCATAATTCTGAGTTGCCAAAGATAACCTAAATAGGCAAGGGAGCCTATTAAAAAGAATAACAAGGAAGTGAATTGTAACCACCTCAGTGCAAATTTATACAGGTAATGCATATTATTGAAGGATTACATTATGACTAAGCTGAAAACAACACTTGTACTTATCACCTTGGTGTCATCATCGGTGGTATTGGCAAATACAGAGTTTAAAACACCTATGCAAGGCGAAGGTGGTTTAACAAACCAAAGTGATCAATCAGCAGAGCAAATAATGCAGCAATTAAATATGCAAAGCCGAAATAGCCTAACCGAAAACGATTTTTTTTGAATACAAATAACCGATTCTCCCTTTATGGATCTCAGAAAAGGATTTCTTCCCCTTTGCCAAGCACTTAGCCTAAGGAAATGATTATGAAAAAATTTATCGCACTTCTAGCCCTTGCCTCTTCATCAGCGGCGTTTGCCGCGGTCGACTTCAACAGTTTTGATGCCAATGGTGATGGCGTAATTAGCAAAACAGAAGCACAAGCCAACGCACAGTTAGCACGGTTATTTGATAAGCTCGATACAGATAAAAATGGTGAGCTTTCACAGCAAGAATTTTCTAAAGTACAATAATTTTATGGCGTAGTTTTACGCGCTTAAAATTTATCAGGTCATACTCACAAAGCAGTTAAGTAACATTTACTTAGCTGCTTTTTTGTGCATGGCGCAGGCATAACTGCTTTTTCACCAAATAGGTGCAAATGAGCGCAAGTTAAAATCTTAACCTTATGAATAAAAACATTTTTTATACTTGGTTTTAAACTTGCTTAGTTAACGCTATAGCAACTGAGTGAGTACACAATTATGGCGCGAATGAGTTATATAAGTAGTGTTGAGCGCTACCATGAATATGAGCAAGTAATACATAGCTTGCTTGACTCTATTTTAATGAGTATTGAAGATGGGCTTAACAAAAATCGAGATACGCGTTTTTTAGTAAAGCAATATCCCTTTTTAGAGCTGCAATACTGTTTAAACGAATCTGGGCTTCAGCAAGGCAATAACGTTTGCTTTAAGCGTGCCTATAAAAAATTAGCCGAGCAAGGTAATCAGCAAGATTTAAGTGAGCGCCCTTACTTTTTACAATCTAAACAAACCGATTCGGTGTGCTTTACCGATCCGTATATTTCTATCGCAACTAATCATTTATGTATTTCGGCTATTAAAGAGTTAAAAAAGCCTATTAACCAGCAGCATTATTTAGTGTTAGACGTATGCTTAACCCAGTTAATTGAGTTTGTAATGGGAGACAGCGCGCGTGCCGGTATTTCGCCTTATTTTAAAGCGGGTTATGGGGTGATTGTGGCGTGTTTATTTACTTTGGTACTCTTTTTACTGAGCATAGTATTTAACGATATATATGCATTATTAACCCACTTTGACTCAGCGTCTGATCCCCTCGAGCCCTTTAGCATTATTATATATATTACTCTAGCGTTGGCCGTGTTTGATTTAGGAAAGACCATTCTCGAAGAAGAGATTTTAATGCATAAGGATATATTTAGGCACTCTTCTACACGGCGCACAATTACTCGGTTTATATCTACCGTGCTAATTGCAATATCTATTGAGGCGCTATTAACCATGTTTAAGGCAGCGTTGGGGCAGGCTGAATACTTATTACCGGCCATTGCGATGATGCTTGCGGTGGTAGGGCTTTTAATAGCCTTGGCTATTTATGTGTATTTAGGAGCAAAAGCTGAAACCTTACTAATGCGGGCGCGCTCAAAATTAAAATCCTCCAAGTAGGAGGATTTTAATGCGATTGGTATGATTATTATTTAGCTTTAAACTTTACCTACTAATGCGGCTTATCTTGCTCGCGCTTTGCTTTAAAGTCTGAGTCACTCGTCCATGTAGGCCAATCGCCATTGTTAGCAAGCTTTGTGGCTATATCAACAATAAGCTCTATGTCTTGCTTTACGCCACCTAATGACCACTGCGGCGAGTAATCGTCGGCTTCTTTATGGTATTTATGCGCAATGTAATCAGGGTCGGTATCGCCAAGGCTCATAAATAATAAACTCGGCACACCTTGCTTAGCTAAAGAAAAATGATCTGATCTAAAAAACAAACCGTTTTGCGGGCGAGGGTCCATTTTAACAACGCGACCTTGAGCTTTTGCCGCGTTTGCTAGGTAGTTTTCTAGGGTGGATAAATCGTTACCGTATTGCAAAATGTAATCGGTGCCATCTAGCACGTTCATTCCGTCAATATTTAATAGCCCGACCATTTGTTTAGTGGGCACAACGCCACCGGTTGCAAACTCTTGCGAGCCAATGAGGCCAGTTTCTTCTGCGGTAAAATTAGCAAATAAAATAGAGCGTTTAAACGGTGTTTGCTGGTGGATTTGATTCATAATGCGGGCAATTTCAAGTGTGGCCGCTGTGCCAGAGGCATTATCCACTGCGCCGTTATAAATTTTAGGGCCGCTGTCGGTTTGCTTGGTACCAAAATGATCCCAATGAGCACCTATTACCACGTACTCATTAGGGGCGTCGCTTCCTGTAATTTGCGCAACTACGTTATGTGACTTGGCATGCGATACTTCGTTTTTAAATGAAAGGTTGGCTGTTAAATTAAGCGCTGTGGCTTTAAAGTCATCACTTAAAGCCTTTTGTTTTAAATTTTGATAGTTAAGCTGCGCGGCATTAAAAATTTGCTCAGTAGTATTAAGTGTTAGCCAGCCCATAACTGGGAGCTTAGAAGCGTTTAGGTTATTGTCCATCAGGGTGTATTTAGTTCCTGTGTTTGAGCTTTCAACCACGCCCCAAGGGTAAGCCGCAGGGGCAGTTTCGTGCACAATAAATACCGCTTTGGCACCTTGGCGTGCGGCTTCTTCGTATTTGTAAGTCCAGCGGCCGTAGTAGGTCATAGCATTACCTGTAAATAACGCATCGTTTTGTCTAGCAAAGCCTGGGTCGTTTACCAATACAATAACGGTTTTACCTTCAACATTAATGTTTTCGTAATCGTTCCAGTTGTATTCGGGGGCATTAATACCGTAGCCCACAAATACAATGTCAGAGTTTCGTACATCTATTACTGGCTGTAATTGCTCTGTACGGGCGGTAAAATCGTTACCTGCTTTAAACTTTAAGTCGCCTACCTGCAATTGCATATTTTGATTGGCCGTGACCATTGCCATTTTTACCGGCTGTAAAAACTTACCATTATACGCGCCAGTTAAACCCATAGCTTCGTATTGCTCGCTCAAGTAACCCACTGTTTTTACTTCACCATGTGTAAGTGGGCCGCGACCTTGAAAGTCATCAGAGGCTAGCGTTTTTATATGCTGTTTAACGTTATTTAGGCTTACGCCGGGCGTATTTTCTAAAGAAGAATGCTCGCTTGCAGGTTCAGAGCAACCAAAGAGAGAGACTAGCAGGCTTAGGCTAGCGCTTTTAAAAAGAGTAGAGGCCATAGTTTTCTGAATAGTTTTAAAAATTGGCTTTTAATATAAAGGAAGCACTGATGTGAGTCGAATATTTATCATCTTGCCAGTTCTATTTTTCAAAAATTGAAAATTGCCGGTGTAGGGTGTATAAATAATCGACAACAATAAATGGAGCACACACAATGAGCCAATCTAAAAAAAGCGGATACCTGTTTATAGGCAGCGGCGTAGCATTTTTTGCAGCAGCTTTGCTCGCACAGCAAGCGATGTTTTTTGCTTTAGCTGCATCTTTTGTAGTGTTAGGTACAATTAGTATAAAAAAAGCGGCTTAATAGCCGCTTATTTAATTAACACCTTGTAATAAATACCTTTAAAAAACCTACCAAATTAGTTTTTCCACCATTTATGGGTTATTGCAGCGTCGGTAGGGGTAAATATTTGTCCAAACTCGGGTGTACTCAATGTTACGTTATTTATGTTGCTTGCAGCCGTTACTCGTTCAAATGGGTCAACCCAAGCATGAAACGCCAAGTCAAACGTACCGTTATGAATAGGCACTAAAGTTTTACCTTGTAAATCAATATGAGCTTGAACCGATTGCTCTGGTGTCATGTGTATATCGGCCCAATCTTTGTCGTAGGCGCCTGTCTCAATTAGGGTTAAATCAAAAGGACCGTACTTGTTACCAATTTCTTTAAAGCCTGCGAAATAACCCGAATCACCACTAAAATAAACACTTTGCTGGGAGGTTTTAATAACCCACGAACCCCAAAGTGTGTTGTTTGCATCACTTAATCCACGGCCCGAAAAATGCTGGGTAGGAGTAAAGGCAACTAATGCATGTTCGGTTTGTAACTCCTGCCACCAGTTAAATGTGCTAATTTTGTTTTCATTCACTCCCCACTTAACTAAATCGGTATCTACACCAAGTGGCACATAAAACTGCTTAGTTTTTGCAGACAGCTTTTTAATAGCTAATTTATCAAGGTGATCGTAATGGTTGTGCGAAATAAGCACCTTATCGATAGGTGGCAGTTCGCTAATACTAATAGGTAATTTAGAAAAGCGCTTTGGCCCTACAAAAGAAAAAGGAGATGCGCGCTCACTAAATACCGGATCGAGTAACCAGTATTCGCCATGCACTTTTAAAAGCACGCTAGAGTGGCCAAGTTTAATGACATGCACAGTATTATTTGCAAGGGAGTTAAGCATTTTTGCTGTAACACTTTTAATTGCAATGGGCTTTTTAGGTGTAATGTTGGTACGCTTTTCTGTTATGTAACGCCCTAAAATTCCGAGTGTTTTCTTAAAGCTATTCGGCTCAACCTGTTGATGGTTATGAAATCTACCATTTTCGTAGTTATCTACATTAGGTGCTTCATTAACACCTTGCGCAACTATCTGTTTATTCACGCTACAACCTCCAAAAACAATGATGGCGATGATCACAACTACCCATTTTATAAATGTCATCGTTAAACCTTAAAGTAAACTAATGAGTGTAGTTTTTCATTGTTTTGATGAAAAGTAAACTATACAGTGCATTTTTTTATTGTTTAGTTAAAATGTAGCTATTAACAATTGCAGAACCTATTATGAAATTATCAGAAAAAAAACGCATAAATATTCTTCAAGCAGCAGAGCATCTGTTTTTTGAAAAAGGTGTAGAGCACACTAGTATGGATCAAGTTGCTGCAAAAGCGGAGGCTTCTAAGCGAACTGTTTATAATCACTTTGCGACAAAAGAAGAGCTATTTCAGGCTATTTTAACGACTATGCTGGCTAAAATTAATCATGGTGATGTTATTTACTTTAATAAAAATCAACCAATTGATTTGCAGCTTACTGCTATTGCCGAGCAAGAAGTGGCTATGCTTACATCGCCTGATTTTTTACGTTTAGCTAAAATTGCCTTTATGCAGATGCTACAAGAGCCGCAGCTAGCAAAGTCTTTAAGTAATAATACTATGGGGTGTATGACTTATTTAGAAGATTTTTTAGAGCAAGCTAGAACAGCAGGTGTTTTAAAAGGTGATGAGCTAAATATAGCTGCTAAACAGTTTGTGTATCAATTAAAATCGTTTGTGTTTTATCCGCTACTTTATGGGTTTGAAACAATAACAGAGCAGCAAAATAATAAAGTAATTGAACAAACAGTCAGCTTATTTCTGGCTAAATATAAAGCGTAAACTTAAAAGTAAAAAACCAGCAAATAGCTGGTTTTAATCATATAGCAAGTAACTAATTACTCATCTGCGTATTTTACGCGAATTTTGCTTTTATCAACGCTTAATTGATTAAGTGCTTTAATAGCGCTTCTACTTTCTATGTCGTTTGGCATTTCTACAAAGGCAAAACCTTTTGATAAACCAGTGTCTTTATCAAGCACCAAGTTACAGGTAGTTACTTTACCGTGTGCTGCAAACAACGTGCGAAGGTCTTGCTCTGTGGTAGCGCGAGACAAATTACGAACTAATAATTTCATATATAACCTAAATAAGGGGTTCGCTGAGGATTATCTCAAGTAACTTGGTTTTAACCTAATTTTATTTAGCCTTTTATTTAATTTGGGAGAAAAGAGCAAATATTTACAATGCATAAAAAATATACTAAATTAAAAATAAGTTTAAATTAAGAGGGACGATTATGAAAAAAGTACTAGTTTGTATTTCTGCTTTATTGTTAACAGCTTGTAATTCCACCACAAGTTCAAATAATGATACTATTGTTTTGCTAAACGCTGAAAAAACAAGTGCTATTAGTTATCATAAAACATATAAAGAGTGTCAATCTGCAAAAATTTTGCAAGACATTAGAAGTAAAGCTGAATGGGCTCGCAACTCTGTTGCAAATAGGTCAACACATGTTAGTGGTTTTAAATTAGCTACTTGTGAAAGTTAACTTATAAAAGCCGGTAGATAATCGGCTTTTTCATTTTGTACCTTCCTTGTCCAATGAAGCCACCCTTCCAAATATACTGCTAAAATCAAGTTATCTCCTTATTAAGTTAAAACCGATTTCGTTATTCTGGTAATAAAAATCTAGTTATTAAAACAAATAATTGGTAAGTTATATTTTACTTTATTTACTTACCATTAACCTGGGCTGGTTGTTTATGTCAAAGTTTGGCTTGCGTGTTTTAACAATTTCTTCTGTTTGTTCTTTGGGTATTTTAGCTGTAGGGTGCGGCAGCTCAGGGTCAAATAGTGAGCCTGTAAATGCATCGGTTGTAGCGCAAAGCGCCGCGGTAATTAGCGGTCAAACAACTGTAAGTATTGAAAATACCCGCGATATAGCAATTTCAGGTGAACTGTCTATAACGGATGCACAAGCCAATGAGGCAGTATTTAAAACGCAAAGCAATAACACCACAGCTTATGGTTTATTTAGCTTAACTGAAGATGGTAATTGGTCATATACACTTAATGGCGAGCATGCCACTGTGAGTGCACTAAACGAGGGCGAAACCTTACTTGATGAGATAACCGTCACATCGGTAGATGGCACCGAAGCGACAGTGTCTATAAGCATTATAGGTACTGCACGCTCTGATGATTTTATAGTAACGCAAGAAACAACCCTCAATGCCGATGGCGAAAACACAGGGCTAAGTGCTTATACATTAATAGAAAATGCGTTTAGTGAAGGTGCAATTGAATCGCCTGATATGTATAGCGGTAATCATCAAGATGTTGTGCATATTATTGAAGATACTGACCCAATCATAGGTAATCACTTTGTGTTTTTAGCACATCGTGATGAAGACCAAGATAAAGATAAGGGCGCAACCGACCGCCAGCGCAACGAAATAAAAGCCTTTGATAAGTCGCCCGCCGCAACACTTGCCTTTAAAGACGAAACCGTACAATACAGTTGGAAGTTTAAAGTCTCTAGCGAGCTTGAGCTAAGTAGTAAATTCAGTCACTTTTTTCAAATAAAAGCCCGTAACGATAGCAACGACAATAGCAATGGCAACGATGACCAACCTATTATTACGCTCTCTGGTGCACAAAAAAACAGTACAGGTAATCAGCTGCAAGTACGTTATAGCGCAGGCTTTGATGAAAACGGTAACAGTACAGGGCTTGATAAAAACCTTATCGAAACCGACTGGTCACTTATTACTGATGAATGGATTGCGGTATTTGTACAAGCTACTTTTAGTGAAGCGGGGCAATTTGAAATGACCCTAACCCGGTTAAGTGACAACGAAGAGCTATTTAGCATTAGCGAGCAAAACATAGATATGTGGCGTGGCTTTAGCGATGATGACTTTGCCCGTCCTAAATGGGGTATCTATCGTTCAATAGTCGAAACCGATAGCCTTCGCGCTGAAGAAGAGCAGGTACGATTTGCTGATTTTGTGATTAAAAAAGGCGTTTTAGCGCAGTAAATATTTGCCTAGTTTTTTATCGTGGCTACTTACACGTTGTTGAATAATAGCCACTATGTGACGGCGTATCCACTGCAAACCGGCATCGTTGTCTTGGCGCTTATGCCAAATAACAGAGACAGGCGTTGGTGGCGTATCAATAGGGCTTTTTAAAACCACGAGCTTATTGGTAAATATTTCCTGCTCAAGCGCTATTGATGGGAGGACACAAATAAGATCGGTATTTTTAAGAATATTAGGTACATTTGCCGCGTTATTTACCGTCATCGCTACTCGGCGTTTTAACCCTAATACTCTTAGTGCTTGATCAGATGGCCCTAAAATATCGCCCGTAATTGATACTAATAAATGATCTGTATTAGCAAAGTCAGTAATACTTAAAGGGGCATTAGCAAGCGGGTGGTCAGGGCGCATAAGTACAACATATTTAGGCTTTAATAAGTGCTCGGCTCTAATAACGTTTTCAGACAGGGTGTAGCGATTAATAGCCAGTTCGGCTTCGGCGTCTTTAAGTACATTGGCAGCCTCTACCGCCCGATTAGGGATTGCATGGATATTGATGCCTGGGGCCTGCTGCTCAATAATTTTACGAAGAGGCCCCCATATCATTTCTACAAATATATCAGCGGCAGAAATACGAAAAGTGCGCTGCGCTGTCGCTGGGTTAAATTCACTTTGGTTTATAGCATGCTCTAATGATCCAAGTGGCCCCTGTATTTGCCCCCATAAATTGTTAGCAAATGCTGTAGGTTGAATATTTCGGCCATCTTTTATAAATAACTCTTCTCCCCACGCTGCGCGCATACGTGCAAGCGCATTAGATACCGCAGGTTGTGTCAGCGATAATTGCTCTGCTGCACGAGTGATACTGCCTTCAGTCATGATGGCATCAAAAATCATTAGTAAATTAAGCTCTTGAGGACGCATATAGCACCGTTATAAATTCTAAATGTAAGATTATTTTACATCATTTTTAGTGATGTGTTTTATACAATAATATAATTATTTTTATGCTTTTGCCGCGTTCATAATATAAGCAGATTTTAACACAACTCGTACAGCAAGAGAGTTAACCATGTCAGCTATATATAAATTTACATACACGTTTATTATTGCGCTATTAGCGATAATACTGGGTGCATGCAGCGATAAGCCAAGTTCTATTCAAAGTAATGATGATTCTACGCAAGGGGTGTCCGTAGAAGTGGCCGAAGTAATAAGTCAGCGAATAACCGAGTGGGACAGCTTTACAGGGCGGCTAGAGTCGCCGCAAATAGTGTCTTTGCGTCCTCGCGTATCTGGTTATATTGAAGCGGCAGTATTTGAAGAGGGTGAGCTGGTAAATAAAGGCGACACCTTATTTTTAATTGATAGCCGCGAATTTAATGCACAAGTAAACCGCCTAACAGCGCAACTTGATGAAGCAAAAAGCCGCTTAAAACTAGCAAAGCAAGATTTTAATCGAGCTAAAGAGCTATTTAAAAGTAAATCAATATCTAAAGAGTTATTAGAGACCCGAGGCGCAGAGGTTGACCAAGCAAATGCCTACGTAGCACAAAGTAATGCATCCCTTGAGCTTGCACAGCTAAACAAAACCTTTACACGCGTAGAAGCGCCTATTTCTGGGCGAGTGTCTCGTGCGTTAATTACCGAGGGCAACTATGTCAGTGCAGGGCAAACTGTAATGACCTCTATTGTCTCTACAGAGCAAGTATATGCCTATTTTGATATTGATGAAGCAACATGGCTTAACTATCAACAAGAGCACCTTGATAACAATCAATCTACCGCGTTACCTGTGGCGATGCGTTTAGCGAATGAGCAAAATTACCAACACTGGGGCAAGCTTGATTTTGTTGATAACCAAGTAAATACCCAAACCGGTACATTACGCGTGCGGGCTGTATTTAATAATCAAGACGGCGCGATTTTACCTGGGTTATTCGCCCATTTAAAATTAGCAGGGGGCAATACTGAGCAAGGTATTTTAATTGCAGAGAAAGCCATTGGTACCGATTTAAATAATAAATACGTTTTAACGGTTGATGAGCAAAATAAAGTGCAATACCGCGCCATTACTTTAGGCGACAAAGTGGGTGAGCTACGAGTTATTAAACAAGGTTTAAAAAGCGGCCAACGCATAGTAGTTAATGGCTTGCAGCGCGTGCGCTCTGGCGTACTCATTAAGCCAGAATTAATTAATATGGCAAAGCAAAGTACTTTAAACGAGTTACAAGCATGGCAGCAAAAGGTTGATAATCAAAACCGCTTAGCCAATGCCGAGCCAACACTTGAAATAGGCATGTAATAATGAATTTTTCTCAGTTTTTTATTCATCGACCTATTTTTGCAGCGGTCTTATCTATTCTTATTTTTATAGGGGGGGCCATAGCTATATGGCAGTTACCTATTACAGAATACCCAGATGTAGTACCCCCAACGGTTGTTGTTACAGCTAACTACCCAGGTGCAAATCCTAAGGTAATAGCCGAAACCGTGGCGACAGTGCTTGAACAAGAGATAAACGGCGTAGAAAACATGCTGTACCAGTCATCGCTTGCAAACTCTGCCGGCACCATGACATTAACAGTCACCTTTGCGATAGGGAGCGACCCTGACGAAGCAACTACCTTGGTACAAAATAGGGTTAATAGAGCAATACCTCGCCTACCAGAGGAAGTACAAAGGCTAGGTGTGGTCACCGAAAAGTCATCACCGAACCTTACCCTCGCGGTACACATAACTTCGCCTTCAGGGCGATATGACAGTTTGTACCTGTCTAATTATAGCGATCAATTTATAAAAGATGAGCTAAAGCGCATTAATGGTGTGGGCCAAGTACGTGTATTTGGCGCAGGCGATTACAGTATGCGTGTGTGGCTAGAGCCTAACAAACTAGCGGCGCTCAATTTAAATCCAAGTGATGTAGTCAATGCTATTCGCTCGCAAAATCAGCAAGCTGCGGCAGGAAGCCTAGGCGCACAACCCATAGGCACCAGTGAGTTTCAATGGCTTATCAATGTAGAAGGGCGCTTAATAGAGCAAGATGAATTTGAAGAAATAATCGTAAAAACGGGCGATAACGGCGAAATTACACTGCTAAAAGATGTTGCTAGAGTAGAGCTAGGTGCAGATAGTTATACCCTTAGGCCACTTCTTAATAATGAATCAATTGCCGCTGTGCCTGTTTTTCAAGCACCAGGCTCTAATGCATTACAAATTTCTGACGATGTGCGCGCTAAAATGGCTGAATTGTCGGCGCTATTTCCAGAGGGCATGAGCTATGAAATAGTGTATGACCCTACCGTATTTGTAAGGGGCTCTATTGAAGCCGTAGTCGATACATTATTTGAAGCGGTTTTATTAGTTGTGTTGGTCATTGTGCTGTTTTTACAAACATGGCGAGCATCTATTATTCCGCTGGTGGCAGTGCCAATTTCATTAGTGGGCACCTTTGCTTTTATGCACTTAATGGGATTTTCACTTAATGCGTTGTCGTTATTTGGCTTGGTGTTAGCAATCGGTATTGTTGTTGATGATGCCATTGTTGTGGTCGAAAACGTTGAAAGAAACATCAGTGAGGGATTAAGTCCCATTGATGCAACCACTCAAGCAATGAAAGAAGTAACAGGGCCTATTATTGCCACTACTTTAGTGCTTGCTGCGGTGTTTATTCCTACTGCGTTTATGAGCGGTTTAACAGGGCAATTTTATCGTCAATTTGCTCTTACAATTACTATTTCAACAGTGCTTTCTGCCATTAACTCGCTTACGCTAAGCCCCGCGCTGGCTGCGTTATTACTCAAACCTCATGGGCAAGACAACGATTGGTTAAGCCGTGCCATTAATAAATTATTTGGCCGCTGGTTATTTGCGCCTTTTAACAAAATGTTCGATAAAGCCTCGGGTAAATACACAGGAGCCGTTGGCCGAATAGTGCATAAGGGCGGCATAATTGGTGTGCTATACGTTGGTTTACTGGCCTTAACGTGGCAGCAGTTTGAAAATACGCCAACAGGGTATGTTCCGCCGCAGGATAAAATGTATCTCGTCGCTTTTGCGCAATTACCTAATGCAGCATCGCTAGATCGCTCTGAAGCGGTGGTTCGCCAAATGTCAGAGATAATCAGGGCGCACCCAGGCGTTAGTGACGCTGTAGCCTTTGCAGGTTTAAGCATTAATGGTTTATCTATAAACCCAAGTTCGGGGATGATGTTTACACCGTTAGAGCCGTTTTCAAAGCGGCAGGGCCCGCGCATGTCGGCAGCTGAAATAGCGGAAGATTTAAATAAACAACTTAGTCAAATAAAAGGCGCTAATGTTGCTATATTTCCGCCTCCTCCAGTAAGGGGAATGGGCACCATTGGTGGCTTTAGGCTGCAGCTTGAAGATAGAGGCTCATTAGGGTTTGACACCTTGCAGCAAGTAACAAATGAAGTCATTGCTAAGGCTAAAGCCGATCCCGCTCTTGCTAATGCGTTTACCAGTTTTACAACCGACGTACCACAGCTAGATGTAAAGGTAGACCGTAAAAAGGCACTAAGCTTAGGGCTTGAAATAAACACCTTATTTGAAGCGATGCAAGGCTATTTGGGCACAGTTTATGTGAACGACTTTAATTTATTTGGTCGCACGTATCAGGTAAATGTGCAGGCAGATGCACCCTACAGAGAAGATGTAGAGCAAATTAAGCAATTAAAAGTGCGCAATAAAAATGGCGATATGATCCCCCTTGGCGCAGTGCTTAGTATTGAGCATAGTTTAGGGCCAGATAGAGTAATGCATTATAACGGCTATGTTACGGCAGAGGTTAACGGCGTACCCGCACCAGGGTATAGCTCTGACCAAGCTAAAGCCGCAATAGAAAAAATACTCGATGAAACACTGCCAATGGGTATTGCGTATGAGTGGACTGACATAACCTATCAGCAAATTTTAGCGGGCGATACTTCAATGTATGTATTTCCACTTATTGTATTGCTTGTATTTTTGGTTTTAGCAGCGCAGTACGAAAGCTTACGTTTGCCGGTCGCTATTATTTTAATTGTGCCTATGACATTGCTAAGTGCGCTGATTGGTGTGGCTATTTATGGTGGTGATAATAATATTTTCACCCAAATTGGCCTAATCGTGTTGTTTGGACTTGCCACTAAAAACGCTATTTTAATTGTTGAGTTTGCAAAAGAGCTGCAAGATACAGGTATGGATGCATTTAATGCCATTAAAGAGGCGAGCCGGTTGCGATTACGGCCAATATTAATGACCTCAATAGCATTTATTATGGGGGTTGTACCTATGGTGTTCTCATCGGGAGCAGGCTCTGAAATGCGCCAAGCTATGGGCGTTGCGGTATTTTCTGGCATGATAGGCGTAACGGTATTTGGCTTAATACTTACACCTGTGTTTTATTATATACTTAAACGCAGTGGTAAAAATTAAAGCGACAAAAAAGCCCTTAGCAACTTAATTGCTAAGGGCTTTTTTAATGCGTTTTAAAAAGTAATTATTTTACTTCTTTACCTGCAGCTTGTTGGTCAGCGTGATAGCTTGAACGAACAAATGGGCCAGAGGCAGCATGCGTAAAGCCAATTTCATCAGCGTATTCTTTCAGTGCGTCAAATTCCGCTGGTGGCACGTAACGTTTAACTGGCAAGTGATGCTTAGAAGGCTGTAAGTATTGGCCAACGGTAAGCATGTCAACGTTATGCGCACGTAGGTCACGTAATACTTCTTCTATTTCACTAATTTCTTCACCTAGGCCAACCATTAAGCCAGACTTAGTTTTTACCTCTGGGTGCGCTTCTTTAAAGCGACGAAGTAATTCTAACGACCATTTATAATCGGCACCTGGGCGCGCAAGCTTGTACAAACGCGGGGCAGTTTCTAGATTGTGATTAAACACATCAGGTGGCGTTTCAATTAAAATCTCCAGTGCGCGGTCCATACGACCACGAAAATCTGGCACTAAAATCTCAATAGTAATGGTTGGGTTGTGTTTACGGATTTCGCGAATACAATCGGCAAAATGCTGTGCGCCGCCATCACGTAAATCATCACGGTCAACCGAGGTAATAACCACGTAGCTAAGCTTCATGTCTTTAATTGTCAGTGCAAGCTTTTCAGGCTCTGCTGCATCAGGTTTTAGTGGGCGACCATGGGCAACATCACAAAATGGGCAACGACGAGTACAAATAGCACCTAAAATCATAAAGGTAGCTGTACCGTGGTTAAAACACTCAGAAAGGTTAGGGCACGAGGCCTCTTCACATACTGAGTGTAAGCCGTGCTTGCGCATAGCTTGTTTTATACCGTCGATACGCTCGGTAGATTTTGGTAAGCGAATTTTAAGCCACTCTGGCTTGCGCAACATTTCAGTTTTTTCTGTAGGTAAAACTTTAACGGGGATCAACGCCATTTTTTCTGCGTCGCGTAGTTTTACACCTGGTTCCATTTTGACTGGTTTATTCATTCGTTTTCAAACCCTTCAGTATGCTTAACCTGTGTTGCATTAAGCTTCTTTATCATGTGTTTTACCAGCCCTTCACCTGCTTGTGCTAAGTTTTGAGGGCCGTTTAATTCTTTCGTTTGCACCATGTTCATGCCGGCATAACCACACGGGTTGATGCGTAAAAACGGGCTTAAGTCCATGTTAACATTTAATGCTAATCCATGAAACGAGCAACCACGACGAACACGTAATCCTAATGATGCAATTTTACTGTCGTTTACGTACACACCGGGTGCATCGGCCTTTGCGTAGGCTTTAATATCATACTCATTAAGGGTATCAATAATGCACTCTTCAAGCCATGTAACAAGCTCGCGCACACCAATTTTTAAGCGGCGCAAGTTAAATAATACATACATCATTTGTTGGCCGGGGCCATGGTAAGTAACTTGCCCGCCACGGTCTACCTTAATGACTTCTATGTCACCAGGGGCGAGTAAATGCTCATCTTTACCAGCTTGGCCTTGTGTAAATACACTCTCGTGCTCTACAAGCCAAATTTCATCTGGCGAGCTGTCGTCACGGGTGTCGGTATAGGCTTGCATTTTTTGCCAAATTGGCATGTAACGCTGACGGCCTAGTTGGCGTACGATTAAAGTGTTTTCGTTCACAACAAGTCTCAACTATGGCTTAAAGCATATGGCGTACGTCATCAATGTTGCTGATCACGTTGTAAATTTCTTCTATGTGTTTACCGCTTGTCACTGTGGCAACAAACGTTACCGACTCATAATTGCCTTTACTGCTTGGCTTTACTTTTGGTGCGTAGTCACCAGGTGCAATAGGTTGTAATTTAGCTAAAATTTGTTCCGTAAGGTTAACGTTTGCTAAACCCATAACTTTAAATGTGAACGGACATGGGTACTCAAGGTACTCATCAAATTTAGTATTTTTAACAGGTTGAACCACGACGGTGACTCCTCAAACAAAAAATGTTGGCTACGTGAGATAATATCAATCCGCAATAAGACTTAATCATTTTGCGGGGCTAAACGTGTTGCTACCTGCGTTAAAAAATGCTCATTTAGAACAACTAAATAGCGATTTATTAGCCAAGTTATCAACACGTTTTTCCAGCCTCAAAATAGATTACTTAATTAATCGAATTGGTATAACGCTAAGCGTGACTGGCAGGTTTAGGGTGATCCTGCTTATATGGGGCGCATTCTAGCATTTTTCAAGCAAAAAAAAACGCCTCATAACAGAGGCGCTTCGTTTAACAACCCAACGACTGTCGGGTTATTTTTACGTTTACATAATTTGTAAACGTAAGTAGTCGTAAATTTTGCTAAAGAAGCTGCCTTCTTCCACTTCTTCAAGTGTAACTAGTGGGTATTGTGCAATGTCTTCGCCCTCTAGTTGTAAGAATAACGTACCTACTTTAGTGCCTTTCGCTAATGGTGCTTCAAGCGTGTTGTCTAGCTCAAAGTTAGCTTTAAGGTTTTTATGTTGACCACGTGGAATGGTAATTGGGGTATCTTCTAAAATACCTAACGATACATTTTCTTTATTACCCATCCAAATACGTTGTTCTGCAAAGCTGTCGCCTGCTTTGTAAGGTGTAATTGTTTCAAAAAAGCGAAATCCGTAGTTAAGTAGTTTTTTGCTTTCTACTTTACGTGCGCGCTCGCTTGATGTGCCCATAACAACCGCAATTAAACGCATGTCGTTTTTAGTTGCAGACGTTACTAAGCTATAACCTGCCTCTGATGTGTGACCCGTTTTAATGCCATCAACATCTAGGCTTTCATCCCATAACAAAGAGTTACGGTTATATTGTTTAATACCGTTGTAAGTAAACGATTTTTGCTTATAAAGTGCGTACTCATCAGGTACATCACGAATAAGTGCAGCGCCTAGGGTCGCCATATCACGTGGGGTAGTGTAATGCTCGTCTGTATCTAAACCGTGGCTATTAATAAAGTGGCTATTGCTCATGCCTAATTTAGCGGCATGGGCATTCATTAAATCAGCAAATGCGCTTTCGCTACCTGCAATGTGCTCAGCCATGGCTACACATGCATCATTACCTGATTGAATAATAATACCGTGGTTAAGCTCATCAACACTTATTTGCTTGCCTACTTCAATAAACATTTTTGACGATTCAGGGAAGTTTTTAGCCCAGGCTTTTTCGCTCACTGTAACCATATCGGTTGGTGCAATGTTACCGGCGTTAATTTCTGTACCAATTACATAACTGGTCATCATTTTAGTTAAGCTTGCAGGGGCTAGCTTTGTATCAGCTTCACCTTCAGCAATAACTTTACCTGTTGTAAAGTCTACTAAAAAATAACCTTTTGCATTAATTTGAGGTGGAGCCGGAATAATTTGGGCGCTGGCTGAAAATACGGCGGCTGTGCAAACTAAGCCGCATACACCTTTGAGGATTTTATGTTTAATTGATTTCATCATACTCATTAATGGTTAAAGTTAAAAATTCGCGTTAGTCCATCTTATACCCAAACTACCCCGAGATGCGAGCGTCGTTGGAATTAAAAACAGCTTAGACAAGGTATTGATTGTCAATAATAGTCACTCTATTGTTCAAATCAATAACGCAGTATAAATCGTTTTTAAACCACGCTTTAGGGCGTTTCACTGAGGCTGATTTTCTCTGTTGTTATTTTTTAAAAGGGATTGCCATTTAAAAAAATAATACCTAGATTTTAAGCCCCAATACAACGCTGAATCCTACATTTTGGCGTGGTTTAGGTATTTGTCTTACTGAGTGTAAAGCAAGAACGCGTTTTGAAATTGGTTTTGTTTTAATTTTTTTAATACGTCTTGTGCATGCTGGGCATCTTTAATCGGGCCCAAATGCAAACGATATATGTTGTCTGCTTTTACTATATTAGTAGGTACTTGATACTGCAGGCGTAATGTAGAAGCTAATGCTTCAATATTGCTAAGCGTACTACCCGCAGCTACCTGTATATATGTTTTACGTGCAGGAATGCTGTCGAGCGTAATCGCCTCTAGCTTAACCTTGGCTGTACCGTGAGTGTAATAGCCTAATTTATAAGCAGCAGCATACGAAAGATCTATTATTCTGTCATCATGAAACGGCCCACGGTCGTTTACACGTACAATCACCGATTTATTGTTAGCAGTATTAGTAACGCGTACAAAGCTTGGCAGGGGTAAGGTTTTATGCGCAGCGCTCATGGCAAACATATCGTAAATTTCACCGTTTGAGGTATGGTAGCCATGAAACTTACGGCCGTACCACGAAGCGATCCCTTCCTCTGTATACCCTTTTTCATCAAGCATTGGTGTATAACGTTTGCCTAATACCTCGTAGGGGCGACTTGCACTGGCACTTTTTTTAACATCCACCACAACGGCATCTTGCATTTCAAGTGCGGTTGGCGCGCGTAAAGGTGCGGCGTCGTGCTCCATATGATAACGACTATTAGAGCCGCTACTACATGCGCTTAACATAAATATTAAGGCTGAAATAAATAACAGCTGGGTAGGCTTATTCATTATTTTAAAAGCATCCTTTTATCTGTCGCAATTGACATAATAATGCCAAATCCGGCCATTAACGTCACCATAGAGGTGCCGCCATAACTAATAAGGGGTAAAGGTACACCTACAACAGGCAACAAGCCCGATACCATGCCTATATTTACAAAAATATAAACAAAAAAGGTGAGGGTAAGGGCGCCGGCCAATAATTTACCAAACGCATCTTGCGCGTTTACCGCAATGTATAAACCACGGCCGATAATAAATAAGTACAGGCTTAATAAAACACACACACCAAATAAGCCAAACTCTTCACTTAATACCGAAAATATAAAGTCGGTATGGCGCTCTGGTAAAAATTCGAGTTGTGATTGCGTGCCTTGCAACCAGCCTTTACCTTCTATACCACCTGAGCCGATGGCTATTTTGGATTGAATAATATGATACCCCGAGCCAAGCGGATCGCTCTCTGGGTCTAAAAACGTTAATACGCGCTGCTTTTGGTAGTCGTGCATACCGTAGTGCCAAAATGGCCATGCAGCCAGTGCGACAATCGAGCTTAAAAAGCCAATTAAACGCCAGCTTAAACCCGATAAAAACAACACAAATATTCCTGAGCTGGCAATCAAAATTGAGGTGCCTAAGTCGGGCTGTTCTTTAATTAATAAGGTAGGCAGCATCACGATGACAAAGCCAATAATTAGGTGTAATGGACGTGGCGGAAGTTGGTTTCGGCCAATATACCAAGCCACCATCATAGGGACTGCCAGCTTCATAAGTTCTGAGGGCTGAAAGCGAGTAATACCTAAATTTAACCAGCGCTGAGCGCCTTTTGAGCTCACGCCAAAGAGCAATACGCCCACCAACATGAGTAACCCAACACAGTAAAGGGGGATCACTAAGCGTTTGAGAGTCGCGGGGGAGAACTGTGCAAGCACTATCATGCCTATAATAGCGCCGCCCATACGGGTGATATGGCGGATCATCATGGCCGAGTCTTGGCCGCTTGCGCTATATACTATGGTGATACTGCCTGCCATCATAAGTAATAAGGCAATTAGTAACGGTAAGTCTAAATGCATGCGCATCCATATCGAGCGCTGGGTGTTTAATACGGTCATTGCGCTGTATTCCTAGCAACTTCTATTGGGTTTGCTGCAAAATAGTAATCCATTAGCTCACGTGCAATAGGGGCACCCACAGAGCTGCCGCCACCGGTGTTTTCAACCACAATTGAAACCACAATTTTAGGGTCGTCATACGGAGCAAAACCAATATAAATCGCGTTATCGCGTTGGCGCTCCTTTAGTGATTTTGCATCGTAACGCTCACCTTGGGCAATACTCACTACTTGCGCTGTGCCTGTTTTACCCGCAGGGTCATAATTAGCGCCTTTAAAAGCACGGTGTGCCGTTCCTGTTACTTTTTTTACGGTATTGTGCATGGCATCGAGCGCGATACGCCAGTTATCAGGGTTATTAAGTACCACTGGCGGTTTTTCTTCGTTATTAATTTGCGTCACTTGGTCTTCTTTTTTAGCCACTTGTGCTAAATGCGGCGGGTGGTTTATGCCTTTATTAACCAATATATTAGTCGCGTTAGCAATTTGAATAGGGGTGGCAGTCCAATACCCTTGGCCAATCCCCACTGAAATAGTATCGCCACGCCACCACGACTCTTTAAAGCGGCCTTCTTTCCACTCTTTTGAGGGCAGTATGGCTGTGGTTTCTTCGTGTATGTCTATTCCCGATAAGTCACCAAAGCCAAAGCGGGCCATAAAATTACTAATTTTTGTTATGCCTAAGCGGTATGCCGCATCGTAAAAGTAAGTATCGCACGACTCTTCAATCGCTTTGTAAACATCTACGTGGCCGTGGCCCCAACGTTTCCAATCGCGCCATTTATGTTCAACATTCGGTATTTGAAAAAAACCAGGATCCCACACCGAGGTGCTTTCACTGACAATGTTTTCTTCAAGTGCCAGTATAGCCATATGCGGTTTTACTGTGGAAGCTGGCGCATAGCGCCCTTGAGTGGCACGGTTAATTAGAGGGCGGTCGGGGTTTAGCAGTGCTTTATAATCTTTACTGCTAATACCATGGACAAATAAATTAGGGTCGTAACTTGGGTTTGAATAAAGTGCTAATACGCCGCCATCTTTGGCATCCATTACTACAACCGCGCCGCGCATATCTTTAAGCGCATGTTGGGCTATTTGCTGTAAACCGATATCTAAGGTAAGCACTAAATCACTGCCCGGCTGCGGGGGGGTCATACTTAATGTGCGAATAACACGGCCGCGGTTATTCACCTCAACGCGTTGAGAGCCGACTTGGCCATGCAAAAGCTGCTCGTAATATTTTTCTATGCCAAGCTTACCAATATCGTGCGTAGCGCGGTAATTTGTGGCTTGGTCTTCTTGTTCTAACTTATTAAGTTCTTTGCGGTTTAGTTTTGCAACGTAGCCTAATGCATGGGTTAGCGTATCGCCATATGGGTAAAAGCGTGCAAGGCGCGCTTCAATGCTAAAGCCCGGAAATTTATGCTGATTAACCGCAAATTGGGCCACTTCGGTTTCATCTAAGCGGGCTTTTAGTACTTGCGACTTAAAACGACGCGTATGCTTTATGTCATCAATAAAGTCTTTTTTTTGCTGCTCGGTAATCGTAATTATTTTGCTAACTTGCTCAAGCGATTTAGCTAAATCGTCGACCTCTTCAGGAATAACCTCGAGGTTATAAACGGGTTTGTTTTCAGCAAGCAGTACACCGTTGCGGTCGTAAATGAGGCCACGGTTTGGCGCAATAGGAATGACTTTAATACGGTTATCGTTAGAGCGGGTTTGATAGTCGGTGTGTTCTTCTACCTGAATGGTATAAAGATTAGAAAGCAAAATTGCCACTAAGCCTAAAACAAAAATAAAACCCACAAATGCGCGCCGTGCAAATAAGTTTGCCTCAGCGGAATGGTCTCGTATTGTGGGTCTTTGCTTAATCATAACAAGGCGTTACTCGCGATGATAAGGATGGTTGTTATTTAAGCTCCAGCCTCGGTATAGGCTTTCGGCAACAATAATACGCACTAAAGGGTGCGGTAACGTTAAGTTAGATAACGACCATTTTTGCTCAGAGGCGGCAATGCACTCAGGGGCTAACCCTTCAGGGCCGCCAATAAGCAAACTAACGTCGCGGCCATCGAGCTGCCACTTTTCCATATTTTTAGCAAGCTGGTGAGTATCAAGTGGTTTACCTGTTACCTCTAGGGTAACAATGCGATTGCCTTTTGGAATAGCGGCTAAGGTTTTTTCACCTTCGGTGTGTAAAATGCGTTTAATATCGGCATTTTTACCGCGTTTACCGGCCGGAATTTCTATTAACTCAAGCGCCATATCTTTAGGAAAACGGCGTTGGTACTCTGCAAATCCGGTTTCTACCCACGCTGGCATTTTTGTGCCAACGGCAATCATTTGTATTTTCACGTAATACTTCCAAGCTCAATTAAAAAATAGTGGCGCTTAGCCCCACAGTTTTTCTAGATCGTAATAGCTACGTGCGTGATCTTGCATCACGTGTACAACTACATCACCTAAATCTACCAGTACCCATTCGCCTTCGTCTTGACCTTCGTAACCTAAAGGTTCTTCGCCAGCGTGGCGAGCTTCTTTTGCTACGTTATCGGCAATTGATTGCACATGACGCTTAGAAGTACCCGAACACACAACCATGTAATCGGTAATGTCTGAGCTGTCACGTACGTCTAGTTGTACCACGTCGCGTGCTTTCATATCGTCAATTTTGTCTAGTGCAAAGGCAAGTAGTTGTTTCGAATCCAAGGTATTGTCTCAATTTTAAATTTAATAGCGTGCATTTTAACATGCTAGGGGGTTTTAATCATCACTTTGATAAAGCTGGTGTTGCTTAATGTAGTGACTGACAGGTTCGGGTAATAGTTCATTATTTTTATTGGTTTTTTTTAAATGCTCTCGAATAGTGCTTGAGGCGGCATCATGGGTCTCACCAGATAAAAAATAAAGCTTACCAAAGTTGTGTGTGGCAAGTTGCTGTGGCGCTTCAGTGTGGGCATTACTGATATAGCTTTTAAGCGCCTTATTTGGGTTACATGTTTGCCCCGGGCGATGATAAACCACTATATGGCATAGCTGTGTAATTGCTTGCCATTCATACCATTTGTCGAGGTTATTAAATGAGTCCATGCCCATTAAAAAAAGAATTGGCGTATCTGGGTGCTCAGCTCTTAGCTCTTGTAAACTTAACAATGAGTACGAGGGCCCAGTACGATTAAGCTCTCTTAAATCAAGTGCAAAATGAGGGTAAGGGGCAATAGCGGCATTGAGCATATTAATACGGTGCGCTGTACTTATACCTGGCGCAGCTTTGTGCGCGGGAAGTGCACAGGGCATAAAGTACAACGTGGATAAGTTAAATGTATTTACACACTGTGTGGCCATATTTAGGTGGCCTAAATGCACAGGGTCGAAGGTGCCGCCAAAAATTGCAATCATGTTAAAAATCTTTAGTTAAGTGCGTGGCAAGGCATTGGAATATCAAGCGGCTGGCAAAACTTAATACAAATATGGGCAAGCGCTTGGTAAGGCGCAATTAAGTTACCTTGTTTGTAGCTTGAATCAAACAGTGCAAGCTCACTGCTTATTTGCTCAAGGGTATTAATATTTAAGCGGTTAATCGCATTTTGCACAGGCCCTTGCTGGTTTTTCCAAATACCATTTTTTTTAAATAACTGTGCGATAGGCTCGCCATTTAAAAGCCCTTGCTGAATAGTGAGCAAACTAGTGAGTTCTTTATTTATAGCCCATAAAATACTCACCACTTCGGTGTTATCGCTGGCCAGTTTATTAAGTACCTTAATTGCTTGCTTGGCGTGGCCATTTAATAGGGCATCACTTAAGTCAAAAATATCAAACTTGGCTTGATTTAATAGCCCTTGCATCACAAGTTGCTGGGTTATTAAGGCATTACCATGCAGTAGCGAGAGCTTTTCGAGCTCCTGAAAACACGCTAATAAATTGCCTTCGGTAGCGTTAATTAAGCTCAGTTTTGCTTCGTTTTGCATATTTAGAGAAAGGCGCGCTACTTGTTCATCTAACCAGCGTTTTAAATGATTCCCTGCAAGCGGGTAGCACGGTACAAATACACCGTGTTTATCGAGCGCTTTAAACCAAGCGCCACGTTGTACGTCTTGGCTGGCTTTAGCCCCTTTTACAATTAAAATGGTATCAGGGTTAATTAACTCGACTATTTTTTTAAAGGTATTACTACCTGGGGTGCCAGGTTTTTGTTGGTTTAAATCAAGCTCAATTATAGTGCGCGCACTAAACAAAGACATGCTTTGATATTGAGCTATAATTTCTTGCCAATCAAACCCTTGCATTAGGGTAAATTTAATTACCTCATCAAAGCCTTGGGCTTTTGCTGTGTCGCGTATTTGCTGCACACATTGCGCTTCTTGAAACGGTTCTTCACCAAACACTAAATAAAAGGGTTTCAAACCTTTATTTAATTCACTCGGTAACTGATTAGCATAACAGCGCATTATAGTTGCGACAGCTCTCTAACAATACGACCACTGGCTTGCTTACGAATTTCGCTAATAAGCAGCTCAAGCTCTTTTGCTTTTGCAAGTGCGTGATCGGGGTCGTCTTGGTAGTTACGATAAAGCTCAAAGCGTTTTTCTATGGCTTTTTCGCCTGGGCGTTTAACAACATAGCTTACCCCGTAGGCAAGCTCGTATTCAGCCACCTGACCATTTTGAAACAACGACAAGGTTTGGCGCTCAATGCTTTCTTTGCGTAAGTAAAGCTGGGCAACATTTTTAGCCGAAGGTGTCAGTTCTACGTTACTGGCTTTAAGCTCTTTTTTAAGGTTTAAAAATAACGATGATTTTTCATCATCACCTTTAAGTGTAAGCGTTTTAAGGTTATCAGGCAGGCTAGAGGCTTTCTTTAAATGAAAGCCACAGCTAGATAACACAAAACACATTAGCACTAAGGCTAATGTGTTTTTAAGGGTGTTAAAGCTAACCATTTAGTTAGCTACCACGTTAAGTAGTTTACCCGGTACGTAAATAATTTTACGAATGGTTGCGCCATCAGTAAATTTAGTTACGTTAGACTCAGCAAACGCAAGTGCTTCTACCTGCTCTTGTGTTGCATCGGCGGCTACAGTTAGCTTAGCGCGTAGTTTGCCGTTTACTTGTACGATGATTAATTTTTCATCTTCAACAAGGGCAGACTCGTCAACTTTAGGCCATGCTGCATCTAAAATGTCACCCTCTTTACCAAGCTCTTGCCATAACTGGTGCGATAAATGCGGCGTAATTGGCGCAAGCATAATAAGCAGGGCTTCTAATGCTTCGTTAGCAATAGCAACATCTTGCGTATCGTTTAACGGCGCTTTTAATAACTTATTAGAGAGCTCCATAATGGCAGCAATTGCAGTGTTAAACGTTTGACGACGTTCAATATCATCGCTCACTTTTGCAATGGCTTTGTGTAGCTCACGACGCAGTACTTTTTGTGGATTACTAAGCGCTGATTTATCAAGTGCTTGGTAGCCAACTGTTTTCACATCTACTGCGTATTTCCAAATACGTTTTAAGAAGCGGTGCGCGCCTTCTACGCCTGAGTCTGACCATTCAAGCGTTTGCTCTGGTGGTGCGGTAAACATCATAAATAAACGCACAGTATCTGCACCGTATTGGGCAATTACTTCTTGTGGGTCTATACCGTTGTTTTTAGACTTAGACATTTTGCTCATGCCCGATGAGAACACAGGTTCACCATCTTCTTTGTGCCATGCTTTAGTTACGCGGCCTTTTTCGTCAGTTTCGGTATTTACATCGCTTGGCGAAATCCATACGTCACCGCCTTTTTCATCTTTACGGTAGAACGTTTCGGCAAGTACCATGCCCTGACAAAGTAAGCGATCGAATGGCTCGTCTGAATTTACTAAACCAAAATCACGTAATAACTTATGGAAAAAACGCGAATACAATAAGTGTAAAATAGCGTGCTCAATACCACCTATGTATTGGTTTACTGGTAACCAGTAGTTAGCTGCTGCTGGGTCTAGCATGCCTTCGTCGTGACGCGGGCTACAGTAACGTGCGTAGTACCAAGACGACTCCATAAAGGTATCAAAGGTATCTGTTTCGTGTGTTGCTGGTACGCCGTTTACCGTTGCTTTTGCCCATTCTGGGTCTGCTTTGATTGGCGAAGTAACGCCATTCATAACTACATCTTCTGGTAAACGTACTGGCAGCATTTCTTCGGTGGCGGCTAATTCGTTACCGTTTTCGTCGCTCAGCATTGGGATTGGTGAACCCCAGTAACGCTGGCGGCTAACACCCCAATCACGTAAGCGGAAGTTAACTTTACGCTCACCCACACCCAGTGCTTCTAGTTTGTCGGCAATAGCGTTAAATGCGCCTTCAAAATCAAGGCCATCAAATTCGCCAGAATTAACTAACACGCCTTTTTCAGTGAATGCTTCTTCTTTTAGATTTACTTCAAGCTCTGAGCCTTCAACCGGTGCAATTACTTGTTTTATGTCTAGGCCGTATGCTGTGGCAAATTCATAGTCGCGTTGGTCGTGTGCAGGTACTGCCATCACCGCACCTGAGCCGTAATGCATTAATACAAAGTTAGCAACCCAAATTGGAACTTGCTCGCCCGTTAATGGGTGAGTCGCGTAAAAGCCTGTTGCAATGCCTTTTTTCTCCATAGTGGCCATGTCTGCTTCGGCAACTTTGGTGTTTTTGCATTCTTCAACAAACATTGCAATTGCATCGCTGTTTTTAGCGGCTTCTTGCGCAATAGGGTGGCCACCGGCAACGGCTAGGTAAGTTACACCCATAAATGTATCTGGACGTGTAGTGTATACGCTAAACTTTTCGTTGTTGTCGGTACGCGTAAACTCAATGTCTAACCCTTCAGAGCGACCAATCCAGTTGCGCTGCATGGTTTTAACTTGCTCAGGCCAGTCTTCTAACTTGTCTAAGTCGTCTAAAAGCTCTTGTGCGTAGTCAGTAATTTTAATAAACCACTGTGGAATTTCTTTTTGCTCAACCACTGCACCAGAGCGCCATCCGCGGCCATCTATAACTTGTTCGTTGGCAAGTACAGTTTGATCAACTGGATCCCAGTTAACCGTTGACATTTTTTTGTACACTAAGCCTTTTTCGTACAGCTTAGTGAAAAACCATTGTTCCCATTTGTAGTATTCTGGGTGACACGTGGCTATTTCACGATCCCAGTCGTAACCAAAGCCTAATTGCTTAAGTTGGTTACGCATGTAATCAATGTTTTCGTATGTCCACTTAGCTGGCGCTGTTTTGTTTTTGATAGCGGCGTTTTCTGCAGGTAAACCAAACGCATCCCAACCCATTGGTTGCATTACGTTTTTGCCTTGCAGGCGCTGGAAACGAGAAACAACATCACCAATGGTGTAATTACGCACATGACCCATATGCAGTCGGCCACTTGGATACGGGAACATAGAAAGACAGTAATACTTTTCTTTGCTCTCATCTTCGGTGACTTTAAATACCTGGTTTTCTTCCCAGTAACTTTGGACTTTTGACTCTATGTCTTGCGGGTTATATTGCTCTTGCATCTATGATTCCAGACTTCTTGCAAACTAATAAAAAATTGCCGATAGGATACCCCAAATAAAAGCCTAATCACAGCGTATAAGCACGGTTTTGTTAAAATCTCACTTTCAGTGCAGGTTAACCTATACTTATCTATGTTAAAGGCCAACACGCCCTTGATTTTGATGGAGTATAAAATGGCAGATTATAAAACATGGCTTAGCGATTTAACTAATTGGCTAAAAGATGTAAAAGATCACGAAGTAAAAGATGCAATGACCCGATTTGTTGAATCTGAGCAAGCACTTAAAGACCTAGGCAAAGAAAAATACGGACTCTATAAAAGTTATTTGCAGCGCGACATAGAACACGTTCAAGAAAACGAATCGCACTATAATTCGCTTGCATGGCAAGAGCTTAAAGAGTCGTTATGGTATGAGCTTTCACACATAGAGGACAAAACCCAGCTTGAATGGCACTCTCTTAGTCAAGATTTTAAGCACAATGGGATGTATCACGCAGGCGAATGGATAGCCATGGGCACATTAGTATGTAAGAATTGCACCCATAGTTTTGATATTTATCACGCTACACAAATTACACCGTGCATTGAATGTGATGGTATTTATTTTAGCCGTAAGGCATTACAACCCTAAATATATGTATTAAGTGGCTTGTAGGCCACTTAATACGCCCAAAGCCAGCGAGTATGTTGGTACAAAAAGAAGTTAGAATGACGAAAAAACTGCTGCCATTATCTGTTTCACAGCTCGCACCGAGCATTTCTACTAATCACGTTAGCACGTGTATGAGCAATCCATACCCAGAGCAACTTACCTTTATAGGCCAACAACGCGCCCAAAGTGCGCTCGACTTTTCACTTGGGATGGAGCTGCCAGGCTACAATGTCTATGTAATGGGTGAGGCCGCGCATGGCCGATTTACTCTCGTAAAAGACAAACTTAAACAGCACGCAAAAGATCGCCCCACACCTAACGAGTGGTTGTATGTTAATAATTACGACGACCACCGCGAGCCAATTGCGCTATTTATGCAAGCAGGGCAAAGCAAGCAATTAAGTGACGACATAGACTCATTTTTAGATGAAGTACTCGACACCTTTCCGGCAGCGTTTGATAACCCAGCTTATCAACGCAAAAAAAAGTCAATCGAGAGCGAATTTAACGACGCTTACGACAGCGCTATTACCGCAGTAGAAGAAATGGCGCTTGAGCAAAGCGTAGCGCTAATAGAAGAGAAAAACGCCGTAGGTTTTGCGCCTTTAGTTGAAGGCAGGCAGTTAAGCGATAACGAATTTGCCGCCCTAGATGAAGAGCTTCGTGATGAGTTTTTTGAAAAAATAGAAAAACTAGAAGATGCCTTAATTGAAGCGCTGATTGAGCTGCCTCGCTGGAAACGCGAATCAAAAGAAAAACAGCGTAATCTAAAAAAGGCCACAGCCGAGCAAGCTACAAAGCCATTATTAAAAGACTTAGAGCATAAATACGCTGCCCATATTGGAGTGCTGCGCTACTTAAAAGACATTCGCGTAGAAATAATTGATGCAGTACTTGAGTGGCTAGACGATGAAGATGAAAGCGAAGAAAGCAAAGAAGATTTTGACCGTAAAGGCATGCTTACCGACTTTTTTGCGCCTAACATTTTAGTTGAATTTAAAGAAGACGATGCCGCACCTGTGGTGTATGAGCCAAACCCAACCTTTGGCAATATATTTGGCAAAATTGAGTATTCAACATCGCAAGGCTCGCTTATAACCAGTTACCGCTCTATACAGCCTGGTGCATTGCACCGTGCAAATGGCGGTTACTTAATTATGGATGCTGAAAAAGTGATGGCCAACCCGCAAGTGTGGGATGGCTTAAAGCTTTCGCTTAAAACGCACCAAATTAAAAACGACCTACCGTATCAAGACAGCTCAGTAGGCAGCAGCTTTACACTGCGCCCGCAATTAATTCCTCTTGATGTAAAAATTATTTTATTAGGCTCGCGCGATTTGTATTACACCATAGGTGAGTACGATGAAGAATTTGCAGAGCTGTTTAGAGTACTTGCCGACTTTGATTACTATTTACCAAGTAGCGATAAGCTTCAGTACCAATTTATTACTAAAGTGAGTGAGTACTGCCAGCAAACGTTAAAGTGCACAACCACAGAGGCCGCCATGGTGCGGTTACTTAAATTTAGCTACCGCCAAGCAGAGCACCATAATAAATTATCGGCGCGCTTTGCCGATGTGCTTGAACTGGTGGCTGAGGCCAGCTTTTACGCCAAGCAAGATAAGCAAACACTGATTGATGCGCATCATATTGATGAAGCCATTGAAGGTAAGCAGTACCGCACCGGCCAAATAAGCGAAAACATGCTAAGCGATATAAAAGAAGGCCACACGCTTATTGCCACACAAGGTCAAGCCATTGGTAAAGTAAACGGCTTAACAGTGCTGCACATTGGCGATACGTCGTTTGGTACACCCGCACGCATAACCGCCACCGTATATGCCGGCGCCGATGGTGTAATAGATGTTGAGCGTGAAGCCGAGCTAGGTAAAGCAATTCACTCAAAAGGTGTAATGCTACTTACCGGTTATTTAGGTAACAAATACGCCCAGCACTTTAGTTTAACGCTAAGTGCTAACATAGCTATAGAGCAAAGCTACGGTTATATAGATGGCGATAGCGCCTCACTTGCTGAGTTATGTGCGCTTATATCGGCTATTACCAGTTTGCCTATTAGCCAGTCTATTGCCCTTACAGGCTCTATTAACCAACACGGTGATGTGCAAGCCATTGGCGGCGTAAACGAAAAAATAGAAGGCTTTTTTAAGCTGTGTAAAATGCGCGGCTTAACAGGCGAGCAAGGCGTTATTATTCCAAAATCTAACCAAGTTAACTTAGTACTTGATGATGAAATACTTGAAGCGGTTGAGCGCGGTAAATTTAATATTTACGCAGTAGAAACTGTAGACCAAGCACTTAACTTATTAATGGATATTGATGCCGGCGATATTATTGACGGCGAATACCCAGAAGATTCTGTTAACGGTATTGCTTTAGCACGCTTAAAAGATATAGCCGACATAGTTAATGGCGATAGCGAAGAAGATAAAGAAGCCGATGAAGATGAGGAAAAACACTAAATGATCAATATAATTTTAGCGGTGATCATCGCTATATTTTGTTTTTTAATTTTTCAAAATAGTAAAAAAGCAAAGCAACAAGCTGGGATTAATGCGCAAATTGAAGCCGACTACCTTGTCGCTAACGCAAAAGTAGAGGGCGTAATAGAAACCGCCTCAGGCTTACAGTACAAAGTGCTGCACAAAGGTGAAAGCGAAAATACACCTAACCCTACTAGTAAAGTAAACGTGCATTACCACGGCACGTTAATAGATGGCACCGTATTTGACAGCTCAGTAGAGCGTAAAACGCCAATAAGCTTTGGTTTAAATCAAGTTATTAAAGGCTGGACCGAAGGCTTACAACTTATGAGCCCAGGCGATAAATACATATTTTATGTACCGCACCAATTAGCCTACGGCGAAAAGCGAGTAGGCAGTATTCCACCTGCATCACTGCTTATTTTTGAAGTAGAGCTTTTGGCTATTGAGTCTTAATACACGCGTAAAAAAGTGTTAATAACTTTATAAAAAAACCCGTTAGCTAACGGGTTTTTTATTGCGTGTTTTTTAAGTTTTTTAAGTTATTTAAGTTATTTAAGTTATTTAATATTAATACCAATTCGCTTAATTAAGTATTATTGCGGTTTGGTATAACTTTAATTATTTGGCCACTGTTGCCATAGAAAGCTTATTAAGCACCACAGCTATTTTATTAAGTACTTCTTCGCAGCCTTTTATATTGTGGCGTTCTTGCAAATAAGTGGGGCTGTTGTAGGTAAGCCAAACTTGGCCATTGTTGTCTTGAGATATATGTACTTTTTGCGGTAAGTCTATCGCCACACTTTGCTGACACTGCATTAACGGTGTGCCTACCTTTGGATTACCAAAAATAATCACTTCACTAGGGGCCAATTCCATATCAACATTTTGAGCGTTTTTTTGATGATCTACCCGCGCAAAAATGGTTATCCCTTTGTTACTGGCTATTTTTTCAAAACGGTTAGCTGTTTCTTGAACAGAATAATTACTTTGAAAACGTACTAAGCTGTCGTTCGCACTCGCCACGGCCGTGGCCGAGAGTAAAATAACCCCTAAAAATAGTCGGTTTAACATGGTTTGCTCCTCATAAAAAAGCTGATACCAATTCGCTTAATTAAGTGGTTTATTTTGATGCTGGAAAAACGTGTTGATAGCTAGGCAAAAAATTCGCTATTTAGTCGTTCTCGGCAATTGCTCCTGTATTGCGCTACCTTCTGCATCCATGCAGTCGTAAATGAGCATTTTTTAACACAAGTAGCGACACGTTTAGCCCCACAAAATGATTAAGTATTAATGCGAATTGCTATTATAAAGCGTATGAAAAATACACACTATCTGAGTTCCTTATTTGGTTCAACACTGCGCAAAGCGAATAAGTATAAAACGTGAGCATAAAAGTCTTTAAGTACCTATTTTAGTTGCGATTAATTCGAAAAATAAGGATGAATATGAAATTATTTGCATTGCATATAGTAATGATAGTCGTTATCATTTGCGGCGTTTTATACACCTCTTTTCAGGATCAACATGTTTAACCAAAAATACTTGGCGCTTAGTATTGCTGCGTCTTTTTCTGCTTTTTCTAATGTGGCATTTGCCGAGCAAAATAACGAAATTGAAACAATAGAAGTAACAGGTCGCGCTCAGCAGTTTTACCTAGAAACCGAAAGTAAAATTGGGACTAAAACGGATTTAGATCTTATTAAATTACCGCAATCTGCGCAGGTATTAACCGAGCAGCTTATTATTGACCAAGCCGCGCGCGATATTACCGATTTATACCGCTCAATAGCCGGGGTAAGTGAGTACAGTTATTCGGGCGTTACTTTTCGTGGATTTAGAGACGATGCCAATGTATTTTACGATGGAGTACGCGGCGACCCGTACTCGGGCTTTGGTGTACCCCAATTATTTAATGTAGCACGTGTAGAAGTATTAAAAGGCCCAGCCTCTGCGTTATATGGTGGTGGTGAGCCAGGCGGTATGATCAACTACGTGACTAAAAAGCCAAGTTATACGCAAAGTAAAGAGCTAAAACTAACGCTTGGCAATTACAACACACATGGCGCCTCACTTGATATAACCGGCGGTTTAACCGACACCATGGCATACCGAGTAGGTGGTTATTATGAGGAGCAAGACAGCTTTCGTAATAATGCAGATTCAAAAAACAGTGAGTTTACCGCTGGTTTATTATTTGATTTAACCGATTCAACCACACTAACCACCACAGTTGATTACATCAAGCAAGACTTAGGCGGTAACCGTTTACGTGGTGTACCGGTAGATGACAATGGCAACTTTTTAGTTGACCCTAGTTACAACGCAAATGAAGCTTTTGACTACCAAGACATGGAAGCGTTAGTGCTGCAAGCCGAGCTAAAGCATTACTTTAATGATGATTTTTCTGTAAGTAGCACACTGCGTTACATGGATAACGAACGCGACCAAGCCTACCATGAGTCGCAAAGCTGGGTAGATGTAAACGGCGATGGTGAAGCAAACATTGATGACGAAACCATTAAACGCGAATACCGAAAGCAATACCGCGCCAACGAAGAAACAAGCTTAACCACCGACTTTGTTTATAGCTTTGAGCAGGGCCAATTAGCACACCAAGTATTATTTGGTGGCGACTACCACATAGTTGATACCGAGTACGATTACTTACGCGCCCGTTATGAAGCGGATGGCGTGGCTAACTTAAACATATTTGACTTAAATTACGGCGAAACCGACCCAAGTACATATAACCTTACCGACATGAACCGCGATGGTGTTGAAACCGACCGTTTTGGCATTTACGTACAAGATGTTGTAAGCATTAACGAGCAATGGACCGTGATTGCCGGCCTGCGTTACGACTATTTTAAAGAGCTAAATAAAGAAACCGGTTACAGTTACTCAGATAACGATGTAACACCGCGCGTGGCCGTTACATACCAACCCGTTGAAAATACCTCGTTATACATAAACTACTCAGAAAGCTTTAACCCAGCGTCATCGGGTGATCAAGAAGATGTAGAAGGCGAGGGCAACTTAACGCCAGAAACCGGTAAACAAACCGAAATTGGTATGAAAAACCAATGGCTAGATGGCAAAATTATGAGCACCTTTGCTATTTACCAAATTAATAAAGAAAACGTAGTAATGAGTAACCCAGACGACACGGGCGCGGGTGACGGCATTGCAGCACTTTTAAATATTGGTGAGGTAGAAAGCCGCGGGTTTGAAACAACGCTGGTGGGCGATTTAACCGAGCACTGGACGCTAACAGCTAACTACGCCTACAACGATACACTAGTTGTTGAAGGTGTAACGGGCGATACTATTTCAAGCACCTACGGTGATGGCTCTCGCTTTGCTAATGCGCCGCGCCACCAAGCTGGTTTATGGTCGCGCTTTGCGCTTGATAGCATCGACTCGTCTATAGCATTTGGCGCAAATTACGTAAGCGAGCAAATAAGCCAAGATGGCCAAAAAGTTAAACCCTTTACTGTATTTGATATGAGCTGGACTTCTCGCTTTGACGATGTGTTATTAAGCGTAAATATTAATAATATATTTGATAAAGAATACGCAGTAAGTGGCTTTAGTGAGCGTAACGGTCATTTCCCGGGCAGCCCACGAGAAATAGTAGGCCAAGTAACCTATAAATTTTAAAGCAATTTAAGCGCGAGCTTATCTCGCGCTTATTTTTTATCGCTATTAAAATTAGCGGCTTCTTGCGCTGTGTTAATAGCTGTAATAGGGAAGGGGATCACAATACCTTCTTGGTTATAGCGTTTGTGTAGCGCTTTAATAAAAGCAGATTTAACCCAAAACCGATTAAAGTACTCTTTTGCGCGCAGCATTACGGTAAAATTAATGCTTGAGTTATCAAAGGTGTGATACACCACAAAGGTATTGTAATCATCAACCCCCCATTCATGGTCAATCAGTACTTGGCGCGCAACTTCTAGCGTTACTTGCTCTACAAATTCTAGGTCTGAGCTGTAGTGAACGCTTACATCAACAGGTACACTCAGTTCTTTTTCGGGGTAAAAGTAATTAGGGCGTGTTGAACTTTGCGGATTGAAATTTGTTCAATCTAGGGGCGATTAAATCGCGGCGTGAGGTTTGTAACCTAGTGGGCTAAGTAAAAACCGAGCAACAAAGAGTTTATCGCCCCTAGGCAGAACCCAAAGGGCAGCGCATGTTTGGCATTTATGCTGCGTTATCGCCTATTTATGGGGAATAACCACACTACATAGGCTCTGCCTTGCCTAAAAACCAAACACGCTGCTGCAAATTCAAACATCAAAGATCAACACGCCCTACTAATACGCGATTTAGAAAGCTGACTATTAGGGATAATAATCATATTATTTGGCAGCATTTTAACCCACGTAGAGCGCCAACCAATTTTATCTACAAAGCCTTGCTCCTTTGACTCAAGCTCAATAAAATCCCCCACCCGTATGGGTTTATCTATAACAAGTTGTACGCCCGAAAAAAAGTTTTCAAGGGTGGGCTGCAGGGCAAGTGCCACCGCTAATGACGTAATACCTAACGAGGCAATTATAGGCGTAATAGAAATACCCAAGGTGCCTAACAGCACTAAAGCCCCGACCGATAAAACGCTTACCCTAATAATGCCTTTAATAATACTTTGCGAATTAAAAATTACCGCCGACTCTTTGCTGTAGTAATTAATGGTGCCCACAAAAAAGCGGTCAAAAAATAAAATAATAGCCACTAAGCCCAAAATAATATTAATGGTCGAAAACGAAAGATAGCTCGCAACCGGCTCGCCTTGTATTAACAACCCTTGCTCTATAATGGTGAGTAGCACAATAATTGTGCAAAGGGTGAGCGGTTTAGAGATAGAGGCGATAAGTAAGCTATCGAATATAAATTTAGTATGAGAGGTCCACTTTTTAAGCCAGTACATTATAAAAAAGCGGATACAAAACAAAGCAATAGTTATAGAAACTAAACAAATAGCAATAACCACCCAAGGTTGCTCTGTTAGGTTGTAAAAAGTAGTAGCAGACATTACTTACCTCTCTTTTATAAACTTAAAAGAGTAAGCAGCAAGTTATGTACCTATATGAGTAGAGGGGCTGTATTTATAAAGTAACTCAGGTTATTAAAAGGTTATATAACTGGCAGCCAGAGCATGCCAGTTATATTTTTAGTATGGCTTAATTTAGCTTTAGGTTACATAGACTCAAGTGTTTTACCACGGGTTTCTGTAATGTATTTGGCCACAAAAAATATGCTAATAAGTGCCGATAAAGCATAAAAGCCGTACGCACCTGCAAGGCCAATATTAGCCAGCATAATAGGGAAGGTCATGGTAATGGCAAAGTTAGCAATCCACTGCGCGCTTGCAGCAACAGCAAGCGCTGCACCGCGAATACGGTTATTAAACATTTCGCCTAATAGCACCCACACAACAGGGCCCCAACTTAAACCAAAAAATACCACAAATAAGTTAGCCATTATAAGCGCAAACGTACCCATGTTATCGCTAAGTGCAAGCTTGCCTGCTTCATCAAGGCCCGCACTGCCAAATATATAAGTAAGCGCGCTTAAGCTGATAAACATACCAATACTGCCTACTAATAGCAGTGGTTTACGGCCAATTTTGTCAACAAGGGCAATAGCAATAAAGGTCGATACAATATTAGTCGTACCCGCTAATACATTTATAAATAACGATTGCGACTCATCAAACCCAGCAGCTTGCCAAAGCTCAGAGCCGTAATAAAACACCACGTTAATACCTACAAATTGCTGAAACACACTCAGCGCAACACCCGCCCATACAATCGGGTGTACTTTTTTACTGCCATCAATAAATAAATCGCGAATACTTGGCTTTTTATCGCTACGTAAGGAGCTTTTAACATCGCTTATTTGCGCAGCAACGTTGTCGTTCGAAATTTTACTAAATACTGTTTTTGCATCGTCTAATTTACCTTGCGCCACTAAATAACGAGGCGACTCAGGAATAAACAACACACCCACTAAAAAAAGTATTGCAGGCACAAGCTCAGCCCAAAACATCCAGCGCCAAGCGGCTATATCAAGCATTAAAATATTTTGCGCGCTGCCTGCTGCATCAGCAATTAAATAGTTACTTAAAAACGCAGCAAATAAACCCAATACAATAGCGAGTTGCTGTAATGTAGCTAAACGACCACGAAGGGCAGGTGGTGCAACCTCTGCAATATAAGCCGGCGCTAATACCGATGCAGCACCAATACCTAAGCCACCAAATAAGCGGTAAAAAATAAACTCGGCCGAGCTTTCGCTAATGCCTGAGCCAAACGCACTAATGGCAAAAATAATCGCGGTGATGATCATAATTGCACGCCGGCCAAACTTATCAGCCAGCGGCCCCGCAGCAAGTGCACCTAAGGCACAGCCAAGTAATACAGACGCTACGTTAAAGCCCGTAGCTACACTGCTTGAATTAAACGCATTACCGAGTGCCGACACCGTGCCGTTAATAACACCCGAGTCAAAACCAAATAAAAAGCCACCAATAGCAGCCACTGCAGAGATAAAAATTACGTAAAAAAGAGAGCATGTGCCCAATGTGTGCGCCGAGCTATTACTGCTCGGCGAGAGAGGTGATGTCATAATGGTGTGTCCTGGTTTTTATTATTGTGTACTTTACTATATTGAGACGTGTGGTGCTGCGTATTTTAAACGAATTTTATCTGGGCTAACTCTTTCATAATCAATATTAAAATTATTGTTTAATACTTCTAGCAGTCCTTTAATATCGCCCGTTTTGAACATGCCAGCTACTTGTACTTTTTTGAGACGGTCATCCTCTGAAAGCTCGAAATCTATATTTGTATAGCGGCTGATTTCAGCCATGGCTTCAGCAAGTGATTCACCTCTAAATATTAAGCTACCTTTACGCCACGATAATCTAGCGGCTACATCCATAGGATCAACTTTTTCGACCGCTTTAGCAATTTTACCTTTGAAGCTTAAATCAAGTTTTTCTCCCTTTGACACCGAAGTTGAACTATTTGATAAATACTGACCTTGTTTATTAGTCCCTTGGGAAAGATTTGGTAACGGTTTGGCACTTTGCTCTGCAACAAGGACTTTGCCATCTGTCACAATCAGTTCTATTTGCTTTTGACCTACTTCTACATTAAATGCAGTACCAACAGCCTGAATAACTTTATCACCAGCGATAACACTTAAAGGGCGCATATTATCGTGAGCTACGTCTATATGAATTTCGCCACGCAGTAAATTTATTACGCGAGTGTGTTGGGTATACCTCACTTGAACAAAGCTATTTGTGTTTAAGGTGATTTTACTTTTATCAGAAAGCAGTATGTCCTTACTTTCACCTACGTCGGTTTGAAAATTAAGCTGTTTAGCAACCACAGCTGATTGATTAACCGGGTAAAAAAATGAAAAGTTAAACGCTTCTTGAAAAAAGCTAAGTGCAACAGCTAATAAAATAGATGCAGCTGTTGCACCTAACCACACAGGGAGGCGTTTTTGTTTTACTGGTGTTTGTGGAAACAGATCTGACAAGCGGCTGAGGTCGTCCATTTTGTCCCACAGCTGTGCTACTTCAAGTAACACCTCTACATTTTTATAAGATTGTGACAACCATTGCTTTAACGCTTGTTCTTCGAGCTTAGACAGTCCACGATCAAGTTTAGCCAGCCACTCACTTGCTTTATCAAGGCGCGCATCGTCGCTAGTGTTTCGTTCGTTTATATGATGAACATTACTCATTCCTCCCTCCTGCATTTAGCTGCGAAGAAGTATTTGGTTGCCCATAAACACTTTTTGTAGATTGACGCATAAATTGCGTACAACGTTTCATGCCTGTTGCTATATGTTTTTCCACGGTACTTTCACTAAGGTTTAATTGAGCAGCAATTTCTCGCTGCGAATAACCATACACTTTTTTTAATACAAACACTTTACGGCACTGCACAGGTAAAAGCCGTATGGCTTCACAAAAATTAGAAAATTCACTATCGGTGAGTGCTTTTTCGTACATTTCGTCTTGCTGGTGTTCCGATAAGAGTTGCTCTAACGCTTCCATGTTGTCGATCCCATCGACTAGGCGTATATTGGCTTGCTTTTGGTAATCGAGCGCTAAATTTCGCGCCGTTTTATAAATAAAAGATTTTGGTGAGCTTATGTTTTCAGTGTTTTTAATCTGACAAATTCGCACATAAGTTTCTTGCACTATATCTTCAATTTCATGTGGCGGCACTATACGTGCAACTACATTTGAGAGACTTTTGCGCGAGGCCAAATAGACCTTATAAAAAAGTGTGTCTTTCGTCATTTAGTGTGTGTCTCGTGTGTGTGTTTACGGCAATTATTGTTATTGTTTTGCCAATACAAACTAAGACGAATGGTAAGAAAAAATCCGCCATTAAATTTAAAAAATAAATAAGTTTTTTTATTTTTAAATTTAATGTTCACTAACCGCAAAGGGCATAAAGCTTGTAATGTAAAGGCGAAGTGTACTACAGTTTTTGCCATTATAAATACCTTACTAAGTACTGGCTCTGTAATTTAGAAACTTTAACTTTTTAATTAATAAGTAAAAAATTGCAATGTGGACTGTATTTTTAATTGTTTAAAAATACAGTTAAAAGCGCAAACAATAAAAATAATAAAGGCATAAAAAAAATTAGCATGGCTAGTCAAAAAAATAATTTATTAAAAAAAAATAAAAAAAATTTATGGAGGAAAATAAAAAGTCACTCGTCTTTGTTCTGTGTATGGCCAAAAACTATACACAAGGAATATTTACATTTGCCGCTTTGTTTACCGCTTTATGCGCTGGTTTTTAGCTTACTCACCACCGAGGTAAAAGCGAGCGCTGTAAACGATAAAGCTGTGTTTAATATTCCAAGACAAAGGGCCGATTTATCGCTAATAAATTTTGCCGAGCAAGCCGATATTACTTTGCTTTTTCCGCTGGATAAAATTCAGCAGTTACAAACAAATACTATTGCTGGCGAGTATTCAATAATAAACGCATTACAGATTTTACTCGATGGCACAGGGTTGCAACCGCATGTTAGCGAAGATGGGCAAATATCTATTTTAATAGACCCAAGTTTCGAGAGAACTGACAACATGGCTAACTATAAAAAAAATGGCGTGTCCAGTGCTGTACTAGCTGTACTAAGCACAATGGCAACGCTCCCTGCAGTGGCAGAGACAGCAGCACAAGAACCAGAAATAATTGAAGTACGCGGCATCAGAGGCTCGCTTGGCCGAGCTATGGATGCCAAAAGAGAAGCGGGCGGCGTGGTCGACTCCATTTCAGCAGAAGATATTGGTAAATTCCCTGACACAAATTTAGCTGAGTCTTTACAGCGAATTACGGGGGTTTCAATAGACCGTTCAGGCGGTGAAGGGCAGCTTATTACGGTGCGTGGTTTTGGCCCGCAGTTTAATACTGTGCTTGTAAATGGTCGCCAAATGGCCTCTGAAAATCAAAGCCGTGCTTTCAGCTTTGATACTATTGCATCAGAGCTAGTTAAAAGCTTAGATGTATTTAAAACCTCAACAGCCACTATGCAATCTGGTGGTATTGGCTCAACAGTAAATGTAAATACAGCGCGACCATTTGCGATTAGCGGTTTTAAAGTGGCAGGTAGCGTTAAGGGTATTTACGATGAAAATAGCGAAGAAACCACACCTGAAATTTCTGGATTAATTAGTAATACATTTAATGATGACACATTGGGTGTTTTGTTCGCTGTTTCTCGCCAAGAGCGCGAAACACGCTTAAACCAGGCGCAGGTAGACGGCTGGTTAGAAAACGTGGGCGTCCCAAACCCGCAAACTCAAAGCGGGCAAGCATACACCGGTAATATTTTTTCGCCGCGTAATTACGATCATAAAGTAACAACAGAAACACGTACACGTACCAATGCAAACTTAGTAATACAGTACGCACCTTCAGATGATTTAGTTATCACTGCTGATGCGCTCTATTCTGATTTTGATGTAGAAGCAGACACAACGTCTTATGGGCATTGGTTTACAGCGCCAAACTTAGAAGGCTTTGGCGGCGCTGCAGGGCCAACTGTTGATGAAAATGGCACTGTGGTTGATTTATATCAAGAGGTAGGCCTTGCCACCGATATGCACGCTAAAAAGTTTGATCGTTTAACCAACTCTAGCGCATTAGGTTTAAACTTTGATTGGCATGTAAACGATAACTTAAATATGAAGTTTGATTTAAGCCACTCAAAAGCTGAGCGTGAGGCTAATAATGGTGGCGGGGATCAGTTATCGTTGATTGGCTATGCTAACCGAGTTCGATTTGAAGTGGATGGCGGTATTTTACCTTATGCGAGTGAGTTTGCCTCTGCTAACCCTAACATTTATAGCGGCCAGCAAGAGCTGGATGGTGTTGCTTATAACCCTGCAGTTACACCTGATGGCGTATCAAACCATTTAGATACAGCCAATAGCCGAGCACATGTAATGCTACGCCGTGGTTGGGCTGTAGAAGATACCGTGGATCAGTTTCGTTGGGATAGCATTTGGCATAACGATGGTACTTCAGGCCTAGTTTCGGTCAAATTTGGTGCTATGTATTCAACTGAAACTAAAAACCTTGATCGTTGGGATAACGAAGGTGTTGGTATTCACTGTACTTTTTGTGGTTACCCAGATGACCCAAGTATGGATGGCTTAGCGCAATTTGTATTTGACGCAGGAGATGACTTTTTATCTGATGTGAGCGGCAGCGGTCGTATGCCAACGTCATGGCTTGCACATGATGGTGAGGCAAACTTTGCGTACCTTGAGCAAATAGCTGCAGCGAATGGTCAGCCTATTAGTTTTGATGCAGTTAAGCGTAATAAGTCGTTTGAGATAACTGAAGATACTCTCTCGTTTTATACAGAATTTGATTTTGAAGCTGAACTTGCAGGCATGCCTTTATACGCAACAGCCGGCTTTAGATACGAAAGCACCGATGTAGAAGTAAAAGGCACAGACGAGCCAGTTAGTGCATTAACGATCTTAGATAAAACGGAAATGCTTGCTAACTTTGGCGCCGTAGAAAATATTTCAGCAAGTTCAGACTACGAAGCGATTTTACCTAACTTTAGTGTAAAGCTTGAAATAAGTGATGAGCTAATAGCACGTGCTGCTGTATCACAAACAATTACACGACCAACACTCGATAGTATGTCGCCTGTAACTGTAATCGAAACAACTCGGCAGGGGGGCAATTTAACATCAAGCTCTGGTAACCCTGAACTTGAACCGTTTACCTCTGATAACTTAGATTTATCATTAGAGTGGTATTACGCTGATGCCAGTTATTTATCCGCTGGTTACTTTAGAAAGAATGTTGCTAACTTCATTATCAATACCACTGAAGATTTAACCTTTGAATTGTCTGGTGGCGGATTGTTGACTGACCCTTCAACAGGTAACGATGTAGATAGCCCTGATGCAGCCGACTCAACGGCTGTATTTACAAACACCTTACCAAATAATAGCGAATCGGCGATTGTTGATGGCTGGGAAATAGCCTTACAGCATAGTTTTGACAGTGGCTTTGGCTTTATGGTTAATGCAACATTTGTAGACAGTGATGCAGAGCTAGACCCTGCAGATATAACTCAAGTATTTGCATTAACAGGCTTAAGCGACTCTTATAATGTGGTTGGCTTTTATGAGAATGGACCATTTCAAGCGCGTTTAGCCTATAACTGGCGCGATAGCTTCGTACAGTCACTTACACAGCTAAATGGTGATGGTGTGACAATTGTGGAAGATTACGCACAACTTGATGCTAGCGGCAGCTATGACATTACCGACAATGTATCGGTATTTTTTGAAGGTATTAACTTAACCGAAGAATATGTGCACAAACGTGGTCGTTTTTCTAATCAATTATTATTGGTTGAAGATAGCGGACGACGTTTTGCGTTAGGTATTCGCGGTAGTTTTTAACTTTAATTAATAAAGTGGCTTTTACATTTAGTAATAGCCACTTTTTAAATATGCCTTTATAGGTAACAAGTATGAACCAGCAAAATAAAAAAATAAAAACAGTGGTTGTCGTTGGTGGTGGTATAGCGGGCTGGCTAACAGCCGGACGATTAGCGGCGCACCATAAAAGTAATACCCCCGATGGCCTTAATGTTGTGCTAGTTGAATCTCCAAATGTACCAATTATAGGTGTTGGTGAAGGCACTTGGCCTACCATGCGTAGTACATTAATAGCACTTGGTATTAGCGAAACCGACTTTATACGTGAGTGCGAAGCAAGCTTTAAGCAAGGTGCAAAATTTGCCAAATGGGTGGATGGCAGCAATGATGATTTTTATTATCACCCATTAGTTTTGCCACTGGGCTTTTCAAAAACAGATATGGCAGGGCATTGGTTAAATAACACCGCTGAGTCAACGTCTTTTTCAAATGCAGTGTGTTACCAAGAAGCTATTTGTGAGCAAGGGCTTGCTCCTAAAACAATTCGCACCCCAGAATATGCTGCCTTAGCTAATTATGCCTACCACTTAGACTCGGCAAAATTTGCCGTTTTTTTACAAAAACATTGTACGCAGGAGCTTGGCGTTAAACATTTTTTAGCTGATGTAACACAGGTCAATAGTGCTAAAAATGGCGATATTGCAAGTGTTACCACAAAGCAACAAGGTGAAATTAGCGGTGATTTATTTGTCGATTGTACCGGTTTTTCATCATTGTTATTAGGCGAGCATTATAAGGTTCCTTTTATGCCTTGCGATGATGTGCTGTTTATCGATACCGCCTTAGCAGTGCAAGTCCCCTATGAGAATGAAGATGAGAGCATTGCGTCTCACACAATTTCAACAGCACAAGAAGCAGGCTGGATATGGGATATAGGGTTACAACACCGCCGTGGGGTAGGTTATGTGTATTCGAGTAAATACAGTAGCGAAGCACAAGCACGAGAAAAGCTTAAAGAGTATGTTGGCGATAAAATAGAGTCGTTAACAATTAGAAAAATCCCTATTAAAAGTGGCCATCGCTCCCACTTTTGGCAGAACAACTGTGTTGCGGTAGGGCTTTCGGCTGGCTTTTTGGAACCGCTTGAAGCTTCTGCATTGGTATTAGTAGAAATGTCAGCGCAAATGATAAGCGAACAACTCCCCCACACCCGCGATATTATGGATATTACCGCCAAGCGCTTTAATGAGACGTTTAGCTACAGGTGGGAAAAAATAATCGACTTTTTAAAGTTACACTATATTTTATCAACCCGTGACGATAACGCATTTTGGCGTGATAACAGAGACCCAAAAACGATTCCTCAAAGCCTACAAGATCTAATGAAATTATGGCAATACCGCGCCCCTGCTGACCACGACTTTACAAGTAACAATGAGGTGTTTCCAGCGGCGAGTTATCAATATGTTTTATATGGTATGGGCTTTAAAAGTGACTACAGCACAACTTCCTATATGCTTAAAGACACTGATTTTGCTAAAAGTCAGTTTGATAAAAATAAAAGCATGATAAACCAAGCAGTCACTAACTTACCTAGTAACCGAGAATTGTTAAATAAAATTAAGAGTCATGGCTTTAGCACTATTTAGCTTAAAAATTTACACATAAAAACAATAAAGAGACACGCATGGAAAATTTAGTCGCATTAGAGCAAAGTGCTCATCAGCATATAAAAATAGACACACAAAAAGCACAATCACACGCTGAAAACATTAATATGATCCCTGTTGTTATGGCAGAACTTAATCAAATTGCCGTTCAGCAGCCTATAGTTTTTGCAAAAAACTCAGAAACAGGGGAGTTTACACTCAATGCTTTATTAGGCTTTGAGCAACATGAGAACTTGTTTTATCAGCACTCGCAGTGGCAGGGAGTATATTTACCGCTTCAGTTACAGCGTCAGCCATTTTTTGTTGGTGATACTCATGCAAAGCAAACTCAATACCCTGTGTGTATTAATTTAAATAGCCCAGCAGTCATTAATAACCGAGCGCAAAGCCAGAATGATTTAGAACCAATTTATACCCAAAACGCAGAAGAAAGTGGTTATTTTAAAAAAATAAAGCAGTGTTTAGGGCATTTACTACAAGGCGAAATAGACAATAAAAAGTTAATAGATACCTTGTTACAGCATGAGCTACTGCAGCCATTATCGCTTGAGGTAACGTTTCAGAACAGTCAAAAAACAAAGTTAAACGGCTTATACACTATTAATCAAGAAAGACTCGCACAACTTGATAGTGATCAAATTACGCTTTTACATCAACGCGCTTTATTACCCGCTATTTATACTGTTATAACCTCACTTGGCCAAATATACCCATTGATTGAGCGTAAAAATGCGGTGCTTAATTTAGCCGATGATTGATTTTACACTTAACAAAAATATGGTGTTACAGATACACACTGTTGGGGAGGAGCAAACCCCAATCATTGTTATTGATGATTTTGTAAATAATGTAGATGCACTTATTAATTTTGCTGTGTTTTCTCAAAACGCTAGAGAAACATTTTGCGCACAAGAAAGTGATTTTTATCCAGGAGTAAGAAAAGTAGCACCGCTTAGTTATATCGAGCGGTTAAAAGACCTTGCGCCAATTATTAATTCACACTTTGATATGACAGATAAAAGCGAGTTTGATGTAATACTTTCTGCTTTTTCAATTGCATGCACTAAACCTGATGAGCTAAGGCCAATACAAATGCTCCCTCATTTTGATACACCTAATATGAATCAACTTGCTATGGTGCACTTTTTATGTGATGAAACGCATGGTGGCACTTCATTTTATAAGCATAGAGCCCTAGGGTATGAACGCATAACAAAAGAGCGACTTATGCCATATAGGCAAACTATTAAGCAGCAAGCCATGGCGCAAAAGCTTCACAAAAACCCACATTATATAAATGGCAGTACAGCTTTGTTTGAGCAAGTTTACAGTGTAGAGGCAAAGTTAAATCGGGTTGTTATATACCCAAGCAACTTATTGCACTCTGGTAATATAAATGCGGCTAACGATTATGCACGCGATCCAATTAATGGGCGTTTAACTATTAGTAGCTTTGCTGTTTTACGTTAGCTTTTTATTAACTGCTAAAACTTTCAAAGTATTCTTTTAAGTTAAAAGTTGAATATGTCCCCTGAAAGCTGGTTAAAACTAATTAACCAATTAGCACGCGTAATTTATAGCGCAGTTTAGCTTATTCAATTAAAGTGGCTAATTAGTTTATTGAGTATTAATTCTTTTTTGAGGCTAGATGGATGCTAGAGTTTGTTGCTACTGAAGACTTAAAGACTGCCGCACAGTTTACGTTTAACAATATGAAGCCCTATTACGAAATGTATGCGGTAGATTGGGATGTAGAAGACGTTTATCAAGCTACCAAAAACCTTAAAAATTTTGATATTTTGTGTAAGGAACAACACATAGGTGTCGTGCGCTTATCATTTGAAGAAGGGCGTTGCCAACTTCGCGATATTCAGATTGCAGCTACTTATCAAAACAAAGGTTATGGTGCTCACGTTATTGCTAAAGTAGTTGATATGGCTCGTCAACAAGGTGTCAAATTCATAGATCTCAAAGTATTTCAGCTAAGCCCAGCATTTAAGTTATATAGCCGTATTGGATTTGCTGTCGATAGAGAAGACGATCGTTTCTACTACATGAGCTTGCGAGTCTAATAGCAACAGTATTAAGAGGCGTAAAGTACTTGGTTTCACTACTCTTTAGCTAACTTTAGTCAAGTCCGACTGTATTGCCTTATGCAGGCATTAGTTTTTAGGAAAGCGAGGTGTTCTTAATTGCTGTGTGGTCTGCTCAAAAATTTAAAAGTACATTTATGCCTGCAGGTTTTGGCTCATTCCTATTTGGTGTTTTTTTGGTTTACATAATTACGATTAGTTACCGTTAATAAGTGGCTAAGCTTATAAAGGGTAACTAAGAATGAGCGTTAACATATTCCCCAGTTTCTCCCTCACACCTCAACGTTATTAAAGTATTCTTTTTGTAGTTCTATAGTCAGTGCTTTAGGGCGAATGCCTTGTACTAGGCTGTATACTTCTTCTTTTGTGTAACCTGCCGAATTTAAAATAAGCGCAGCAACCAACCCTGTGCGGCCAGTGCCGCCTTTGCAATGAATGGCAATGGTTTGTTTTTGCTGTATAGCTTGTAGTATGTCTGCTTTGTGGGTGTTCCAGCTTGATATAAAAGGCTGTTTGGGTGCTTCGTCGTCATTTATAGGTAAATGAAACCAGGTTATATCGTGCTTTTTGCACTCACTATTAATTGTTTGTACGTTGTTTTTCTCAAGCTCCTTTTGCGGCATAAGTGAAAGCAGCATGTGAGTGCCAGCCGCCTTTAATGTGGCGATTGAATCCGCTAGGTTTTGCGTTTTTGTACCAGGGCAAGGCGTAAAAATAATATTTGCGCCGTTATTAAGTGATAAAACATCGTACGGGTGCGCGCTCATGGTAAGTCCTTTATTTTTAATAAATTTACTTTTATACGCTCACTATAGCGTGTTTTAGTTACAAGTTTAAGATTGAATAATAAGCACAAATGCTAGATACTGTTTTTATATACAGTTGTGGCGATGTTATGAAAAAAGAATTACCAGCAAAATACTATTTAGCGCATTTTAGAGAGCTTATTGAGTTTGTAACAAGTAAATGTATGCATTTACTTGAGCCTAAACATAGTGAATTTATTAGTAAAATTAACCAACTAGATGAACAAAGCCAATGCATGTTGGCGCGTGTATATTCGCGCAAGCCTTATTTAGTGCAGGCGCAATCGCTCAATTATGAAGAAATAACTTCGCCGCATCAGGCTATTTATACGCTAAAAACAGCGGGTATTTTATATGAGCCAAACGCACAGCATTACAAGCAGCTTATTGCGCATTTAACCAAGCCCATGTTGGTGGAGTTACTCAGTAATTACAGTGAGCAATTAAGCTTTAAAAAAAGCGCAGCTAAAGGGGAGTTGGTTACTATTGCGTGTCAGTTTTTTAGTGAGCGCGCAGATGATTTAGCCCCTTTATATAGCCAGTATGTCATTAATAACCGTGAAGATTATTACGAGTATTTTGAGTTTTTATTTGCAGGGCGCTTAAGTAGTGGCGATGTAAACCATCAAAACCGCTTTGTTATGCGCGATTTAGGGTTAACCGCTACCCGCGAAGGGCACAGCGAGAGCTTGTCGCGCTTTAATACACTCGCTGAGGCGCAATCTAATTACGTTTTAAATCGTTACCGTTTAGCGTTTAAAAACATCGGCAAAATAGCCGGTAATACAAAAGATGAAACCTTTGATGACAAAACCCCTTACACCGAGCTTGCGCATTTAGTTTTAGCGCAACCGGCGCATGGCGCACAAGCGCACGACATTAAAAATAAACTGCTGGTTAGGCTGTATAAACAACTTAAAAATACCGATAGCGAACTTGCCTTTAGCCTACTTGAAGGCTGCACCGATTACGCTGAAGCCCAAGAAATTCAAATAAGAGAGCAATACCGCTTAGGTAATAAAGAGTGGGTAAAAGCGCAGCTAGAGCAAATTATAGAAAACCCGCTCACCGACGATTTACTGTATTTTGCTGATGACTTTTTAATGCGTAAGTTTAATAAACAAACGCGTTCGCGCTTAAGCACCATGCTGGCCGACACCCAGTGTGTACTTGAAATTGACGAAATTTACCGAGGCGATGTAGAGCAAGGCGTAAATGAGCATTACAGTACAAAAGGGTTAACGGTTTTTAATACCGAAAACACCTTATGGCAAAGCTTGTTTGGCTTAGTATTTTGGCACGAGTTATTTATTGAATCGCCTTACCCGCCGTGTAATGAATTTGATATTTACCCGCAAGTTTTACAGCTTGGTAATTTTTATGAAGCACAAAGCACGCAAATTGACGCACGTTTAAAAAGCTGTAGCACTAATCAGGCGCTGCTTAATTTGGTATGTAAGCATGCCGCGCAGTATTTTGAGCAGCCCAATGGTTTATTTAGATGGCGCAGCAATTTATTAGAGCCACTAGAGGCACTTATTTTAAACAGCCCGCTTGAAGCGTTAATTGCGCACTTAACGGCTATGAGCAAACACTATTTACAGCTAAAAGACGGTTACCCCGACTTAATGGTTATTAATAATGGCCAAGTACATTTTGAAGAGGTAAAAGCCCCAGGCGATAAGCTTAGGCGCAACCAACTTACCACTATTGATAATTTAAAAAATGTAGGTTTTACAGTACATATTGCTGCTGTTAAGTGGTTTGTAGACCCTAACCGTATTTACAGCGTGGTTGATATAGAAACCACGGGTGGCTTAAAAGGCGGTAACCGCATTACCGAAATTGGCATTGTTAAAGTGCAGCACGGTAAAGTGATTGATACCTGGACGACACTTATTAATCCGCAGCGCCATATCCCAAGCTTTATTACAAAATTGACCGGCATAAGCGATGGCATGGTTTACAACGCCCCTGTATTTGCCGATATAGCACAGCCACTACTAGATAAACTTGCAGGTAGTATTTTTGTAGCCCATAACGTGAACTTTGATTACGGTTTTATAAAAAAAGAATGCGAGACTGCAGGGCACTTTTTTAAAATGCCAAAAATGTGCACGGTGGTCGAATCGCGCAGAGCGTTTAAAGGGCTAAAGTCGTATTCGCTTGGTAACCTTAGCGCGCATTTTAATTTAAATTTAACCAGCCATCACCGCGCATTGGCCGATGCTACCGCCACTGCCGAGCTGTTATTGCTGATCCAAAACAGTGAAACGCTTACGCAGTAAACGAGTAATTTATATTTAAGAGTATGAAACTTAAATAATTAAGTAACGTTATTATAATTTTTAATTATTTTTGGAATAAAGTGTTTTTGTAAATCGTCTTCTTTATGTCAATCCGACAAACTAGAGGACAAAACAATGACTAAATTAAATAAAATTGTAAGCATAATGATGTTAAGCGGTGTGTGTACTTTTACAGGTGCAGCGCACGCCGCTGATATTGAACTATCTCAGTCAACGTCGGCGCAGCAACAAACATCTACATCTATTACGCTTTCACAAAATGGTTTAACAGCCAGTGGTAGCAACGAGTCAAACGTATCTAACGATACACAAGTAACGGCTGATGATTCGCAAGATACAGATTCAGCGGCGAATAACACGCAAACTCCAGCGCAAGAAAGTAGCGAGGCCGCAGAGCCTGCAAATACATTAGTTGCATCTGCAAGCGGATCTTTAAATAATGCATTAAATGCATCGGCCGCGTCTTTAAATAACTCAGGCAATACAGCGCTTGATACAACAGTCAATACAGCGCTTGATACAACAACGCAGTTAACCTCATCGGCGGGTAATTTAACAACCGCTGTGAGCCAGTCGTCATTACTTTCTGTTACCTCTGAGCAAGGCACTCAGCCAGATACTACCGATACACCAGCCGATGCCTCTTTACTTTCAAATGTGGGCAGCGCTACCGATTCAGTTACACAAGCTGATGCAACTAATGCAACTAATGCCGGTGAGCTTACAAACCAATTAGCAATTACTAATACGGCTGCAAACTCAGTGAGTTCTGCACTGCAAATGGGTGATGCAATTAATACCAGTAATGAAGTAGTAAGCAGTGTTCAGCAATCTTTAATTGCCAGTGTGCAAGACAGTACGGTTAGTAGTTTACAAAGCACGGTACAGCAAAGTGTTAGCGGGCAGGTGAGTGCAGCGGTTACTGATCAAATTAGTAACGATGTAGCACTTAGCACCGCAAGTGAAGTAGTAACCAACATTACTAACGATTTAGACCTAGGCCTTTAATACGCCAAGTGCTTGCACAAATGCCGAATGGGGAAACCTATTCGGCCTGTTGGAGAATAAATATGAAAGCAGTTATAACCGCCACATTGTGTGTTTTTAGTGCTCAAGCGGTGCTTGCACAAACTAACCACATTAAAACAGCTGAGCAAAATAAGCCCTTTAAAAGTAGCTTTGAAGTAAATGCAGATGCAGAAGTTGGGGTATTAAGTAACTCGGCGCTCTCTGTTCAAGAGCTTGACGATATTTCCTCGCAAAGCGACAGCGGCATAAAAACCGCAGCCGGTGTTAATGCAAAATGGCAAGTAACCAAAAGCGCTAAATTAACCTCAAGCTATAAGTTTGAACAACAAGACTACGATGAATTTGATCAATACGATTTAGACCTGCATCAATACGGTTTAGATGGCAGTTATAGCTTTAATAGCCATGAGCTAGGGGTTCGTTACGATGGTGCAAAAGCAAATGTAGATGGCGATACATTTTTACATTTTAATCAAGCCAGTGCCTACTATGGCCATTTTTTAAACCCGCATACGTATTTGCGTATGAGTGTAAAAACCAAAGCTAAACGTTTTGCTACTGCAAAAGCACGTAATGCCGACGGCGTAGGCGGCGATGTAGCGCTTTATCATTTTATAAATAATGGGCAAACCATGCTAATGGCAGCGCTAAGTGCCGAGAAAGAAAACGCCGACGACAACCAATACGACTTTAACGGCTACGGTTTTACTACTAAAGTTACGCACAAATTTACGGCCTTTAATGTGGCTAACAAAGTGGGGGCTGGCTGGCGTTATCAAAATAAAGATTACGATGAGCAAACAACGGATGATTTTTTTGAGCAAATACCGTCGCGAGATGAGCACCGAAATGTAGTTAATGCGTTTTATAACCTAGCTGTGTTTGAGCACGTAACACTCATAGCCGAGGCTGAATATGGCGATTATCAATCAAAGCTTAGTAGCAATACCTATACGCAATCGGTTTTATCGGCGTCAGTTAAAGTGCACTTTTAGGTGGGTAAATGGCACCATAACCAAAGGTGGTGTCTTTGCCATGCTCGCCTAAGTCGATGGCAAGCGATGTAAGCTCGTTAAGTGCTTTGGTTTTATTATTACCATGCTTTAACAATAAACAACTTAATGCCGCGCTTACATGCGGCGCCGCCATTGACGTACCCGACTCCCTTCCAAATTTTCCATTGCCTTGGCTTGTAACAACATTTACACCAAGGGCTGCAAAGTCTATGTAATCGCCTTTATTTGACCATCTATAAATTTGGTTTTGTGAATCAATAGCACTTACCGCTATCACGCTTTTATACGCACCTGGGTATAACGGCTGCGACGCCGGCCCTTGGTTACCTGCAGCAGCTACAATTAACACGTTTTGTTTTATTGCTGCAGTAATACTTGCTTCTAAAACTGCGTTATTTGGCCCTGTTAGGCTCATATTTATTACGGGTATTTTATTACTGACTAGCCAGTTAAGTGCTTCTACTATGGCAAATAATGTAGCCCCTTGAGCATATTCAGATTGCCTATAAAACACCTCGGCACTGTAAAGCATGGCACTGCCTAAAAGCGGGTTAAGTTTTGCGCCTTTACCTGTAATTAGCCCTGCAATGGCGGTGCCGTGTAAATTTGGCGAGCTTAACCCTTGTGGTAAAAAGCTTTGCGTAGTGATATTTGCGCTTTTAAAAGCACTGTGTTTGGTATTAATGGCGCTGTCGATCATGCCAATTTTTACGCTTTGTGTGCAGTAGGGGGCAATAGAGTTATTTGGTGTTACTTTTTCGGTAGGCTCGCCTTTTTGCGCTTGGTATATGTGGTTTCGGTCAAGTATTGCAGACTCATCTAAGTTAAGTGCTTTTAATAACTCACTTTTAGAATTAACACCTTGGGGCACGTTAAAGCGCACTAAGCTCATGTTAAGTGCGTTGTAATTTTTTACCGATACAATGGTTACATTTTGCTGCTTTAGGGTATTAAGTTGTTGGCTATTTGCCATTAATAACCATTGGCGCTCTATTGCTCTAAAGCCGTTTTCTAGCTCTACTTCAACAAATGCGGTGTTTTGGCTATTTATATTAATGTTAAGCACATTGGGTAAGCTGCTAATTGGCTCACTAATTTGCGCTTTTAGTTCATCAATCGACACTTGTGGTACAGGCACCGGAAGCGGCAGGCGTTGTGCGCGCTCTATAGTTTGCTCAATACGCTGCTCTATTGGGTTTAGCTGCCCAAGCACTTGATCGACTCTCACTATATTGGCTGAGCTCGTTGCGCTAAATATGCAAAGCGAAGTGGCTATTATGTGTTTAACGCGTGTGTTTTTAATATTCATAGTGGGTTACTTCTATTAAATTTATCATGCTTGTAGTTAACGTTTAACACATAGAAATATTTCATTATTCAAATTATTTTGATTATTTGGGAATAAATGTTTTTTTGAATCGTCTTCTTTATAAAAGGGGTAAAAATCAATGAACGAAACATTAAAAACCTTATTGCCCATGCTTAGGCGTTTTGCCTATTCGCTAACGGGTAGTAAAGCAGATGCAGACGATGTAGTGCAAATAACAATTGAAAAACTATTAGTAAAAGGCATTCCGGATGACGCTGAGCCTGCTAAATGGGCGTTTAAAATTTGCCGCAATGTGTGGATAGACGAATACCGCTCACGCAAGGTAAGGCAAAATACGGCCCAGGCCGATGTTTTACCAGAGCCAATTACAAGTAATGAGCACCAAACACTCGAAAACAAACAAATGCTTAAAAATGTAAATACAGCACTTGGGCAATTACCCGAAGAGCAACGTGCCATAGTATCGTTGGTGGCAGTGCAGGGCATGGCCTATAAAGAAGTAGCACATACACTCGATATACCTATAGGCAGTGTAATGAGTAAATTATCGCGAGCACGCAGTACACTTTATAACTTAATAAAACCCGACTTTAAAAAGGAGCAAGTATGAACATTAACGACGAAACACTTAGCGCCTTTTTAGATTCAGAGCTAAGCGAGCACGAAATGGAGCAAGTGCGCAAAGCCCTTGAAACCGATGATGAACTAGTAATGCGACTTGCAGAGCTAAGCGAAGTAGACATGCGAGTAAAAGAGCACGCAACAAGTATTGATGACGCACCCCTTAGTGACTCATTAGCTAAAACGGTTGCAAAGCTTGATACAGCAAAGACAAAAAACACGTTAAATAGCAATGTAGTAACGTTAACGCCTTGGCAAAGGGTTAAGCAGTCGGCTAATAAAAGCTTATCAATAGCTGCAAGCGTTGCCGTGGTATTTGGTATTGCAATGACTAGTTATTTACAACCCAATGAGTTGCAAAATTTAGCAGCCAGTAACATAGCATCAGCACTTAATACACAGCTAAGTAGTGGTGAGTATAAGCAAAGTGATGGCTCAGTATTTAGCGCGCAGCTTAGCTTTAAAAATCAGCAAGGTGAGCTTTGTAGGCAGTATGCGCTAAGCTCAAACAATACCACGCAAACAAGCATTGCTTGTAAAACGCAAAGCGGTTGGCAAATTAAAGCGCAAACAGCCGCGCAGCAAAGTAATAATGGCGCACAATATCAAACGGCGTCTAATAACAGTGAGTTAGATGCTGTTATAGATAGCATGATCAGCGGCGCACCACTAGATAGAGCGCAAGAGCAGCAAGCAATTAGTGCAAAGTGGCAGTTGAACCAATAATAGTTTTTATAAAACGAGGTGAATGATGAAAACATCTATTTTAATTATCAGTATTTTACTTATGGCGGGTTGCGCATCTAAACCCGATTACCGCCCAGCTAATAATGGCTCACAAGGTTATAGCGAGCAAAAAATTAGTGACGATCAATACCGCGTCGAGTTTAAAAGTGTGTCAAACAACGTAGCCGATGCCGGTGACTATGCATTGTTACGCGCGGCTGAACTTACCCAAGCGCAAGGCTACGACTGGTTTGTTGTAACAAATAAAGAAACCTTTGTTGAGTCTAAATCGCAAGCGCCCGCGTCATCTATTAGTGCATCACACAGCCAGCAATATGAGCGAAACTGCGGTTTATTAACCTGCGAAACACGCGTACGCCCGAGCAATAGCGTAGGCGTACAAGTGAGCAACAATGATAAACGAAAAGAAGTACACACCCTGATTGACATTAAAATGGGCAAAGGTATTAAACCTAGCGACAACAGCTATAGCGCACAAGACTTAATTGAAAACTTAAGCAAAAAGACACAAAACTAATTATGAGAATAGTTATTAGCTGTTGTTATTCTACATGTGATTATATTTCAGCTACACACTTACGGTCTAACCTTTAGAGACAGTGGGCACTTAATTATTAGTCGGTTAGGTGCCTACTTTAAATGTGATTACACACCCCTTTGGACTTCGGAGTCTTTTAATCTGTATTTTCTCTACCATACTTCTTTCTTTGGTTGTTATTGTTAAATTAAACAGATCAAACCAGTGCTTTAAAGAATAAGCTTGTAAAATAACTTTATAATTTTAAAGGGTTTATTTTTGTTTAAATACACTGCTTCGTTTTTAGTGTTATGAACATGTAAAACTTTTACATAATCTTTATTGCATTCGAATGCAAAAAGCGATAGTTTTTATAAGTCGAAAAAATAGGCATTTAAATCGCGCTTTTAATCATTATAAATACTTAAAATTCGGTTGCGGGTTATTTAGCCCTTAAATGCTTAATAAAATAACTTATATCAACAGGTGGAGAATTAATCTCATGGCCGCACATATTTTACGTAAAACACTTCTTTTTGCTGCAGTAAACACGGCGATATTGGGCTCAGCCTCGGTATACTCGCAAGAGGCAAAGTTAAACCCTAACAAAGAGTTGGAGGTTATTTCGGTTACCTCTACTAAGCGTGTTAAAAGTATTCAATCAGTGCCGTTGGCTGTGACCGCTGTATCTGCTAAAGATTTACTAGAAAATGGCGTTACTGATATCTTAAACCTTGATAGCTTAGCGCCAGGGTTAAAGTCGGGTGTGTCGGGCAGTGATGCTCGCCCAGCTATGCGCGGTGCTAGAACAGAGCAAGTAGAGGCTAACGATGTTGCCATCGCGTTTTATTCTAACGGTGTTTATCGTCCTCGTCACGGGCAGGCGCTTGCTGGGTTTGTTGATTTAGAGCGTGTTGAAGTATTACGCGGGCCACAAGGTACATTGTTTGGTCGTAACTCATTTGGTGGTGCGATTGATGTTATAGCTAAAAAACCAGAGCTAGATATTACCGAAGGCGGTATGGCCGTTACATTTGGTAATTATGGTCATTTACGTGGTGAGGGCTTTTTTAATGCAGCGCTTACTGATGACACTGCGGTGCGATTTACTGGCGTTCGAGAAATAAGAGATCCCTACGTTGAAAATACATTTAATGAAGATGCAGGCTTAAAAGATGCTGATATGTATTTTTTACGTGGCCAAGTTTTTACTGAAATTAACGACGATATAAATTTAAATGTAAAAGTAGAAACGTGGCAGGATGAATCAAATGGCGGCGGTGCTTTTGGCTACCATATTTTAGGCGTTCCTATAAACCCTGCAACGGGTAAAACAAGTTTGTCGGCACCATTAACTGAGCGAATTGGTCGTGACGATGTGTGTGGCAGTAATTGTGGCCGCTTTGGTGCAGGTTTAGATAACGCTGCAACACCAGGGCTTGATACAGCACAGGCGGTATCGTCAGACCCATTTACTCAGCAGTTTGACTATAAACCATCGCGTGATGTAAGTGATGTAAGCATTAGTGCAGAGCTTAACTGGTCATTAGAGTCGGTAGATTTGAAAGTGATTGCAGCCTCAATGGATTACGAAGAAACGCGCCTTACTGATGGTGATTTTTCGACTTATGCAACCACGGTTGATGGCAATGCGATTGAATCAAAAACAAACTCGTTAGAAGTGCAGGTCAGCTCAACGTATGAAAGCGACTTTGAATGGGTAGCGGGTATTTATTTGCTCTCAGAAGATTTAGACAACGCATTTTTAAATGGCAGCTATGGGGCTGTGGTTGATAATGTGCCAGATACAACGCAACCCCAAGAATTTCAGTACGCGTCGTGGTTAAATCAAATTCAGTTAGAAACAAGATCAGCTGCCGCCTACTTTCAAGGTAATTACACATTTAATGATGATACACGCGGTATAGCCGGCATTAGGTATACAAATGACAGCCGTGAGTGGGATATTTACGGCCAAAACCCAGATGATTTAAGCACGCTTGATTTTTCTGTACTTGAGGTTGATAACGCAGACGATGATTGGAGTAAAGTAACGTGGAAGCTAGGTCTTGAACACGATTTGGCAAGTTCTCAACTGCTTTATGCTACCGTTTCTACGGGCTTTTTAGCGGGTAATGCACAGGGCGCTTTTAATGGCGAAGATAGCTACGATGAGCAAACAGTAACGGCTTACGAGCTTGGCTTTAAAAGTATGCTGCTTGATAATTCATTAAGGTTTAACGCTTCTTTATATTACAACCAGTACGAGGACCTACTTTCTACTCGTTTTCAAAACGTGGGTGGTACGGCGGTGTCGTTTTTTGGTAACGCCGGCGAAATTGATGCTGCAGGCCTTGAGTTAGAAATTGATTGGCAGGCAAGTGATGCATTGCGCCTAGGGGCACGCGCCGCGTTTACAGACTCAACGTATGGCGACTTTGTTACGCCAAATGTATTTGAAGAAGGTGGAGAGACCATTAATGGCGTAGATAACTTACTGCAACTAGATGGTAATGACGTGCAGCTAAGCCCTAAATACAATATTACACTATTGGCCAGTTATGAGTTTGATTTAGGTGATAAAGGCCGCGTTGTGCCTGCTACCAGTATTCAATTATCGGATTCGTATACAACCAACGATTTGCCTTTTTCATTTGGTACTCAAGAAAGTTACCAAAAGTACGATGCTAGCCTTGCATGGTATTCGGCAGATAATGAGTGGTCTGTACGTGCGTATGTTCAAAACGCAGGAGATGAGCTTATACTACTTAGGACAGTCCGCTTTGGTGGTAATGTGGCTGCGGCCGATTATGCTAATCCTCGCACTTATGGTGTAAGGGTAGGCTATAACTTTTAGGCATTTTTCAATAATGTATTTTAAGGTTTAAGTAAAAGTGTAAGTTTGTGCATTTTGCTAAAATATAGCATTGAAATTTTAAATTAAACAATCGCTTACATAGAGCCAGTAATAAATTATTACTGGCTTTTTTTGTGTTTCGAAATCACTTTGTTTTCATTTTAATATATTGTTTTATTTAGGTTAATTTCGACAAGGTTATTATTCGAGCAAAAAGTTGTTGATCTTTTTGACTTCGAAGTCTATTTTAGAACCATGCATTTTCAATTGATACAACTTGTTTACTGTAATAATTGAAAATGTAGGTTTGGGGAGAACTAAATACGTTTTATACTGGGGAGAATAACTATAATGAAAGCTAAATTTACACGGACTCTCGTTCACTTTGCTGTAACCACCGCTATTGCAGCAACCACAATGAACGCACACGCTGCGCAAGAGCCAGAACAAGCACAAGCACAAGAACAAACCGCAGAGCCCGCGATAGAGCGTATAGCGGTAACGGCAAACCGTCGCTCACAAGACCTACAGGAAGTATCATCATCAATAACAGCATTAGGGGAAGGGGACATTGCCCGTGCTGGTATTATTGATGTTACGGGTCTTGAACAAGTGGTACCAGGCTTACGTATGGGCTCTTCGGGTGGTGAAGTTAGACCCGCTATGCGTGGCGCTCGCACCAACGAAGTAGGTGTAGCAGGCACCGGTATTGCTGAGCAAATTGTAGGTATATTTCAAGATGGTATTTATGTGCCGACTACCTCATCGGGCTTAGGCGCGCTGGTGGATGTTCAACGCATTGAGGTATTACGCGGGCCGCAAGGTACGTTATATGGCCGAAACACGTTTGCGGGCAGTATTAATATTATTACTAATCAACCTGTTTTTGACGATTTACTGGGGAGTATAAAAGTTGAAACCGGCAGCTATAACCGCAGCGCTTATGAAGGAATTATAAATATTCCAGTAAGCGACACCGTGGCAACCCGTTTTGTAGTGGCCTCTGATCGTCACGATGGTTATATCAATAATTTAGTTGTTCCAGGCCCTTCAGATGACTTGCGCGAGAAAAACCAGTTTTATATGCGTAACGTTACTAAGTGGGAGCCAAACGAAAAGTTTAATGCCACAGTACGCTTTGATTACTCGCGTAAAGACTCTAACTCAGAAGCTATTTGGGGTTACCAACAAATAGCGGGCTACCAAATTGAAGAAACCTCGCCGGGGTCGGGTGTATTTAACACTACGCCTACAATAACCGAGGGGCATATTTATCAGCCAAGTGATGCACAGCACGAAGACCTTGGCCCGTATGATGTTTACCGCAATGGTTTTTCACTTGATAAGCAAGAAAGCTTTTCGACCACATTAGCACTTGAATGGTATACCGACTTTGCTGATATTAAATGGACCACCAACTACTCAACGCTTAGTGGTAAGCAATATTACGATAACGACTACAGCGACGGCGGTATTGATTTTGTAGGTGGTTTTGGCCGTGAGGATGACCAAAAAACACTCTCATCTGAGCTGCAGTTTTCATCTAACGATGAGGGTGATTTTTCGTGGATTGGTGGCCTTTACTACTTTGACCAAGAAGCAGATTGGAGCTGGTTATCGCATGCAGATACCACTGGCGATGGTGTATCAGACTCTGTTGTAGTGCCTTCATGGGGGAACCCTGATTACGACCCGCATACGGCAAAATCTATTGCGGCGTATGGGCAATTACGCTACCAAGTAACAGAAGATTTGCGCGTGGTAGGTGGGTTGCGTGTAAACCAAGACGACAAAACATTTACCAGCGATACAATTCCTGATTGGGATGACTCAGCACTGCTTTATAAAGCGGCTGCCGAGTACGACATTAATAACGATATTATGGTGTATGCAAGTGTAGCGACAGGCTACAGAACCGGTGGCGCAAACGATTCGCGCGTTGTAGCTCGCGGTGCTGACCCACTTTACGATAACGAAGATGTTATCTCTTACGAAATGGGTATGAAAAGCTATTTGCTTGATGGCGCAATGCGTTTAAATCTTTCGGTATTTATGAACGAATACGAAGATGTAAAAGCACAGTTATTTGCAACCTCATGTAACGATACAACCACTGGCGATACTGTTTTAGAGTGTGTTGCCGCAGGTACTGCTACCACCTTTGAATACTACGAAAACGGCGGCGATGTAGAAACTGTGGGCCTAGAAGCCGATATTCAATGGGTGCCAATTGATAACCTAACACTAACCGGTACTTTATCTCTTCTTGATAGCGAATTTGCTGATGGCTATGCAGTAGGTAATGAGCAGCTTCGCCCATTATTAGCATTAGGTAACTTAGAAGGCCGCCAAGATATAAACGACAGCTCTAGTCAGTTTAGTTTTGAAGGCTGGAGCCCAGCTATGGCGCCTGAGTACAGTGTTGGTTTTTCAGCTCGTTATGAGTTTAGCTTAGGGGGGGATTCGTACTTAGTACCGTACATTCAACTAAATTACTTAGACGATTACTACGCGTTTGATACGAACATCCCAGAGGTGCAAGTAGATGCGCACTTAATGGCTGATGCACGTTTAACTTGGTACATTAACGACAGTGTGCAAGTAGAAGCGTACGTTAAAAACATTGGTGATAAAGCGATTTTAACTCGTGGTGTAGTGCACTCACAAATTGTTGATGGCTTACCTGCAAACTCAGTACAAGCTAACTGGAACAATCCGCGTACGTGGGGCGCAAGCTTAAAATATCAGTTTTAGAATTTCCTAAATGGCCGCTACGGTCATTACTTTCAGCCAGCTATTTATTAGCTGGCTTTTTTTATTTTAAGCTTGTTAGTTAGCTCCAGTTAGCTGCTATTTAACCTTACTATTGTATTTACCCCACCTTTACTGGCATTTATTGAGTGCGCTTTTATTGGCTTTAGATTGTAAGCTTAACGCCTCTTACCTGACCTTCATTTAAGTTTGCTAAATGCATAAGTGTATTTAAGCCATAAGTGCGTAACTTACAATGTGGGGGGCTTGGCGGTTGGTTGCATACTCGGGCTTTAGTAAGGCGAGGCTGATACTTTATTTATTGCCTTTAACTATTATTTTAAAGCGTTATTTTTTTAATAAGTAATACCCACTCGCTTAATTAAGTGAGCTATTTTGAGTTATAAAAGCGAGTCATAAATAGGGTAAAAACTGCTTAAGTATGATTACAGGTTGCTAAAAGGCCATCTATAAAAAAAGCGCTCAGTGAGCGCTTGAAGGGAAGTGGAAAAGGTGACCTTATAATGCAAACTGCTGGTTAAGTGCCAGCGTGTCGAATTGCATTACTTCGTGGGTTATTTGATTATCGCTGATGCTAATAACGCTAATTATTTGCTGACGTACACGTACGTTTTTAGCATTAAAGCTGCCATCGAGAGTCCAGCATAGGGTGGCTTGGTTTTGCGTACTGTCATACTCAACGGTTTCTAGCTGGGCATAGCGTCTGCTTAGTGATTGCGTAAAATCTAAGTGGCAATCAAGCAGCGCGCTAATAGGTTGTGGCTGTGTGTTACCTGCAAGTACAGCCGTAGCGCTTGGAGTATAAAGGGTTTCAAACTGAGCCAAGTTATTAGTTTGCCAAATTTGCCACCAGTTATCTAAAGTACGAGCAGTGTGAGAGGGCAGCTCGCAAATAGCGCTGGGGTTTGCATGAAAAGTAGTAGGGTGCAGCTGGTTATCTAAATCGCTAACAATAATCGGGTCACTTTTTGGTAGTTTAGGAATAACCGAGCTGTTATTTACCGTTGTATTTACATACTCGTTATTCGCTAACGACAACGTATCAACCACACATTTTACTGACTTAATAAAAGTCCCATTGTGTTTTATTACAAACGTTAAACGCACTGGATTTTTAAGCTTTTTAGGCTGTAAAACCAGCTGTAGGGTTTCACGTTCTGCGCCTACACTATGGGTGTGCGATACACACTCAGACACACCATATTGAGCTAAAAAGCTAAGCCACAAAGGCTGCGCCTGCAAAGCACCCATGGCGGTAAAGTGGTGCTGCTGCCAACGGCTACTGCGAAGCAACTTGCTGCTTAGACCTTCAATGTCGGCTTTAGTGTATAAATCGATAATAGCGTTAATCATGCATTTTCCTCCCACTGTGATTTGTTGACTAATGCATGTGCTTTAAATAAGTTTGCATAAAGTGCTACTTCATCAAAAACGGTGATCTCTTCGATGATTTTTTTGTTTTTAATACGCAAATGCGATGCGCCTAAAATAAAGTAAGGCTGCTGTTTAAGCTCACTTAGCTCGCTATTTTGCGGATTAAAGTGGCCTGCTAGCGACCAACGTATCGCTACATCTGTCGTGGTTTCGTCAAATGGGGTAATAGCTATATGATCAATCGTTAATTTGGCGTCGGGGCAGGTTGCAAAAAATTGTATAAATACGCCATTAATTTGTGCAAGTCCGGTGGCCATTCTGCCGCTAGGCCATTGTTGTGTTGCCGTTAAACTGTAAAATTCGTGTACTTTAGCAAACTGTTTTTGATTAAATAGCGTGTCTAACCAAGTGTGGGCAAATGCCGCAAGCTCACCCTCTACAATGGGCGTACTTGCTACGCGGTGATCTATGGCAATTACACGGTTAAATTCATCGTTTAGCCACTGCGTGTGTTTTTCTTTACTCGGAATGTTTGCCATGTGTTTGGCTACATTAATAATGTTTAAGCCAAGCTGCTTAACTAAAAAGCCGTTGTCGCGCACTAGCCACTCTTTAACTATTTTGTTTTCAAAGCATACACAGTCGGCAATGGTTGTAACACGGCCTGTTTTATGTGTTGCCGGGCCAAACTCAGAGTTACCAGTGTTGGTCATTACACTGCTAATTAAATGTGATGAGTAATAGTGCTCGTTGGTTTCTTCTGAAAACACCACGTTTTCGCCAATTAGGCTCCTGTCGGGGAAGGCCGCAATAGTTTTTAGTGTGCCTTGAATAACATCTTCTATGTTTTCGCCATAGGCGCCAAGGGTAAAAACAGGGCATACATCGGCGTAATAGCGATAGCATAAGCCAATGTTCTTTTGCTCCCAAATACGGTGCGTTATGCGTAAAATGTAATCAACAATATCTACAAATTCGTCATCAAAACCGATTAAAGGCTGTTGTTTGTTACCTTGCGGGTTTAACACGCTCGATAACGGCAGCCAGTAAGGTTGGGTCATATTATTGTGTTTGTTCATGCTCACCTCTTAATTAGCTGCGGCTATTTTGCGTTGCATTTGCTCAAAAATATCAATGCCCATTCCATCTAATAAATGAGGGATATCAATAGCGACCCAGTTTTCTTTTAATATGCCGTTTTCGCAGCGCCAAAAATCCATGACACGTGGGAACAGCTTATTGCCAGAAGGCGGTAAACCTAACCAGTCTTCACCGGTATGGGTGCCATACATGTGAGGCCAGCCGCCGGTAGCAACAAAGTTATCGTGACTTACTAAACACAGTGTTTTATTAATACCGCGATCTGGAAAGCCTTTTAAAAACGGCCCTTGATGGTGCTCTCTAAAGCCGCTAATTCCGCGGGTTGTACCAATGCCTGCTGGGCCATACCAAATAAAATCTGGGTGCCAGTATTTTTCTAAATTAATGCTGTATAAGTCTTTACCGTCATAGCGGCCAAGCTCTGTGAGCATATCAACTACAAGTTGCTCGTTGGTTTTGCTAAGCGTTTCGTTTTTATCACCTGTTGGTACGCCATCAAGTGTGGTGGGGGGCATAACTAAACCTGGGTAACCTAAGCTTGGGCGTAATGGGTTTACGCCTACTTGGTTCATTACATCAATTAAATCTAAAAATGTGTAAACATTAACCACTTGGTTGTTTTCTATTTGCGCCATTTCGCTGTAGCGAATAAACACACTTTTGCCACTGGCAGGAATACCCAATAAAGGCTGTGTAAATGTGCCGGTAAAATAGCCTGTTGCACACACCCATTGCTCACCTTTGTAGTCGCCCTGGATAGAGATAAACGGTGTGCGCTCTATGTCAGGTAACGAATGTTTAAGTACGCCAAAGTAATCATTAATCACATTTTTCTTTGTGCTAATAGGCTCAAAAGGGTGGCTTACCTGCCATTGAACGGAGTCTGCAAGCAATGCTTGATTTGGCAATTCTGCAGCGCTGAAGTTTTCGAAAAGTTGTTCTAAAATATTCATTTATTTCACCTTACACAAAATATTCAAATAACATGAGAGAGGCAAAGCTCAGTACAAAAAAGCCAAGTAACCAGTAATTGATTGAGTCAAACTTACCCGGAATTAAGTACCAGCCGTTTTCTTTTTCTGGACGTTTTTGATCTTTAAATGCTTTTAACTGACCTTTAATGGTGTATTCGTTGTAATCCTCTTGATAGCCATCAAATGCAATACTTAACGCAATGCTAAATACAAGGCAGGTTATTGCCCCTATGGCGCAGTACCATGGCCATGCAATGTCGGTAAACAGTGCGCACACAGCAACGGTAATAAACGACACTAAGGTGCCTATTAATAAGCCTTTTTCGGTGGTGTGTTTAGAGAAAAACCCAAGGGCAAACATGCCAAGCTGAGCACCTACAAAGTACGAGCCTACTTTAGTGAGTATTTCTAAAATTGAGCCTTCGCTGTATAGGTGATACATAATGGCCGGAATAATAATGATCACCGCCCAACCTAGCGTAAATAAGCGAGTAACATTTAAATAGTGAGCGTCGTTTTTTTCAGGCGCAAAGTACTTTTTATAAAAATCGATAGTACTTATGGTTGAAAGTGAGTTAAGTGCTGAGTCGAGGCTCGACATAGATGCTGCCATTACCGCCGCGGCAATAATGCCCATTAATCCCGGTAAACCATAATCAGCTGCAAACTGTAAAATAATTAAGTTGTCGTTTTCAAAAGTGCGCCCGCCGTAGTAGCTATAAAACAGCACGCCCATAAATATAAAAAACAAGTAAATAAAGAACGCGATAAAGCCCATTAGTAAGTAGGACTTTTTAGCATCGCCAATATTTTTAGCGGCAAGGGTGCGTTGCACCATCATTTGGTTAGTGCCATACACCGTAATGTGATACAGCGACATAGCCAGCACGCCAGACCACACGGTAGTTACTTGGGTAAAGTCGAGCGAAAAATTAAGTGGGTCTAATTTACCTTGGCTTTTTAGCTCGCTCAGTGTTGAGCTAAATGAACCATCCATAGAGGTGATAAGGGCATACATAATAATACCGGCCCCTACAAATAATATGGCTGACTGAATTACATCGGTCCATATAACGGCGGTTATGCCACCTAGCATGGTATAAATAAGGGCGATTATGGTAACTAAAAATATCGCAGTTATAACATTTATATCAATAATAAAGGCCAATACTAAGGAGGTTGCATACAGCACTGCGGCTGACCCCATTGTTTGCGATATTAACCAAATAGTAGAGATAAGTAAGCGGGCCTTTTTACCAAAGCGGCGCTCTTGGTATTCGTAAATAGAGGCCACACCCGCGTTGTAAAAAAACGGAAAAAACAAACACACCACCGCCACAATAACCAGTGGGTAGTTAAGGTGTATGGCAATAACCGAGAGTCCCTCTTTGTAAGACCACGCTGGCGCACCTAAAAAGGTGAGCGCACTTACATAAGTAGCAACAACCGATATACCAATAGCCCACCAAGGTGTTGTTTTTCGACCTATGTAAAAGTCGTTAGCACTACTGATCTTTTTACTAATTACAAACCCAAGTATTAGGTTGGCAATTATGTACCCGATGAGAATGCTCCAATTCAACAATCCAAAATCATTCATAATTAATCCTGTTAGATTAGGTTTTACGGGCTTGAGAGCCTATTTGTATTTTTTATTTTGAATCATCATGAATCACTTTGACTTCGAAGTCAATTCTCATTAGTATTATTTTAAAGCAATTTATAACTTACTATTCACAGGCTTTTAATTACTCTTTAAATGCAATACGTTTTGTTAAAGTGTGTTTAACGGCGGTTTGAAGACATTAATTTGACTGCGCAAACAATGAGGAATAATCATGGCAGATATACTTAAAGATAAACAACTAGTTCGTCAATTTCATACTGCACTAGAAAAAGCACAAGGTAATGATTTACAAGCCGTATTTAATGAGTTTATGGCCAGTGAATACAGCTTTAAAGGAGTGCATCCGTTTAATGAGCTTGAGTGCGCTAATGATGTAATTGCCCAAGTTTGGCAGCCATTATTTAGCTCGTTTAGTGCGCTGCAGCGCCGTGAAGATATTTTTATTGCAGGGCAAAGCGAAGCCGACGGCGGCCAGTGGGTGATGAGCATGGGTCATTTTATGGGCTTATTTGATAAAGATTGGCTAGGTATTGCGCCAACCCATAAGCTTGCCACTTTGCGCTATGCCGAATTTAACTGTGTTAAAGACGGAAAAATAATTCAGACCGGCTTTTTCGTCGATATTATTGGCCTTATGATGCAAGTAGGTTTAAATCCGCTGCCGCTCTCTACTGGGCAATATTTTACGTATCCTGGGCCACGTACGCACGATGGTATTCGTTTAGGTAAAAGTAGCGATGAGCAAAGCGAAAAAACAATGGCGCTGGTAAATCAAATGATTGATAACCTAACCGCGCTTAATAAAAGTGGCGTTGATACGTGCCCGCCCGAAGTGCTTGGTAAAACCTGGGATGAAAACATGGTGTGGTATGGCCCAGCAGGCATTGGCGCAACTTACACAATTAAGCGTTATCAGCAGCAGCACATGTATCCGTTTAGAGAAGGGTTAACGGGTAAAGTATTTAACGGCCATATTTGCCGTTTTGCTGAAGATGAGTTTGCCTGCTTTTTTGGCTGGCCTAACTTAACTAACACGGCCATTGGGGGCTTTTTAGGCCTACCAGGTGCTAATACCCCAGCAGATATGCGCGTGGTGGATGTGTATCACCGCGAGGGCGATAAACTGGTAGAAAACTGGGTCATTATTGATATTCCTTATTGGTTAAAACAACAAGGTCTAGATATTTTAAAGCGCACGCAAAGTATTGCGAACCCAGGCGCATAGTCTATTTAAGTAATAAAAAAGCTCTGTTTAACAGAGCTTTTTTTGTTTATACGCCCTAGGGCGCAAAGTTTAAATAGCGCGCTTTGGTAAGCTCTTTCATGCGTGCGAATACATCTACCCCAATTTGATGGTAGACATCAAGAATATCTATCAGCACCCAGTTTTCGCGAATTAAGTTATTCTCGGCGCGCCAAAAGTCGAGACTACGCATGGTTATTTTCTGATTTGCAGGCGCAATACCTAACCAACCATCATTACTAATAGTCATGCTCATACCCGGCCACGCGGTAAAGCCAACATAGTTTTCATCGGCAAATAAATAGCCTTTACTTGCATCACCTACTCGGTTTGGGAGGGCATTTAAAAACGGAATTTGATGCCAGTTTCTAAACCCTTTTATACCTCGTGCAGTGCCTATGGTACTTGGCCCATACCAGCTACAGTGCGGGTGCCAAAATTGCTCAAGCTTCATGGCCTCTATACCGCCTTTGGCATAAAAACCAAGGTGCTCACACATGTCGCCCACAAGTTTTAAGCTTTGTGCTGCGTGCTCTTCATTGTATGCGTTTGTGATTAATCCATCTTGCGTTGCAGGGCCTGGTACATGCCACTCTTTCCCTAAGCTTACCGAAAGCGGCCATACTTTAGCTTGCATCATTACTTCGGGAATATCCCAAATAGCTTGTACTTCTACCACTTTGTTATTTTTAATACGGTAAAACTCATGAAAACGCATGCTAACTTGGTGCCCAGTAGGGGGGATATCAAGCCATGGCTTTTCAAACGAACCGGTATAATAACCGCAACAACCTACCCAGCCTGAGTCGTTAATTGAGCTACCAGCCATAACTATTGTATCGCGGCGCTCTAAGCCTACAAATGCCTCGCTAAGTGGTAAATAAACTTGCTCAATAAGTGCATTAGGGTTGGCAAGTGTTTCAAACGGGTAACACAGCTGAATGAGCGCGTTATCGCTAAACACGGTATTAATTTGTGTATGCAAGGCGTTTATATCAAAGTTATACAGAGCCTGTCTAAAGTCGTGTATTAACGCTTTATTTTTATTATGAATGTTCATTGTTTTGGGCTCCTGTTGCTGTTTCAAATTGGTCTCGCAATTGCTTAGCGCCACTTAATAAAAAGCTGTGATCTGAGCCTAATAAATAAAAGCTCACGCCTAATGATTGCCAATGGCTCAGCTCGCTCAAATTACCTACAAACATGCCACAGCATTTATTATATTTAGCCGCTGCCTTGGCTATTTTAGTAACTGCCTCAAGTACAGTAGGGGCACTTGGGTTGGTTTCGCCAAGGGAAATGGTTAAATCCATACGGCCTATAAAAATGCAGTCTATTTCATCTATTTGGCACAGTTGCTCGATATTATCCAGTGCATCGGCATCTTCTATTTGCGCAATAATACAGGTTGATGACTTATTGCTTGCTAGGTTATCGGTTAAGGCATGGGTTGTGTAACCAGCAAAGCGGCTTGAACCGGCATAGCCTCGGCCGTTATTGCCATAAAAGCAGTTTTTAATAATTGCTTTTGCTTGTTCGGGGGTTTTTATATGCGGCAGCACAAGGCCATCTGCGCCTATATCTAAGCTACTTAATAAAGTGGCGTGGTCTGTATTACTAACACGTATAAGCGTGGGCATATTTTTAGTACGTGCTGCCATTATGCAGCTATCTAAATCGCCTCTATCAAAGGGCGCATGCTCTGCATCAAGGCACAGAACATCAAGGTTAGTGTGAGCCAATACTTCTGTATTATGATAATGCGTGCTTTTAATAAAGGTACCTAGCAGTAGCTGTTTTGCATTTAACTTTTGCTTTAAATTCATGATAAAGACTCCAACCAGTCTAATAAAATTGCGTTTACCGTATTACTTCGCTCAAGCGGGGCAAAGTGAGCGCAATGACCAAGCAGTACAAGGTCACTATTAGGCGCTGCTTCATGCATACTTTGCTGAACACTTGCAGGGCATAACGGGTCATGCTCGCCCCCAATAATGAGTAGTTTTTTTGTACTTTGCTTTATTACGCTTAACGTATCTTCGCGGGTGGCAAGTGCACTCAGCTGGGCGCTAAAGGCGTTAATACCCAGATCGTTTGCCATGCTAAGTACGGTCTCTTCATGGGCTTTATTTGGTTGGTAAAAGTAGTGCGGCAAAAAGTCACGTTTAAGCAGGGCTTCTAAACTGCTGCTTTTGGCGTGTTCAATTTGTTTGAGTCTAATTGTAGGGCGCTCAGGTTTATCGGCTAAATAATTGCTCGATATTAAACACAAGGAGGTAACTAGCTCAGGGTTTGATTTTAACAGGGCAAGCGCAACAATTCCGCCCATGGAAAAACCTATAAATGGGGCCGGCTCTTGTGCAACTTTTTTGCAAAGTTCTACCATTTGCAAAATGCTAGATTGCTCGGTGAAGGGTATTACACATGGTGTATAACCTGCATTTTGCAGTGCGTTAATTTGCGCTGCAAACATGCGGTCATTACACAGTGTACCAGGTAAAATATAAACAGGATTTTTGGCCACAAAAATTCCTTAATTTAACGTTTTTTAATAGAGTTCCCTTCAATTAATGAACCAGTAAATACCCGAACTTCTGCAGCCGCTTGAGGGTTTTCAATGCGCTCCATTAAAATATCAACAGCGGCTTTAGTAAGCTGCTTCATTGGCTGTTGTACTGTGGTTATTTGATAGTTGTACCACGAAGAGGCATTAATACCATCAAATCCTACAACCGACATGTCGTCGGGCACTTTAATGCAAAAGTTTTCTTTTAGTTCATCAATTACGCCAATTGCCATAGCGTCATTACTGCATATTATGGCATCGGGCTTGGGGTGTTTTTTTAACCATTTTTTAAGTGCGTCGCGTGCCGATTTATACCCATAATCACCATAAATAACCGGCGTGTCTTTAACGCCTAGGGTTTGTAAATAATTTTCGGCTATTTCTCTGCGCTCGTTTGCAACATCTGAGTCGGTAGGGCCGGAGATAATTAAATACGATTTATGGTTAGCTTCGTGTAATAAATCAATTAACTGTTTAATGCCTTTGTCGTGATTACAGCAAACGGTGTTTGCATTCGACTCAGGCACATGGCGGTTATAAAGCACAATAGGCGTACTGTGTTTAGCAAATAAGTTTAAGCTTTTACTATCAAAGTGAGCAGCTAGGGCAATTACACCATCAACCTGAAAGGTCCATATGTTTTCGAGTAATTCATCTAGCTCTTCTGCGTTATCAAGTGTAAAGAGCAGCACACGTTTATTGTGCAGTGCCAGCTCTCTGTTTAGCTCAGAAAGCACCTCTGGGTAATTCAGGTTTGCTTGCGATGACAATATAACCGCAACCATCCCCGATTGTTTGGTGATCAACATACGGGCAATAGCATTCGGGCGATAGCCCATTTCATTGGCCGTTGCGATTACTTTTTCACGGGTTTTTTTAGACACACTAAAACCGGGTCTAAAAACACGTGATACCGCCGATTGCGATACGCCCGCTACACGGGCAACATCGTATGAGGTGACTCTTTTTTGCTTCAAGATTTACTTCCTATATCGTCTTACACGAATGTCTGCTTGTTCTTTGTGGCCTGCGAACCCTTCTGCAGCACATAATCGTGAACAATACTCACCAACAACCACCGAGGCTTGCTCTGTTACTTGCTGAAAAGTACATGTTTTTATGAATTTACCTACCCATAGTCCGCCAGTATAGCGCGCAGCTTTACCTGTGGGTAGTGTATGATTTGTACCAATACATTTATCACCATACGAAACATTAGTTTGCGGACCTAAAAATAAAGCGCCAAAGTTTTGCATGTTCTCTTTAAAGTAATCGGTATTGCTGGTCATCACTTGCACGTGTTCAAACGCTAAGTCGTTGGCAACTTGCAGCATTTCTTCGTAGGTGTCACATACAATTACTTCACCGTGATCTTCCCATGCTACGCCTGCAATATCGGCGGTGGGTAAAATAGTAAGCTGCCTTTGCACCTCAGCGATTGTATCTTTAGCTAGTTGCTCTGAGTTGGTGAGTAAAATAGCCGGTGAAGTCGGGCCGTGCTCAGCTTGGCCGAGTAAATCTGCCGCACATAGCTCGCCATCTACACTGTCATCGGCAATAACGAGGGTTTCGGTAGGCCCTGCAAATAAATCAATACCAACACGGCCAAATAGCTGACGTTTTGCTTCGGCCACAAACGCGTTACCTGGGCCAACTATCATATCTACCGGCGCAATAGTTTGTGTACCAATTGCCATTGCAGCTACTGCTTGCACGCCGCCTAAACAATAAATTTCATCAGCACCGGCCATATCCATCGCGACTACAATTTCAGGTGATGGCTTGCCATTAAACGGCGGAGCCATGGCTATAACGCGTTTAACACCCGCTACTTTAGCGGTTAATACGCTCATGTGCGCAGAGGCTAATAGCGGGTATTTACCACCTGGCACATAACAGCCTACGCTATCCATAGCGATATGTTTATGACCAAGGGTTACGCCGGGAAGAGTTTCTACCTCTACGTCTTTCATTGAGTCACGTTGTATTTGTGCAAAATTACGTACTTGGCTTTGCGCCCACTTAATATCGTTAATTAATTGCTCATCAAGTTGTGTATAGCAGGCTTTGATTTCGTCTTCTGAAAGTTTGAAAGACTCCGGAGTCCAGTTGTCGAACTTTTCAGAGTACTCACGAATGGCTGCGTCACCTTCGATTTCAACATGCGCTAAAATATTCTCTACAATATCTCTTACTGATTGATTTTGTTTTTGTTTTGAGTCAATTGGTTGACCCTTTTTTAAATGCTTTATCATTGCTAGTGTCCTTAGTGAGTCGTTGTTATATACACATTTGATGAGACGTATTGGTTAAATAATGTCTTGCATCTAACTGCACTCTAATTAATAATGACTTCGAATGCAATATAGAATTTAGGTGAACAAATGGGATTTGATAAAACGCTTTTAGTGGGTAAAACCATTTTAGTGACAGGTGCAGGCAAAGGTATTGGTAAAGCATGCGTAGAAAAATGCGTAGATGCAGGGGCTCAAGTTATTGCAGTAGCACGTACCCTCAGTGATTTACAAACATTACAGAAATACGCGCCTGAGCAAATAGAAATTTGGCCGCTAGATATAAATAGCGATGCTTTTTTTGAGCGTTTAAAGGCGCTAAAAACACTTGATGGGCTGTTAAATAACGCTGGTATAAATCGGGTTGCGCCAATGCTTGAGCAAACAGATGAAAATATTGATAACGTAATTGCGATGAATATTCGCAGCGTTTACAAAATTAGCCAAGCGGCACTGCCAGCGCTAATAAATTCTGGCGCTGGGGCGGTGGTTAATATGTCGTCGCAAATGGGGTTTGTAGGTTCACCTAAACGTACTTTGTATTGCATGAGCAAACATGCGGTAGAGGGGTTGAGCAAAGCAATGGCGGTTGAACTTGCTGATAAAAATGTGCGCGTGAACACCGTAGCCCCCACCTTTGTAGAAACCCCAATGACCAAACCCATGCTAGAAGATGCGACGTTTAAGCAGTTTGTTTACGACATGATCCCACTGAAAAAAATTGCCCAAACCGATGATATTGCCAATGCTTGTGTGTTTTTACTAAGCGGTCTTTCGGCAATGATCACCGGTACAAGTATTAAAATTGATGGCGGTTGGACCGCACAGTAACCAATTTAGGAGAGAGTAATGAGTGTATTTGCAGATAGGTTAGTACGATACGACGATTTAATTGCGTGTAAAAATGCCTTTATTGATACACGCTCGCCGGGGAGCGATCAAAAAGAAAACTTTACAATTATTGGCCCAGGCGTTGCCGAAAACCCAAATCAACATGTGCATATTTCTATTCCTCATGGGTTTAATATTGGTGGTGCGCGCCAACCTGCAGGGTGTTTAAATTCGCAGCATAGCCATTTAACTGAAGAAATTTTTGTAGTACACAGTGGTACGTGGGCTTTTTACACTGGTGTTGACGGTAAAGATGCCAAGGTAATTTTAAATGAAGGCGATATTATTTCGATCCCGATGGATATATTTAGAGGGTTTGAAAATGTTGGCGACGGCGTAGGCTATTTATATGCGGTACTTGGAAGTGATAACCCTGGTAGAGTACTTTGGGCTCCGCAAGTATTTGACATGGCAAAAGAATACGGACTAATTTTGCTAGAAAATGGCAGCTTAGTAGATACCACGTTAAATGAAACCATTCCCGATGGTGTAAAGCCAATGGCAGTCACCAGCCAAGAGCAAATAGCGCAGCACAGAGTAATAACCGATGAAGAGTTGTCACAAACAGTGGTTAAAGCCAGCAACTTTAACTGGAATAAACGCTCGTACCTTAGCCAGTTTGATGGCGTATATGAAGCGCCATTAGTCGGTAATTTAAACGCCAAAACATGTATTCAAACACAGCTAAATTGGCCTCATGGCTTTAATATTTCTGCGTTAAAGTTACAACCTGATGCACAGGTTGCGCCTCATATTCGCTTTGAAGAAGAGGTTATATTTGTTCATCAAGGAAGCGTAACAATAGACTTAGGTGATGAAGTATTAACGCTTAACCAAGGTGATACTTTTTCAGTGCCTATTGAGCACGTAAGAGCCTATAGCAATAATAGCCAAACCGACTGTGTGCTTTATATAACGCGCCGCCACGATGCGCCAAAAGACCCACAATTTATTTAAACTATAATGCTATATAAAATTTAAGGCACTTTGCTTTTTTTAGCTAAGTGCTTTTTTCGTGGTAAAAAACCAGTAACCAGCATAGTACCCACAATAACAAATAATGCGCCGAGTAACGTATTTGGTCCTATTTGCTCATCTAAAATTAAATGCCCCCAAAAAATGCCAAATAGCGGAATTAAGAACGTGACCGTTAAAGCTGAGGTTGGGCCTATATCGTCAATAAGTTTAAAAAATAAAATATAAGCAAGTGCGGTACACACCACGCCAAGTGCTAATACGCCAAGCATAACGTTGGTACTAGGTACTTCGCGCATTGGCATAAAAAGTATAAGGGGCAGTACTATGAAACTGGCTGCCCACATAGAGCCGTGTGCGTTATCGAACGGGGCAAGCTTAGGGGCATTTTTTGTATAATGGGATGCAATGGCATAACACAGGGAGGCGCTTAGCGCTGCTGCAATCGCAATAAGTGACTGACTATTTAATACAAAATGATTTTGCCCAACTAAAATTGCCACGCCTATTAAACCCAACAGCAAACCTAACACCATGCTTTTAGTCGGTTTGGTTTTGCTCCAAATAATGCCCACCACCGCGCCCCATATGGGCGTTGTAGAATTTAAAATAGATAAAGTAGAGGCGCTAATCGTTTGCGCGGCATAAGCAAACAGTAAAAAGGGTAGGGCGGAGTTAAGTGCGCCAATTATAAAAAAGTGCTTTGTGTGCGTAGTAAACGCCAAGCGGCGTTTTAAGTACAGCGCCACAATAAAGAGGGTGAGTGCGGCAAAGCCAACTCTAAACTCTATTAACACCGCTGGGCCTAAGCTGTTTGCTGCCATTCGCATAAATAAAAATGACGCGCCCCAAATTGCAGCCAGAAAAAATAACCGAAGTAAACTTGCTAAGCTCATGATAGTATTTTAATTATACAAATTAATTTACAGAGTAACAGGCTTTGCATTAACTGTAAGCCAGATTCGGTACTCGCATATAAAAATAATAAAAAAGGAATAGTCATGAGTCGATATTTACTGATCACAGCAATTATGGGAGTGGGTTTATTAAGTGGTTGTGGGTCTACGCCTATTAATTTATACGATGACATAACCATGAAAAAACATGAGTACAATGGCATAAAAGCGTATAAAAAAGGAGATTATAAACAAGCCTTTATGTACCTAAAAGACCCTGCAGCACTTGGGTATAAAAGCGCGCAATACACATTGTCGTTTATGTTTTTAAAAGGGCAGTACTTAACACAATCTACTAACATGGGTATGGGGTGGCTAGGCGTTGCAAAAGAGGCTGGAGTTGAAAGTTGGCAGGCGCAATACAATACCTTTTATAACGCAGCCACTTCGGCGCAACAGCTTAAAATAGACGAAACCGTTGCGTTGTACATAAGCCAATATGGCAGTAAAGCACAAAAAATGACGTGCCGTCGCTCAACAACCCCAAGACGCACGTTTGGCGAGATTAAAATTGATTGTAACAAACACGATGGCACTGTGACTAAATACGAAGTGCAAACAAAAGAGTAATGCTAAGCGGTGGCTTGTTTTTGTTCAAAGTCACTTTTTACAATTTCGAGCGCTTTTAATACATCCTCTGGAGCAACCTCGTGCTGCTCCAAAAGCATAATTAAATCTACTGCCAGTTTTACATGTGTAGGGGCGTTATCAAGTGGGCTGGTCATCTAAATCTTTCTTTTTTGAAATTTGGCTAATAGCAACGTCTATAGCGGTTTGTACGCGCTCTTCCATGTGAATACGTTCACTTTGTGGTAAATAAAAGGCCATATCTACATCGTATCTAATATAACGTGGCGGCAATTGATTAAGTACCGTGCAACAAAAATCGGCCATTACATCTTCACTGTAAACTTTATCTAGTTTACGTTTAATGATTTCTTCAACCACAATTTTTTCGTAAAAGTTATGTATGTCGTCGTGCAGTCGCATCGTGCTAGCGCCTTTTATAGAGTCCGTTTATTTGAGTGTATACTAAGCACTAAAATAAATCGATAGCAGCTTTAAATAGTTGTTTATGAACATTAATTAACGCATTTAAATTACGCTGATAACCGCCACCTAAAGCGCACATAAGTGGGATGTTATGGGCTTTGCAGTAGTTAACAATAAAATGATCGCGCGCATAAACTCCTTCAAGCGATACGTTAAATAACCCTAGCTCGTCTTTTTCGTAAATATCAGCCCCTGCGTTATATAAAATAATGTCGGGGTTATGAATACGCACGCAAAATTCGAGGGCTTGTTTTAGCGTTGTTAAGTACTCGGTATCTGATGTGTTGGCAGGTAGGGCGAAGTCGTAATCGGAGTGTTGCTTTAGGCGCGGAAAATTTTGCTCGCAATGAATAGAGCAAGTAACTATAGCGTTATTATGTTGCGTAATTTGTGCCGTGCCATCGCCTTGGTGTACATCACAATCAAATATTAATACGGTATCGGCTTGATTTGTATTGATTAAATGCGCGCTAGCCACAGCCAAGTCGTTAAAAATACAAAAGCCACTGCCGTAATCGCTATATGCATGATGATAGCCACCACTTAAATTAGCGCAAAAACCATATTTTAGTGCGTATTCGCTGCCTTGAATACTGGCCCCGACTGAAAGTAGCGTACGCTCTACTAATTCGCATGAATACGGGAAACCCATTTTTTTAATTGCTTTATTACTGAGCGTGGCGTTTAAAAAATCATTTATGTAGCCTTGGCTATGGCACAGTGCAAGCTGCTCGGGCGTTGCTTTGGTTGGTGTATTAAACTGTGTAGTCCCAAAGCCTAAGCGTTCTATTTCTGCTTTTAGCATTTGGTATTTTTGAATAGGAAAACGGTGGCGCTCAGGAAGCGTTAAAGCACTGTAAAGCGGGTGGTAAAAAAGCTGCATTAGCGTAATTGTTGTTTTTCGACTTGTTGAATTTTATCTTCGGTGGCCGAAATAGCTTTACGGCAGCGGCCTAAACGCGCATGCGTGGTTAAAATTTCCATATTAAGTTTTTGTGCTTGCGCTGGGCTGGCTTTTTCCATCTGTAGTTTACGCTCTTCAATCATTAACACTAAGCGTCGTTCAAACTCATGGTTTTGTTTAAGCTCGTCGTATAGCTCGTGCGACGATTGCATTATTTTTTTTACGGCTTGCTTATAAACCGTATTTCTGGGTCTAGGTTTGTACTGGCTTTTGTTTTCTTTTGCCCAGATGGGAGTCGATTTAATAACACTAAATACAGCTTGTACTTGATTACCTATGCGCTCGAGTGCATAAGCATAAGCATGGCGATGATCACTGGGTGGTAAGCTGGTAATTTCGTCTTCAATTTCTGTTACGTAGTCAGTTAAGTTCATGCTTTTAGTACTAAATACGCCGCGGTCAAATAAACTAGGCTGCGCCTGCATATAGCGGTTTTTAGAAAACAACTTTGCGCTATCAAATTGCTCAGCTTGTTGTTTAAGCGTAGCAACTTGTTGGCGTAATTTATCTAACGCGTGTGTTTGCATTTACAAATAAGCCTCGTAAATCAGTTTTAATGCTAGCAGTATAACCATAGTGTTAAAAACAGGGCGAATAAACTTACCGCCAAAGCGAATGGCTGAGTGAGCGCCAATCCAAGCACCTAACATAATAAAAAAGCCCATGATAAGGCCTAATAAAAAGTTTACATGACCAAGTGCCACAAAGGTAATAAGCGATATAAAATTAGATACAAAGTTCATTGAGCGGGCTAAACCACAGTTAAGCAGTAAGCTCATTTTATAAAATAAACTATTAGATGCGGTCCAAAAAGTACCGGCGCCTGGGCCTGCTACGCCATCAAAAAAACCTAACGCTAAACCCTGCAACCACTGCTTTAGTTTAAGTATTGGTGTTACTTTTGGTAAATCATCGCCCTGTGTGGTGCTTAAACTACCAAACAAGCTATAACAGGCCACCATAATAATAATGATAGGCAAAAGCTTATTTAAAAATTCAATACTTAAGTGATCGACTATTAACGTACCAATCACAGCGCCTATGGCTGTAGCAAAAATGGAGTTTGCCCAAAATTTAGGACTAAATAGATTTTTTTTATAATACGTGTAGCTGGCCGTTAATGAGCCAAAGCTTGCCGCAAGCTTGTTGGTGCCAAGCGTTACATGCGGTGGCAAGCCTGCGGTGAGTAGTGCAGGGACTGTTAATAAGCCACCGCCGCCGGCAATTGCATCAATAAAGCCAGCAGCAAGGGCCGCGGCACATAAAACTGCCAGTGTTGTGGGATCTAAAGCAAGTTCAAACATTAATAATCTATTTGTCTTTTAAAAGGTGGTAAGGTGTCGAGCATGGCTTTGCCGTAGCGCTTGGTAACTAAGCGTCTATCGAGAATGGTTATACGGCCTTCATCGCTCTCTTTTCGCAGCAGTCTACCACAGCTTTGTACCAATTTCTTTGCTGCATCGGGCACCGTTATAGACAAAAATGGATTACCGCCTTTACTTTGTACAAATTCGGCTTGGGCTTCTTCTATTGGTGATGTAGGTACTGCAAACGGTATTTTTGTAATTATTAAGTTTTCTAAATATTTACCAGGTAAATCAAGCCCTTCTGAGAGGCTTTGCGTACCAAATAAAATACTACCTTTACCGCTATCAATATTTTGGGTGTGTTTTTTTAATAATGCCTCGCGCGACATTTCGCCTTGTACTAATAAGTTAAAACCTTTTGTTCTAAGAAACTTAGCCACATGGTCCATTTGCCAGTACGAGGCAAACAACACCAAATTAGCTTTTTTTGTATTTAAGTACTCAGGCAAAGTTTGCGCTATATGGTCACTAAATGCTTTGTCGGTTGGCTCAATTTTACTTACCGGGATACGCAAGGTTGCTTGTTTAGGGTAATCAAAAGGTGAGGGCACTTTAATAAACTTAACGCCTTCTTCTTTTGCTAATCCGCTTTCATAGGCAAAGTGGTCAAACGAACCGAGAGCACTTAAAGTCGCCGAGCATAGTACCGCCCCTGCGCATTCATTCCATAGCTTGTCTTTTAAGTAGTAGCCAACTTCGATAGGGCAATCACTTAATAGGTGATCGTGATGGTTTTTATATTCTAAACGCTTGATCCACCTTGCGTGCGGTGTGCCTTCGCCTTTATTTGCATAGCTATACCACAGCTTATTTAATTGCTCTAAGCGGTTTATATAGTGTCCGCTTTCGGCTAAGACAGGGTCTGCAACGTAGGGTTTTATATCGCCATCGCTTACATCTTGAGTGAGGGTATCGTGCATTTTATTTAAACAACGTAGTGCATCTAGAGTGGCGTCACTTATATCTTTAGCTTTGTTGTGCAATGATTTTGGTATTTCGCCATGCTCAAAACGATATGTATCGTCTTTTGAGTATTCAAAGTCGGCGTTATCGAGAATATCACGCACCACTTTTAAGTCTTTATTAGCATCGTTAATGCTATCGCACAATTTGAAATTTTGACCAATGGCCTTTTGACCCACTAATACCTTAGACATTTTGCCACTAAATTTGGTGAGCTTATCTAGCCAATCAATGGTGCCTTTAATAGTGGCCGCTGCCGATGAAAAGTCGCGGGTAATATGTGCAAGGTGGTGCGCTTCATCTATTACATAAATGGTGTTATCAGGTTCGGGTAAAATTTTACCGCCCCCTAAATCCAAATCTGCCAGTAGCAGTGAATGGTTAATAACAAGCACATCCATTTGCATAAGCTGATTACGAGCAAGCTGAAACGGGCAGGTTTGATGGGCTTTCATTTGGCGTTGGCAAGCGTGTTTATCGCATGCGATTAAGTTCCACACTCTATCGGGTATGGTGTCGGCCCAGCTATCCCTGTCGCCTTGCCATTTTTTATTTACATAGGCATCGTAAAGGCCTTTTAAGCATTTAGTTTCCATATCACTTAGCGGCGAGGTAAGTGTGGGCATAAACTCCATTTGGGTTTGGCTATCGCCATTAACAGCGTTATGTAATTTATGGGCACATATATAGCGTTGCCTACCTTTTACTAGGTCAAACTTAAAGTCGAGCCCTGAGTGTTTTTTAAAAAAAGGCAGCTCTTTTGCTATTAATTGCTCTTGTAGGGCCACGGTAGCAGTAGATATAACCAGCTTCTTTTTTTGAGCAAGGGCAAGCGGTAACGCGCCCAAACAATAAGCAAGTGATTTACCAGTCCCTGTGCCAGCCTCAATAACACATATTCGCTGTTTTTTATGGTATTCGCCAGCTAGCGTCTTTGCTATTTCGGCAACTAGGTAGTTTTGGCTACTGCGTGGGCGGTAATCAGTAAGGTTACTAGCCACATGCTGGTGTACTTGCCTAATTGTTTTTTTTAGTTGGTCAGAAAGCATGGGGAGATAAACCTAAAATATGTATATAATTACAGTGTATGGATTTTAGAGTTATAACCGTGTAACTACAAGCAAGGATGAAATTAATTTAGTAAATTAATGCGGCAATTTTTTAAGTTTATAAATTACTCCCTATTATGGCCTGTTTATATTTTGAGGTTGAACAATTTTCAATCCTTAACGTTCATGGCCCTAAAGTAGAAAAACAAAATATAAGTAAGGTTTATTGATAGTGTATTTAACATCTGGTTTTGTACTTTCTGCACAAGCGCACGATAGCGCTCAGGGTTTACAATATGAAATTTGGTTTGCTACCGATAATGGACCAATAAAGACAATTTCTGAGAATGAAACCGCACTATTTTTTATAAAAAACTCAGATACAAAAGCAGCTCAAGCTATTTTATCTGCCGAATCACTAAACTTTTTAATTAAACCTCTTTCACTTAAAAATTTTCAGCAGCAAGATATGTGTGGCTGTTACTTTTACTCACTCAAACACTTTTATAGCGCGAGCAAAGCGTTAAAAAGTCGCGGTATTACACTTTATGAAGATGATATAAGGCCCATTGAGCGTTATTTAATGGAGCGCTTTATTAAAGGCGGGGCGTGGATCACGGGTAAACGAGTGGATCATGCACATTACACTGAAATTTTAGATGCTAAATTAAAAACCAACGCTGACTATACGCCTGTGCTTTCTAAGTTGTCACTTGATATAGAGTGCAATGAAAGTGGGGTGTTGTTTTCTATTGGCTTGGTAGGCTGTGGTTTAGATTGCGTAATCATGATTGGAGAGCCTGAGCATCACGACCCAGTGATTGGTTATACTATTATATGGTGCGCAGACGAGGTTGCACTATTACAGCAACTTGTAACACTTATTAAGCAGTGCGACCCAGATATTATTATTGGGTGGAATGTTATTGAGTTTGATTTTGCAGTTATTTATGAGCGCTCTGTGGCACTTGGGGTAAAACTATTACTAGGAAGAGGAAACCTTCCTTTATATGTTCGAAAAGGCCATTTTACACGGGTTTCTATTCCCGGGCGCTGTGTAATTGATGGCATTGATACTCTAAAAAATGCCACTTATAGTTTTGAAACTTTTTCACTTGCTAATGTAGCTAAAGAAATTTTAGGCGAGTCTAAATTAATTGAATCTAGTAACAGCTTACAAGAAATTATTCGTCAATTTAATGAAGATAAACTCGCGCTCGCTAACTACAATCGGCAAGACTGCATACTCGTTAATAAAATCTTCGATAAGCTAAAACTTCTCGATTTTGCTGTTATTCGCACACAATTAACAGGCCTTGAGCTAGAAAAGCGCGGCGGCTCAGTGACGGCTTTTGTAAACATGTATTTGCCTTTATTACATCGCAGCGGTTATGTAGCACCTAATATGGGCGACCATGGGCTGACGTTTGAAAGCCCAGGTGGTTATGTTATGGAGTCGGTACCGGGGCTGTATAAAAATGTCATCGTGCTTGATTTTAAAAGCCTGTACCCCAGTATTATGCAAACCTTTTATATAGACCCGCTTGGACTAATAGAAGGGATTGAAAACCCTGAAAACAGTATTGAAGGTTTTAATAACGCATTGTTTTCAAGAGAGCAGCACCATTTACCAGCGCTTATAAAAAGCCTAGCGCTACAGCGCCAGCGGGCAAAAGATAATCACGATTTAATGCTATCCCAAGCGATTAAAATAATAATGAACAGTTTATATGGTGTATTAGGCTCACAAGGCTGTCGTTTTTATGACCCTCGACTCTCAAGCTCTATTACTTTGCGTGGTCATGAGATAATGCTGCAAACTAAAAAGTGGATTGAAGAGCAAGGTTATAGTGTTATTTACGGAGATACAGATTCGACCTTTGTAAAACTAACGGATGATTTAAGTGTTGAGGCCTGTAATAAAATAGGTAAACAGTTAGCTAAACACATAAACACATTGTGGCAGCAAAACATACACGCTAAACATAATTTAACTAGCCATTTAGAAATAGAGTTTGAATCGCTTTACAGCCCATTCTTTTTACCCACCATAAGAGGTAAAAGCGTGGGGTCTAAAAAACGCTATGTGGGGCAGTTAATAAAGCCGGATGAATCAAAATTGGTTTTTAAAGGCTTAGAAACCGTAAGAAGTGACTGGACTAGACTGGCTCAACAGTTTCAATTTGATTTATTTACCCTCCTTTTTGATCAACCAGAGCAAATAAATGACCTTGTACACGATTACATTAGTAAACTTTTACGCGGCGAATTTGATCATTTGCTGGTTTTTAAAAAACGTTTAGGTCAAAACTTAACCGACTATCAAAAAAATATCCCTCCACATGTGCAAGCAGTAAAAAAGTTTCAGAAACAAAATAGTGAATTTACGCTAAAAAGAGGTGAATTTGTTACATTTGTTTACACAACCCACGGTGTTGAGCTGTATCAAGGGCTGCATAGCTACGACTACCCATTGTATATAGACAAACAAATTGTACCTTTATTAGAAATGGTTACGCAATTTGTTAACGTTAACGTAAACAGTTTCGAGCTAAAACAGTTCGAACTATTCTAACTTGTACCTATTAATGCAATTTTTGATTACATAATCTACGCTTTAGCTTTATTTTTGTACAGTTATTCCTCATCTAAGCTAAAAAACAATAAAAAACCCTTTTTTAATTAATATTTGGTTAACAGTAGTTGGCTTTTAGATATTTTTTGTTTAGTATTTGGTTTAGTCGCTGTTAACAAACTGTGACAACAAAAAATAATTAAATAATAGTCGCTTCTAACAAGTGGTGACCCAGGGAGAATCAAATGTTAAATAATAAAGTTTCAAAGGCAGTTCGCTTAGCGATTGCATTTGGTGCAGTATCAACAGCTGCATTTTCGTCAAGTTCATTTGCTGCAGAAGAAGAGTCTGCAGAGAAAGTAGAACGCATCCAAGTAACTGGTTCACGTATCAAACGTACAGATTTAGAGGGTGCTTCTCCGGTAGTATCTATTACTTCTGCTGATATCAAGCTAGAAGGTGACTACACAGTTGCAGATGCACTACGTTCTAGTTCATTAAACTCATTCGGTTCGTTCTCAGAGCGTTCTGGTAGCTCAGCACAATCTCAAGCAACTATCAATTTACGTGGTGCTGGCTCACGTCGTACTTTAGTACTTTTAAATGGCCGCCGTTTCCCAGGTTCACCAACATTAGGTGGTGCTTCTGCTAACCTTAATGCTATTCCAATGGCTGCTGTTGAACGTATCGATATCATGACTGAAGGTGCATCTTCTATTTATGGTTCTGATGCAATGGCAGGTGTTGTTAACGTAATTATGAAAGAGAACTTTGAAGGTTTAACTTTCAACATTGGCGCGGGTCACCGTGACCAAGATGAAGGTACTACTTCTACAGAGTTTTCTGTAGTTGGTGGTGTTTCAAATGATAAAGGTAACATTACATTCTCTTTCGATCACCAATCTCGTAAAGGTATTTCAGATGCTGACCGTGACTACACTAAAGCTCAGCTTGGTGATTTAGACGGTGATGGCGACATTGAAGCTTACACTGCAGATACTGTAGGTTGGTCATACTTTGGCGCTACTGTACTTTCACCTGATTTTTCTACAGCGTCAGCTTCACTTTTATGTGATGATTTAATCTCTGAATACGGTGAAGATACTTTCCGCCGCGTTGATGCAAACGAAGATTGGGGCCCAGGTTCTGAGTACTGTATGTATGCATTCGCTAATGTATCTTACAACACAGCATCAATTGACCGTAACACATTATATGTTAGTGCTAACTACGAGCTAACAGACGACATAGAGTTCTTTGCTCAAACAATGTTTGTACAAAACTCTTCATTTGGTCGTTACGCTCCACCGGCTGCAGCATGGGAAAACATGGCAGCTGATAACCCGCATAACCCATACGGTGAAGACGGTGCATATGGTTTATTCCGTTGGGTAGGTATTGGTACACGTGATGGTAACGTAGATGATTACAACCAAGATTTAACAGCTGGTTTACGTGGTGACTTAGATTGGAACAACGCTTCTTGGGAAGTTTACTACCACCACAATAAAGCAGATAACAAATCTGTAGGTGAGTACTACCTTTCTTACAGTGGTTTAGCATACAACGAAGCTAACGATATCGATTTAGGCTCTGATGAAGGCATTGCCAACATGAAGTCGACTACGTTACAAAACTCAGGCTCTACTTTTGACCAATACTTTGCTGGTTTAGGTTTTGACTTATTTGAACTACCAGGTGGTGCTGTTGCTCACTATGTAGGTGTTGAATATTTTGAACAAACTTACGAAGATATTTACGATGGTCAATCTGAAGCTGGCTTAATCGGTGGCTCTGCTGGTAACTCTTCAATGGGTGACCGTGATGTGACAGCTGTTTTCTTCGAATCAGTACTACCAGTTTCTGATACAGTAGAAGTGAACTTAAAAGCTCGTTACGATGATTACTCTGACTTTGGTGACAACGTTGCTCCAGCAGTATCTGCTCGCTGGCAGGTTGCTGATAACGTAGTGATTCGTGGTTCTTACTCTGAGTCGTTCCGTGCACCAGGCCTTGATTTACTTAATGCAGCACGTACATTCTCTGCTGAATCTGCAATCGATTATAATAACGGTTCTACTACATCACGTCAGTACAACACATACTATACTCAGAACTCAGAGCTTGAAGCGGAAGAGTCAGATTACATCAACTTAGGTGTGGCATGGGATGTAAACGATAACTTAAGCTTTAAGTTAGATTACTTCCAACTTTCTATTGATAATGTTATTCAGTCTAAATCTCTACAAGGCTTATTATCTGATGAGGCTGCTGGCCTAATCACTGCAGTAGGTGTTGATACAGATACGTCTGATGAAACTTTCTACCTTAAGCGCTCTGCTTCAGGTACGCTAATCGAAGCAGGTACTTCTTACTTTAACGGTGCTGGTTTTGAAATTGAAGGTTTTGATTTCACTATTAATGCAAACGTAGAGACTGATTTTGGTGACTTCCGCTTTAACAATGTTAATAGTGTAACACTTTCATACGATTCTGAAGTAGGTGGTGTTGTACAAGACACTGCTGGTTGGTCTGGCCAACCTGATCTTAAGTCAGTAGCAACAATTTCTTGGTCACTTGATGATCACACAGTATCTTGGAACTCTACTTACACAGCAAGCACGTCTGAAACTGAAGTTGATGAAGATGGCGATGGTTTCTACGAGCAATCAGGTGATTTAGATAGCTGGTTAATCCATAACTTAACTTACAGCTACAATGCAGGTCCTTACGGCGCTGTAACATTTACTGTAAGTAACTTAACTGACGAAGACCCAGTTCTTTCTTCAGCTGGTACATGGGATAACCAAGACCTTTACAACAACTTTGGTCGTGATTACCGTGTAAACTACTCAATTAGCTTCTAATATTAATTAGAAACAGGTTGATATATAGGGCTGAATTTATTCAGCCCTTTTTTTATGGGGATTTTTTATGGAAAATTATTGGAGTGAGTATTGGTCTCAAGGGTATTTAACTTCATTTGGGCAGGATATTAAGAAAAACTATACAGGCAAGCTCAAGCAGAGCTGGACAAGTTTTGCTACTGAGCTTAGTCCACAGTGTAAAATACTAGACATAGGAACAGGCAATGGTGCACTGATACAGCTTATACACGATAGTAGTAAAGATCAGCTGAGCTTTATTGGTATTGATAAAGCAACAGTGGCAAAGAGCGTTACAGGCGTGCCCGACTCTAGTATTTTATCAGATGTAAGTGCAGAGTCCTTACCTTTTGAAAATAATGAATTTGATGCGATAGTGGCTCAATTTGCAATTGAATACAGTGAGCTTTCGAAGAGCATTCCTGAATTATTTAGGGTATTAAAACCGGGTGGGTTATATCAAATTGTTTGCCACGAAATAGATTCAGATATAGTTAAACCAAATGTGCTTATATTGGAGTCTGCTGTACGTGTACGTAGTGACTTGTTAACTCCTTTAAAGCAGCTAATTGATGAGCTGAAAAAAGATGATAATGCTCAGGTTAATAGCTTGATAAAAACAATAAATAACCTTATCCAGCTTGAAAGGCAAGTACACCCTCACGCAGTTAATGGAACACGGTATCCCGACTTTTTTCAGTTTATTTTGAATAATAGAAAAATTGATTTAGAACGCGCTTATCAATTATTTACTCAAGAGCTCGAAGGGCTGATCTTTAGGTTAAGTGACTTAAAGGAAGCGGCGTTAAACTCTAAGGATATTAGCCAGTTGTTATTGTTAGGGGATAAAACATTTAAAGAGGCTTTAGTTGACTCTAATAATGAATATATCGGAACGCTTTACAAAGGACGCAAATAGCTAGCCCCATTACTAAAATTTGTTCTGTTCTGCACATTAATAATCTAGCAGCTTTGATGGTATTCCAATGGCCATACGAGCTGCAGCTCCCGATTCCTTTACTTTTTGGCGACTTGTTAAACATTGTTCTTGGTCACCTTGTCATTTATAAATTTTAAATTACCTTGTTAACACCTTTAAAAATGTAGATAAGTAGAAGTATTTTACGTTTTATTTTCAAAAATGCATTGTTCCGGTTATTGGTATATTCATACTTTATTTTTTGTCCCCTTTATCGAAATAAACTAATATTAATTATATTTAAATTGATGTGAATTATTGGTTTTTAATATGTTGACTATGTTTATATATTGATACTAACATTCACAAAAGAAGCGGTACTTTCACTTCTTAAGCTATTTATTTAATGGCTAAAATAATAAATATATAAATAAAATTATTTCAGGGAGAATCCAATGTTAAATAACCAAGTTTCAAAAGCGGTGCGCTTAGCGATTGCTTTTGGTACGGCATCTACAGCTGTATTTTCAGCAAATTCAATTGCTGCTGAAGAGGGAGTTGAAAAGGTAGAGCGTATAGAGGTTACCGGTTCACGAATTAAACGTGCAGATCTTGAAAGCGCTTCACCAGTGAGCATTATTACTACTGAAGATATGAAAGTTCAGGGTATTTCAAATATTTCCGATGCGTTACAAAACCTTACCGCTCAGTCGGGCGGATTAACTGCTGCTGTAAATAATGGCGGTAATGGTAATGCAACTGTTAACTTAAGAGGTATGGGTTCATCACGTACATTGGTACTTGTTAATGGACGCCGTATGATTGCCTCAGGTACTGGTGCATCTTCTACCGTGGATCTTAATGCCATTCCTTTTAGCGCTGTAAAACGCATAGAAGTTTTAAAAGACGGAGCATCAGCTGTTTACGGCTCTGATGCTCTTGCTGGTGTGGTTAATATTATCATGCGCGATGACTTTGAAGGCTTTGAGCTAGATGCCAGCTATGCAGAGACAGGTGAAGGTGACGGTGAAGAAGCTAGCTTAAGTAGCACCTTTGGTGTGAGCAGTGATAAAGGTAATGTTGTTGTAAACGTTGGTTTTTACGACCGTGGAACTGTACGTGCTAGCGACCGAGATTATTCAGCATGTCCATACGCTGAAAGTGGCGGTGAGCGTTTTTGTGCCGGTTCTGGTAACTCTTTAGGTATGAATGCAATCTTAGATGATGGTAGAAGAGTTCAGTTTGAGCCTGGCGGTAACGGTTCATCAACTGATACTGGCTATCACACATATGTGGGTAGTGGCGAAGGCAACGATACCTATAACTACTCTTCTGCTTCATACTTATCTACGCCTGCAACTCGTTATAATGTGAGCGTGTTAGGTAATTATGAATTAGCAGATAACTTAAACTTTTTTGCAGAAGCGTACTATACAAACCGTACCTCAACGCAACAAATGGCACCAGCACCTATCAACTACACATACAGTGTTGATGGTCGTAGTTGGGTATTAAGTCAAAACCCAGAAGTTTACCCATTCTCAGGCTTGTATGATTTTGCAACTCCTGGCGACAATGTAGACATGTTACCGCTGCGTCGTATGTCAGAAATGGGTGGCCGTGTATTCGAGCAAGAAGTAAATACAGCACAATTTACAACTGGTTTAGAGGGCTTTATCGCTGATCAATACGCTTGGAATGTGTTCTATACATATGGTCGAAATAGCGCTATTGACCGTTCTAAAAACTACATCAACGTAGACAAAATGATAGCGTCAGTAAATGAAAACTGTGAAGGTGTCTCGGTTACAGGTTCGCCTAGTGACTACACGGTTACAGGCAACGATGCATCTGCTCCATGTATTAACTACTTCGGTGAAGGCGCGCTTTCACAGTCAGATGCCGATTACTTGCGTTACACCGATCAGGGTACTTCAGGTACAGAAATGCACCACTTAGGCGCTTCAATTTCGGGTGATTTATTTGAAATGCCTTCTGGTGTTGTTGGCTTTGCATTTGGTCTAGAGCACCGTGAAGAATCAGCATTTAATCAACCAGATGCATTCTCTTCATCAGGTATCGGTTCAGGTAATGCTGTACAGCCAACTTCTGGTGGCTATAAAGTTGACGAAGCATATGTAGAGCTTGTTGTTCCACTATTGAATGATTTACCACTGGTTCAGTCTTTAGATTTAGAAGCTGCGCTTCGCTACTTTGACTACGATACATTTGGATCAGATACTACTTATAAGTTAGGTCTAACTTGGCGTATGACAGACGAAGTTATGCTTCGCTCTGTATTATCAACAGCATTTCGCGCACCAAGTGTAAGTGAGCTTTACGGTGGTCAGTCAGATAGCTTCACCAATTATACAGACCCTTGTACTGGTTTTGGTGGTGCTGGCTTTGATTCTAGATACCAAACAGCCTGTGCTTCTGATGCAGCAGCCGGCCTAATTCCTTCAGATGGTACGTTTGCACAAAACAGTGGTCAACTTCGTGCGGTTGTTGGCGGTAACCCAGACCTAGGTCCTGAAACTGCTGATACATTTACAGTTGGTCTTGTTGTTGAGCCAATTGAAGGGCTAAGCTTTACTGTTGATTACTACGATATTGAAGTAGATAACGTAATAAGCTCTGTTGGTATTACGACTAAGCTAGATAAATGTTATAGCGCGGGTGAAGAAGGTGGACAAGGTGGTTCTTTTGCACTTTGTGAAGGTGTTGTACGTGATGCAACGGGTAACTTTGATGGTACTCCATCACTTGATCAAAACCTTTCTACTTGGAACCTATCGGGCGTAGATTTCAACGCTCAATATAGCTTTGACGCTGCTGGCTTAGCGTGGAGAGCTGATTGGGAAGCTTCTTACATCTCTAAATGGGAAGTACAAGAGTTTGCTGGTGAGCCTATTCAAGATTACGTAGGTGTTGCATCAAGTGGTTCTGGCTCAATTCCTGAGTGGAAACATAATGTAAGCTTACGTGCAGCCGGTGATGATTGGACTGTTTCATACAAAGTGATGTATGTAGATTCGCTTGTTACAGAATCAGTTGCATTATTTGATGGAGACCCTGCGGATTACTATTCACCAGAAGCTGACTCGTTTGTATCACATACACTAAGTGGTACTTACCAACTTAACGAGCATGTTTCGTTACGTGGTGGTATAGATAACCTAACAGATGAAGAGCCTCCATATTACAGCGATTATGATGATGCCAATACAGATACTACGTTGTATAAGTACATCGGTCGTAACTTCTTTGTAGGTACAACTATTTCATTCTAAGCATAAGCTTTAATGCTAAGGCCGGTATATTATCGGCCTTTTTATTATTTAAGAGAACATATGCAAAGCCAAGGCATGTCATTTCAAGATGTAAGCAACTTAATCCTTAAGGAAATTAATAATAATAATTTCCTTAAGGCATTAAAAATTGCTAATTCGATTAAAAGTAATGAATCGAGTATTGTAGCGCACCTTCATCACTTAAAATCTATAGCATACCAAAAGAAAAAAGATTATATATTATGTTTAGCCGAGATTGAAAAAGGTATTAAACTAAGTCCACGTCATTTTCATTTAAATGTAAATAAAGCAAAATTATATAACTTGTTGGGTGAACCTGACAAGTCAATAAAACAATATTTAAATGTATTGGCTATATATAGTGACGATATAGAAACACTTTATAATATCTCTGTTTTGTACTTTAAAAAGAATGAATTTACTAAAGCAAAAGAATACATTGATAAAGCATTTACACTATCCCCTCAAAATGCAGTTATTCTCAGTGCAAAAATAAAAACAGACTTAAAGCTTGAGAAGTTTACTGAGGTCGATAGGCTCACAGATGATTATATTCGCAATTTTGGTGCTGATGCTAGTATTCTCAATAGTAAAGGGTTGGCTTTAAAAGCTTTATGCTTTTGGGATAAAGCAATTATAACTTTTGAGCAAAGCTTAAAATTAAGCCCAGGTTTAGTTGAAGCTAAGAAAAATATGGCCAGCTGCTATCACTTAGCCGGGAAGTTTAAAAAAGCCAAAGCAATATATACAGAACTAACAACTATCAACCCGCTAGATTTAGACAGTCATCATTGGCTAAACCAAATGCTATGGGAAACTGCAGACTCTGGTTTTTTATCCTCATATAACCATGCTTTAAAAATAACTGGAAAAAATACTGCACTGGAAGCTGAGCTTGCACAAAAGCTTTATACATCGGGTAAGCAAACTGAGGCTTACAAAATAGCAAAGCAAATACTCTCTCAAAGCAATTGCCCACAAAAAGCGTTTTCTATAGTGGGTGATTACGAACGTGAAAACAGCTTATTTGATGAATCTTTAAAGACCCATTTAGCTGCCAGTAATAGGTTTAAGAATAATCACGCGTACATAGAATTAGCCAAAAGCTATATTGCGATAGATAAACCAGATCACGCATTGAACATTATAAATAAGTTATTAAATCAAGACGAATATAACCAAGAGTACTTGTGTATTAAAAATACAGCATTGAGATTACTAAAAAGCGAGCTGTACTCATATTACTGCAATTATGATTTATTTGTTATGCAGGAGAAAATAGCAACACCTTCTGGCTTTGCTTCTATAGATGATTTTTTAACTGAGCTTAAAGGTACGTTAAAACAGTATCATTATTATCAAAACCACCCTTTAGAGCAATCTTTAGTGAATGGTTCTCAAACCGCAGAAAAGTTATTTGATTATCAACTGCCGATACTAAAAATGCTTAAGCAGGAGCTATACGAGTTAACGTCATGCTTTTTAACAAGGCTTCCAAAAGATAATCAACACCCTTTTTTAAAAAGAAATGTTGGTGATTTTAAAGTGACTGATTCATGGTCGGTAATTCTGAAAGGTAAAGGTTTTCATAAAAATCATTATCACAGCCAGGGTTGGATGAGTTCACCATTTTATGTATCTATACCCACGCTGATATCCGAATCAACCAACCAAGAAGGGTGGTTAAAGCTAGGTGAGCCAGGATTTAATATGAACACTAAGCTTTTACCTGAGACAGCATTAAAACCAGAGGAAGGCAAACTTATTCAATTTCCATCCTATTTCTGGCATGGGACTAATACCCTAAATAGTGAAATGGAACGAGTAACAATTGCTTATGACATACTCCCTCAACACACTTAAATTAAGGATAAACAATGAAACATCTTTGTACCGTATTATTAGTAATTTTAGCTTCAGGTTGCACTAGTGCAGCAGCGCTTAAGGCCAGTGAAAGCGATGGCAAAATATGTAAACTCGAAAAAACCACAGGTAGCAACATTGCAACAAGAGTGTGTAGAACACCTGAACAAATTGCTTACCAAGAAAAATTAAGCCAAGAGGCAATGAGAGAGATGACCCGTGGTAGTGTAAAAATTGATAAATAGACTTTAACTTTATAAGTTTATTAACCTCTATTAAAAAATTAATAGAGGTTAAATATTTTTTATTTGATATTAAAGTCCATTACTATACTTATTCCATGCTGATTTCTCATGCTAAAGTATTTGCTTTTATACCTTTTACTATGGAGTAAAATTGCTCATGGTAAAAATATATTGTTGGGTTTATACTTGCTTTGAAACTAAAAAGTTAACTCCAACAAGCAAGAGAGATATAAATGAAAGAAGTTCGATCTTTTATTAAAACAGCATCATTAACTGAGCTAGAAAAAGCACAACAATTAATCACTGATGCGATTGCAAAATATACTGAGCAGCTACAAGCTAAACAGGAAGTGTTGGATCTTTTAAAAGAAAAAGGACTTACGTTAGAAGATTTACAAGACGGTACTGCAGATAAACGTACTAAAGTAAAAGCTAAGTATCGTATTGAAGTAGATGGCGAAGTGATTGAATGGACCGGTCGTGGCCGTCGCCCTAAAGCGTTTGAAGGTGTTGATTTACAAAAGCACCTAGCTTAATAAAGTAACAGAGAAGCCACGGCTTCTCTTTTTAATGGCGTATAACTTAATAACTAAACCTTAGGCTAAGGCTAAGGCTAAGGCTTACGCTTTGTACGCGAGATTTAATTGGCCAAAACTTACCTTAAACTCCCCGCAGTCGCTTAGTATTTGTTAAACTGCATTTCTGGTTATTCTATTTACTATTTTCATGAGCTATAAATTAAGGCCGTATCAGCAAGAGGCCGTAGAGCGCACTGTTTTACATTTTCGAAAAACAAATGATCCTGCCGTGATTGTACTGCCTACCGGTGCGGGTAAAAGCCTTGTTATTGCAGAGCTTGCGCGAATTGCTAAGCAAAAAATTTTGGTGCTTGCACATGTTAAAGAGTTGGTAGAACAAAACGCACAAAAATATAAAAGTTTTGGTTTAGAAGCGAGTATATTTTCAGCGGGGTTAAAAGAAAAATCACTCAGCCACCAAGTTACCTTTGCCAGTGTTCAGTCTTTATCGCGTAATTTAAATAAATTAAATGAGCATTATTCTTTGCTTATTATTGATGAGTGCCACAGAGTAAATGGTGATAAAAAAAGCCAATATGGAAAGGTTATAAATGCGCTCAAAGAATATAATCCTCAGTTAAAAGTATTGGGTTTAACAGCCACACCTTATAGATTAGGAATGGGGTGGATATACCATCATCATTACCATGGTTTTGTAAAAGGTAATAAAGAAAGTCCATTTAAAAACTGTATATTTGAATTACCGCTCAGGTATATGATCAAACATAATTACTTAACGCCGCCAAATGAAGTGGACGCGGCAATTAGTCATTATGATTTTTCGTCCTTGGCTACTAATGCGTTTGGTCAATATACGACTGGTGACATGAATGCGCTTTTAAAAAATAGTGAGCGCGCAACGCAAGCTATACTGAAGCAGGTAATACAATACAGTGAAACCCGCCAAGGCGTGATGATATTTGCGGCAACGGTGATGCACGCGCAAGAAATTTTAACTTATTTACCCGCAGAGCAAAGTGCCCTTATAACTGGCGATACCCCAAATGCAGAACGCGATAAATTAATAAATCAATTTAAACAAAAAAACATAAAATACCTCGTTAATATTTCTGTTTTAACTACCGGATTTGATGCGCCGCATGTCGATTTTATCGCTATTTTACGCCCCACCGAATCGGTTAGCTTATACCAGCAAATTGTTGGCCGTGGGCTTAGGCTAAATGAAGGAAAAACAGACTGCTTAGTTATAGATTACGCAGGCAACGGCTTTGATTTATTTCACCCTGAGGTGGGCGATAAAAAAGGTGATAGCGATAATGAGCCCGTTCAAGTGCTTTGCCCTGGGTGTGGGTTTGCAAATATTTTTTGGGGAAAAACCGATGCTGATGGCAAAGTAGTTGAGCATTTTGGCAGGCGCTGCCAAGGTTTATTAGAAGATGACGAAGGCCATAAAGAGCAATGCGATTATCGGTTTAGGTTTAAAGAGTGCGAACAATGTGGCGCTCAAAACGATATAGCAGCTCGTAAATGCCATGATTGCGGCGCAGTAATGGCTGACCCCGACGACAAGCTACGTAACGCACTTAATTTAAAAGATGCGTTAGTACTGCGCTGTAGTGGGTTATCAGTGGTAAAACTTAAAGATGATTTAATTAAAATAACCTACTTTGATGAAGATGGTGCAAGTTGCGATGAGGTATATAACCTTGCCAGTAAAGGCGGGCAGTATATTTTTAATAAACAGTTTGGTAAACGCCTAGGGCAGGGGCAAGCGCCTGTCGAATTTAAAAGTGCTGAGCAGGTTATTAAGGCACAGTTTGATTTAGTGCATCCCGATTTTGTTATCGCGCGTAAAAGTAAAAAGTATGGCTGGAAGGTATCTGATAAATTATTTGATTACTCTGGCAACTTTAGAAAAGCTAATCAGTTAAGCGGCTAAGCTTAACTGATTTTTGTTAAGCGGCGTCTTCGTCCATTAAACCCCAGCCATCGCCATAGCCATTGTAACTATTAGCAATACTTTCAAGGTATTGCTCTGCTTGGCCAAGCAATGTGTGCTCTGGCACCATTTGTACATGAGTAATCACTTCCCACACGCCAGTGTCTTTACATTTTTCAACGTTTGCGCTTTGTACTAATGCATCAGAGATTATTTCTTTGGCAAATTTTTCAGCATCAGCTTGTTGTTCAAATAAAATGAAAAAATCGATTTGGTGCATTTTGCTTAAATCAACGCCAGCAGCGGCTATTTCGGCTAAAAGTTGGCCGTTATCATCATCAGGGAATTGCATTAAAATCTCATTTAAAATTAATTTTGTATTCGTAGCCACTATTGTAACCAAAATATTGCTTTAAAGCGTATTAATTTTGACTTTATAGGCTTTAAAGGGGAGTGAAATTTGGTGCAAGATTACCATTAAGTTAATGTGTTGCTCATTATGGCTATGGTAGTATGCAACTCATTGGTGGTTAAATTTTAAAGAATAAAAAGTAAGGATATTTACTTGTTCAAACAGTTATTACGTTTTGTGCTTTTTTTAGCTTTTTTTATAAGCACTCAAGCCAGTGCTGAGCAAAGGGTAATTGAAGATTACGAAATTAAAGGGATTAGTGGCGAGTTAGAAAGTAACGTTGAGCTCTATTTAAAACAACTGGTTGGCGAAAAACCCACCAGAACCTTGCGCCGCTATGCTAAAAAGCAAGTGCAAAGCAGTATTAAAGCGCTGGGGTATTACAACCCAACGGTAGACATTGAGTTTGATAAAGACGACAAAGAGCTTATCGTTAAAGTAGAGCGCGGCCCTGCAACGCGCATAGAAGCTATCAATATAACGCTTAATGGTGAGGGTAAAAACGACTCGCAATTACAAAACGTTATTAAAAACTTAAATTTAACCCAGGGCGATATTCTTAATCATGGCAGGTACGACTCAGCTCATAAAAAAATAGAGTCAATGCTATTAGAGCTAGGCTATTTTGATGCTAAATGGCCAGCCCGAAAGCTTGCGGTATCAGTGCAAAAAAACAGTGCCGTTATTACATTTAATATAGATACCGGCGTGCGCTACACGTATGGCAATATAATCATTGCCAGCGAAACCCCCGCAGAAAAATACATTCGTTCACTGGCACCTTTTACTCAAGGGCAAGCTTATAAAGCCACACAAATTGCCGATTATAACCTGGAGCTCTCAAGCACACCGTATTTTGCAAGCGTGCGTATTTATGCCGATATACCAGCAAGAGCCAACGGACAAGTGCCTATAAATATTGATGTGCTACACAAACCTGCTAATAGCTACGAAGTAGGCGGTGGCTTTAATACCGAGCTGGGCCCGAAAGTGCGTTTTAAATGGAGTAAACCCTGGATCACAGAAGATGGGCATTACCTCGAAAGCAATTTAAATGTAGCTGAGAAACAGCAAGATATTTCTATGGCGTACACCATTCCGGTAGATGACCCTAACGACGATTTATGGCGTTTATCAGTGGGTTACAAGTTAGAAGATGAACTTGCCGATGACATATACAGTGAAATACTGACCGGCCAACTGCAGCGCCAATGGTTAACTGAAGATAAATGGGTACGCACGGCCTTTTTACGTCGAGACCAAGAAACATACCGCATTGGTGATGAGCCAGAAGAAAGCACCGAAATGCTTATGCCCGGTATTAGCTATGCCCGTAAAAAGTCAAAAGGAGGCACAACGCCTTATTGGGGTGAGCAGTGGCTAATTTCGGCTGAGTTTGGTTTAGATGATGTACTTTCAACCACCAACTTAGTGCGGGTGCAGCTGCAGCATGCGTGGCTGCGAACCTATTTAGATAAACACTTAGTTTTTTTAAAAGCGAACGTGGGCGCCATGCTGGTCGATAATATTGAAAACGTCCCTTACTCGCTGCGCTTTTATGCCGGTGGTGACCAAAGTGTACGTGGTTTTGCTTATCAGTCTATTTCTCCTGAAGATGAAGACGGTGATTTAATCGGTGGTAAATACTTACTAACCAGTACTATTGAATACAATTACCAATTTGCACAAAATTGGCGCGCAGCTTTATTTGTTGATGGCGGTACTGCCACAAATGACTTTTCGGACGACTTTGAAGTGGGCGCAGGCTTTGGCTTTCGTTATTTAACACCCATTGGCCCCGTAAAAGTAGACCATGCATGGGGGCTTACTAAAGAAAGTAAAAGCACACGTTTAAGCATTACCATAGGGCCAGAAATTTAATGTCAGTATTTAAAAAAATATCCGCCGCCGTCATCGGCGTTTTAATCACGCTTGCCGTTATTATATTTTGTTTGTTATTTACTGCGCCCGGTAATCAATTTATTGCTTATAGTGCCAATAAAATGGTGGACGGCTTACATATTGAGATTAAAAAAGGGCGCTTTTTATATAACAACCCGTTTAATGTGAGCTTTAAAAACCAAAGTACAGATTTTAAAGCGCAGCAGCTTAAAATAGATTTATTTTGGTGGCAGTGCGATGGCCTATGTATTGAAAATGTAAGTGCGCGGTCAATCAAACTAGCCCTTGGCAATGCACCCGAAGCCACACAACAGAGCAGCTCAGAGCCATTAACTAAAATTACGTTTCCCTTTAATATTGCCGTTAAAAATGTAGCAATAAACGAATTTGTATTAAATCATCCCAGTGCTGATGTAACCGTAAATAACTTTATCCTTGCAGCGAAAGCTGAAGATGCAACCTTAGCATTAAAAAGCCTAACTATTAGTGATGTATTGGTAAAGCTTAAAGAGCAACCCGCCTCATCTAATCAAGCAACGGCTAATCAAGGCCAGGCGCTAACAGCGCTACCTGCGTTACCAGATATAGAATTTACATCGCCCCTTAATTTACGGGTAGAGCAGTTTGACGTTAAAAAGGTGGATATTGAGCAAGGTGAGCAAACTCACACAATCGAAAATATAGCGCTTGTATTAAATGTAGAAGATGAAAAAGTTAACTTACAAACGCTTAGCGCGCAGTACCAACAATGGCAATTAAATACAGAGTTAACTAGTGAGCTTGCAGGTAATTTACCATTAAACGCGAAAGTAGCGCTAAACAGCGACTTGCACCAAGCGAATTTAGCGTTAAGTGGTGACCTATCTGATTTAAACATAAACTTACACACGACTGGTCAGTACCCATTAAATCTAACGGCAACGGCTAATTTAAAACAAAAAAATTATCCGTTTGAACTTACTGGTAAAGTTGAGCAATGGTTGATTGACGCTCAAAGTAACGAGCTAAAAGTAAATAATGTTGATTTATCAGCCTCGGGTAATGCGGATGATTACACGCTAAGTTTAAAGGCGCATAGCCAATTAGGTGCCTATCCAGCTGTAGTATTAAACACGCAATTAAACGGCTCGCTTAGCCAAGCGCAGCTAAGTACCTTAAGTCTAAAAGCAAACGACAGTAGTGCAATATTTAAAGGTAATGTTAATTGGCAAAAGGGCATACAAGCCGACTTTACCGGTTCGTTAAATAGCTTAAAAGCGCAATACTTAACAGATGCGCTTACAAGTAATATTTCTGGCCAGCTAGAAGGGCGCTTTAATAGCGAAGGGCAAAACTGGCACTTGCAAATGGATAATACACAACTTGCAGGTACACTGAACCAAACACCGCTTGAATTTGCCTCAAACTTTACACTTAACAATACGCTAAAAGCCAACATAGACAGCCTATATTTAAGTAGCGGTGCCAATAAATTAACCTTGAGCGGGCAAGTTGACGACACCTGGCAGGTTGACGGAAAAGTAACACTGACAGGAAATGAGCAAACTAATCTGCCATTTGTTGCAAACGGTAAGGCCGATTTAAAAGTTAGAGGACCCCGTTTAACCCCCGCCGTTGATTTATCGTTATTACTCGATAACTTTATGTATAACGACATAAACGTTAATAAACTCGCCCTTAAAGGTCAGCTCGATACAGCCGCAGATTGGCAAACCGATGTGAGCTTAAACGTAGGCTCAGCAATGGTTGCTGATCAGGTAATTAATAGTGTTGAGCTAACTGCCACTGGCGATAAAACCGACCATCAGCTGGTTGCCGCCATAGATGCAGAGCAAGGCGCTGCTGAGCTTGAAGTAACCGGTAAGCTCAATAATGACGTGTGGAATGGCTCGCTCAGTAATATAACGCTAAGTGACAAAAAGCTCAGCTTTAGTAATAGTAAAAAAATTGCGGTGATGTTTAATACCCAAACCAGCGATTTTGATGTGAGTGCGCATTGCTGGCGCTCAAACAAAAGTGAGCTATGTATTAACACCCTTGCGCAAACTAAAAACTTGGGTCAATTTAATGCTACGTTGAGCAATTTAGCGCTTGAAGAGCTTAAACACTTTTTACCAGATAACATGCGTACGCGTGGAGATATAAGCGGCGACTTTGCTGCAAATTGGAACGAGGGCGCTTTAAAAACACTTCGCGCTAATTTAAATGCGGATGACCTTGTTGCTGTTCTTACCTCAGAGGAAGACCGGTTTAGATTACCCATCGAAACGCTAAAAGTCAGTGCCTACACTGATTCTCAAACGGGTAAACTAGAAGCCGATTTACGCTCAAGTGTGCTAGGTAAAATAGCCACCGACATTAATATTGATGATATTCAAAATCAGCAAACATTAAACGGTCACCTTAATATAGATAAAATATTACTATCAGACTTACATCCATTTCTCGAAACCCTTGAGCAATTAAAAGGCGATATAACAGGAAACGTGGCGGTTACTGGCACTTTGCAAGACCCACTATTAAATGGTGAGCTAAATGTCAGTGATATCAATTTAGAAGGTGAGCAGTTGCCGGTGGTGTTGCAAAAATCTAACGTAAACATTTTATTTGATAAAACCACCGCCACAATTAAAGGTAATTTAAACGACACCCAAGGCGGTAAAATCAACCTAACCGGCGACGTAGATTGGCAAGGCGCCCAGCCTGAGGTAAATGTAAGCGTTAACGGCGAGCAGTTTTTTGTACGCGCGCAGCAAGGCGTGACGTTTAAAGTATCGCCTGATTTAACCATTGGACTTGCAAATAATGCATTAAAGCTGTCTGGCGAAGTGATTGTGCCTTATGGCAGGGTAATGATTGAAGAGCTGCCAGAGGGCGCCGTTCAAGTGAGCGACGATGAGATTATTGTTGATCAACAAACTGAAACGGCAGAAAACGTGCCGTTTGATTACGATGTAAATTTAAAAGTGATTGTTAAAAACGATGTAAAAATAGAATCGTTTGGTCTTGAGTCGAAAATCGCGGGCGATTTAGCCATCAAAATGAGCCAGGGCGCCCCTATAATTGCCACCGGCGAGCTAAATTTAATCGATGGTACGTATTTAGCTTTTGGCCAAGATTTAATTATTAGTACTGGGCAAATAGGGTTTAGTGGCTCGATTGAGCAACCATTTTTAAATATTAAAGCCATACGTAATCCAGACACCACAGCAAACGATGTTGTGGCAGGTGTTACGCTTACTGGTAACGTTGAGCAACCTACCTTAAAAGTATTTTCTGAGCCGGCAATGGATCAAGCACAAGCGCTGGCCTATTTACTCAATGGGCAGCCGCTAGGCGAGGGCGACAGTTCAAGCGATGCTATGCTTACTCAGTTATTGCTCTCACAAGGGGTGAGCCGTAGTGAAGGCGTTGTATCTAAAGTTGGCGAAACCATTGGTTTATCTGATGTAAGCTTAAGTTCAACGGGCTCTGGCGATAACACTAAGCTTGAAATATCGGGCTATGTAGCGCCTAGCTTACAAGTTAAATACAGCGTAGGGGTATTTGACTCGCTCAGCGAGGTCGCTATTCGCTATCAGCTGCTTTCGCAGTTTTATGTAGAGATCACCAGTGGTTTAAATCAAAATGTTGATTTACTCTATAAGTTTGATTGGGACTAAATAGGCAGTATAAGGATTATATGAAAGGACTATATTTAGCAGCACTAATAACAGGGTTAACTGGCTGCGCCCAATACACAGAGCAACACGCGGGCACTCAACAAACCCCAACCCGTAGCGCAAGCGAGGTAATAAAGCATGCTAAAGCGCACGAATGGCGAAATGTAGATAGGCAAAATGTTTTAAAAATTACGCTGCCTACAGGGGCGGCTTATGTTGAGCTTAACCCACAGCTTGCAGCTAAACATACTGCGCACATAAAACAACTTGCAAAAGAAGGCTTTTATAAAAATACCCGTGTTTATCGTTTTGTTGAAGGGTTTGTGGCACAAGGAGGCGACAGCTCAGGCAATAAAGCAATTAAAACGGCTAATAAAACTGTGCCTGCAGAGTTTTACCATAGCACCGCACAGCCGCTTAAAATTACAGAGCTACAAGGCGATGGTTACGCGCCTGTAACGGGGTTTTTAAACGGTTTTGCTGTCGCACAAAACGCCTCTAATACACAAACTTGGCAGGTACATTGCCACGGTGTGTTTGCCATGGCGCGTGGCAATGAGATAAACAGTGCAAGCACTGAATTTTTTGTCACCATTGGCCAAGGTCCGCGCTACCTTGATAAAAATATTACCGTATTTGGAAGAGTGCTTGAAGGTATGCAGCACTTTAATCGTTTACAGCGTAAGCCTGTTGCTAATACGCCATTTAACCCAATTACAAACATTGAGGTATTAGCCGATATTAAGCGTGATAAAAGCACCTTTAATGTTATGAAAACAGACTCGCAATCATTTAGAGAATTGATTGAGGCGCGAAAAAATCGTACCGAACCTTGGTTTGTATACGCCCATAATTATATTGATGTGTGCGCAATGCCTATTCCGACTAAGCGCATTGACTAGCTTATAACGGGTATAAAAAAGGAGCTTAAGCTCCTTTTTTATGGTGATATTTAAGTCGATTGGTATTACTGGCGATTAATTTTTACCGCAAAAGGCGTATCGTTATAGTGCGTTGAACGATAAGGATTTATATCCAGCCCACCGCGGCGTGTATAACGCGCATAGACTTCAAGCTCTTTAATGTTTAGCTGCGTGGTTAAATCACTATAAATCCGCTCTACACATTGCTCATGAAACTCATTGTGGGTTCTAAATGAAATTAAATAACGCAAGAGTGCCTCATGGCATATTTGCTCACCAGTGTAACGAATAATTATACTGGCCCAATCTGGCTGCGAGGTAATTAAGCAGTTAGATTTAAGCAAATGGCTGTGCAGGGTCTCAGTAACCAGGGTGTCACTTTTTGATTTAAGTGAGTAGGCGTCAATATCGTAGTTATCTATTTCAATATCTAAATCGTCAATACACTGCCCAGGTAATGGCGTGCAAGGTAAGCAGTTATAGTCATCTGGTGCGTATAACGTTACCGCTACATCGCTATTTACCGCATTTGATAAGTCTTTAATTAAATGCTGTCTTACCACCTCAGTACTTTCAAAGCGGGTTTGATTAAAGCTATTTAAGTAAAGTTTAAACGACTTAGACTCAATAATATGGCTGCTTTGGCACGCAAAAGTAAACAGCGCCACGGCAACCTGCGGTTTACCTTTAGCGTTTAACCACGAAAGCTCATAACCTGTCCAAATATCTTGGCCTTTAAAGGGTAACTCGGCTTCGTCAATATTTAAAGCATCACGATTTAACTTGCGGGCAATAGGAAAAAGCAAGCTAGGCGAATATACATCTACGTATTCAGTAGATTGTCCTAACACACTACCTTTAAGATCTGGAGAATTGCTGTAATCTGTCATGTTTGCTCTTAAATAGTTACAATAGGGACATTATATCTAATTTAAATGAGTTTCGCAGTATGTCTGTTGCAATGCAAATGGCCCAACTTCACACGCAATTTTGTGAAAAAACCGTTAAAAACACCGCTAAATATCCGCTTATGGCACACGATGAACAATGGCCTAGCCCTTGCGAGTTTGGCGAGGTAGACGCACAAGGCAATATTCAATGGAAAAGTGCTTTGCAAACCCCCGCAGGTTCGTTATCAGATTTAGCTAACGCGCTTGAACTGAGCTTCCCAGCAGGGGTTGATGAGTTTTATGGGCACATGTATGGCGGTAGCATTTTAGCCAGCATAGATGGTCACCGTGTGGAGTTATTACAAGCTTGGAATAAAGATGATTTTGATCTGCTGCAACAAAATATTACCGGTCATGTATTAATGAAACGAAAATTAAAGCAGCCAGAAACCCTATTTATAGGTTTAACTGAGCAAGACGACTTACTGGTTACCGTGCAGGTAAATACTGGTGAGGTATGTTTAGAGTACGTAGGTAAAAAGCCGCATCATGTACTTGCACCCAATATAGAATCTTTTTTAAAAGCGCTTGAGGTTTAGATTAATTAAACCAATGTGCAGTAATAGTAATTATTGTGCAGGATAATCCCTGTGCAAGATGCGTTAAAGGTTGCTTAGTTATTACAGCGAAAAGAGCGATATTGTAGCCTTACTCGCGGCCTTTACTTAATTTAATTGAGCATTAAAAAGTCAGCTTAGTGCAATGCATTAAGCTGATTTTTTATAAGGTGTGTAACTTTATTTTGCAAAGTACGGGCTTTTAGTTACTGAAAATCCCACGAAACATTAGATACCAACCCACATGGCTCACACCTAAAATCAAATAACCCAAACCACGGCTCTGGCAATTTCCACTCACTATTGCAGCTAGGGCATTTACGCTCAAGTTCTGAGGCTTTATCTACACCGCCTACACGGTATAAATAATAATAAACCGGTTTTTGAGTTAAAAAGCGGATACGTTTAGCAATGTCTTTACCGCGGCGGTATAAGTCACTTTGTGTGCTTGATATTTCTTCAAGCGCTGGAAATTCACAGCGAGTAGCGCCGTTAATTTGTATTTGATCGCAAGCTTGCCAATCTTCTTGCCATTTTATGAGTGTTTTATAATCCCCATTAGCAATGGCCGGAATAGTAAATAATGGCACGGGTAAAAAGTCATCACCACAATACAGTGGGCTACAAGTATGCACATAGGTTGTGTATAAAATATAGCTTGAAGGCGATTTACAGGTATCGGCACCGTTTGAGTGAATGTCTTGGCCAATAACTTTTATTTTAGGAGCAAGTAAACCTGCACTGTGCAGCTTCTCAATACTGTGTTTTACAAAAGGGCTGTTATTTAATGGGTGCATGGCGTCTTCGGTTGGGCACATTACACGGGTAATAAAATAGCCATCTTTTAGTACAGTTGGGAATTCTTCACCCATAATTTGGCCGTTAAAACGCAGTGCATTAACTAATCGGTTAATGGCTTGCTCGGCTTGCTCTAGGGTGGTGTCTTGGTAGCAGTCAAACGTTAAATCAACAACGAACATTTATAGTCTCAAATTATTTTTGCTCTAACAGGGCTAGCAACCTATCGAGTTTTTTCTCAATGCGATCGAGTTGAGATGTTTTAGGCTCAACGATGCTCTGCTCAGGGTTTTTCATTAAATTATGAATTGAATCAGGGTTATTTTTATATTGGCTTACTGCGGCAATAATAACCGGCATAGGCACAGGTTGTGCTAAACGGCTTTTAGTTAGGGCAACAGTAGGGGTTTTGCCTTCGTCAAGAAGGACTTTAATTGCATCAAATACAACTGCATTCATTAGATTTGTAACTCTTTAATATATAAGCGCAGCAAGTGTTTGCTGCGCGGGTGCTATAGTAGCAACAATACCAAGGCGCATAAAGCCTTGGTATAAGCAGAGGGGGGATTATACCAATTCGCAATAATACTTAATCATTTTGCGGGGCTAAACGGGTCGCTACCTGTGTTAAAAACTTTTCATCTAGAACAAGCAAATAGTTAATTTTTGCTTAGCTATAAACACGTTTATCGAGCCTCAAAATAGGTCGCATAATTAAGCAAATTAGTATTACTTACCTTCTTGGCGAAGCCTCACATCAAGTTCATCAATTACTTCGCTCCACGCGCCATCTTCTGCTAGCGATTCTGCTAAAAAATGCTGTTGTGATTCATCCCAAAAAGGAGCTTGTTGTAAAAGCGTTGTGTCTTCTAGTGAGTGAGAAGCAATAAAATCGTCAATCTGTTGTTCTGAGCTAGGTAAACCCAATTGTGCAAACAACGTTTTCATATCGTGTTTTGTCGTATCCATATTATTACTCCATCTGATTAAATTAAACCAAGCTTAGAGCCAGACTATAGGCTTTGCTAGTTAAACTCTCGCTGAATTGACGGTATTTTTGCTTTAGGTATATAGTTAACTTGCAGTATAGATAAACATTTTCGCCATACAATTACCAATTACTTTATATACGGTAAATAGTTTGGCAACGTTGAGGGTAGTAAAGCAAAAAGGATACACAATGACAGTCACCTCTAATGAGCACACATTAAGCGTACAATACCTTGCCCCTGAAGATATAAGCACTGCAGGGAGTTTAATCTATCAGGCCTATCATGATGATCCGCTACTTCAAAATTTATTAGGTTATGATCAACATAATATAGCTGCCTACGAGAAAAAATTACGCTCAGTGATACGCGAAGAGCTCAGTGCTTTTTGGCAAGAAAAACTGCCATTAATAGGCTTGTACCGCGATGATAAATTAAAAGCGGTGGCGTGTGTATTTGAGTCAAGCAGCCAATTACAACCAGAGCGTTATTGGCATTGGCGCTTAAAGTTAATGCTGAGCGCAGGGTATTTGCAAACCAACCAACTAATAGAAAAAGAGCAAACAATACGCACTGCGCTTAATGAGATTGGCGATTACTACTATTTAGCGTTTATTGCGGTAGACCCGCACGTGCAAGGCCACGGGCTTGGGCGCTACCTGTTACGAGGCTTAGATGATTTAGCAACTAAAAACACAGGAGCTAAAGGGCTTGCCGTTTTTGTTACACGCCAAGAGCATAATACGTTTTTTAAATCAGAAGGATTTAGCACTTATAAAGCACTTGCCTTTAATAAAGTATCCGGAGAGCTTCTTTTTAAACCATATGCAAAGTAAGTCTGTAAGCGATAAGCGCCATTACGGACATATGCCCGTGAGATATATCTTACATTGACGTGCGCATTATCAGTTACGGTCGTTCATAAATGCAGCTTTAAAAGTTTAAGTCTTTGTTTAGTATTGGGTTTTATATTTTTTCATATATATTACGAAAAATTAATTTTGTTTACCTAGTAGGATGAAACCCAAACTCGCGTAGTATTTAACTTGTCAAGACGACATAGCTTAATGACTAAGCTACTGCCAAGGATACGGAATAGGCAACATAGCAGATGCTAGCAGGAAGCATAAAGGACAAGTTAAAAAGGACGCAAGGACGAACTAGGAAGTGCATGAAGCGCTTAGTAGTTGGAACTACTTAAGGATATTTACGGATGAGGCTACAGGAAGTAGCAGGAGCGTTAGTTTACGCAGGATGGCCAAGGCGGCAAGTGGAAAATGCAGGATGCATTTAAAGTGGCAGGAGCTACTTAAAAGGATGACCAAGGATGATGCTACAGTAAGTAGCCAAGCGTTAGTTTACGTGGGTTAGCCAGGATGGTTATGGATTTTGCAGGATGCAATGTTGAGGGTAAATAGGGTTGTTTACTCGTTCAGGGGATGATAATACGGATTTTGGGTCAAGGATAACAAGCAGGATGCTGTAAGAGTGGGGCGTAACTTTTGTTACGCCTTAGTTTTATGTATTAACTTATTTTAGTGGTTCATTTTAACCCCACCGGTTTTAACGATTAAAGTTAAATTTTGTGTGGCGGCACAACAACGCTTTTTAGCATTTCATTTTCCATAATTAAAATACCTTGATAGGCATTTTCGCCATCACTTGAAAACTCAAACATAAATTCGCTTTTGATCCCCGGTTTGCCATTTTTTAAAATGCCAAAGCGGCGTTTTGTGCACGCTACGCTCATTAACTGAACCTGTAATTGCTCAGCTTGGCGCGCGGCATGACTGTTAGCAGCTTCTGCTACTTTTCGGTTTAGCCAAAATAAGTAAATTACAGCGCCAATGGCGATAAACGTCCACAAAGTAGCCATTAAGAGAACAACCTTCCAATTGCGCGAGCGAGCGTTTCGCTGCGGTTTTCTTTACGTAATAAGCCTAATAAATGTGGGCGTATAGTGGGTATTGCAACTAAATCAGCAAAGATACTCGGGAATAGCTCGGCAATTTGCTGGTGGTGCGCACAATTATCCATAAAAATATGTAAGCGCTCAGGCTCTTCTAGTTGAGAAAAGCATCGCCCTGCAATCGTTAAAAGTACATCTGAATCAGTGCCAACAGATGAGCTTAATGCAGCATCTACTAGTTGTGTACACAGCCCTTGGGCTTGGCCTTTTGAAATTGAGCGCAGTGCGGCAGTTAGTGCCATTGTATCGTTATTTTCAATGGCAGTGTGGCCATAGGCGACTAAAAGCTCACTGAGTGATGGCGGTATTTCTACATGTTCAAGCATGGCGCTCAAAGGCTGCAATACCTCTAGTGGTAAATGCGGCCAAGCTTTTTGCAAGTTTGCTAAGTTGTTGTCGTTATTTAAGCGCAGTGCAAAATCGGCAATCCCTTGTAGCGCAACGCTTTGCCAATCATCAAAACCTAAAGTGCCACTAAAGTACAGCTGCGTGTGCTCGTAATATTTAGAGGCTGGTTGCTTTAACAATACTTTAAGTTGGGCGTTAAAAGCCGCTAATTTATTTGCATTAGGGGTAAACACATAAGGGTTATTATCTAGCTTACCATCGGCTTGCTCGCCGGTTATTTCGCTGCCTAGGGCCTCAATTACCATATTAGCGAAATGATCGCGGCTCGCGCTCACTAATTTACTTTGCTCATCAAGTGGAAACTTTAAAAACCATACATAAGGTTCTTTACTTGCTTTGCTATCCCAAAATTGAATAGCCAGCCATGCATGCCCCGCAAGCGGATAAGGATAAGGAACTTGCGCTTGCTCAATAGCTAAAAACTGTTTTTTATCAAGCTTAGTAATATGCCTGCCAATATCAAAAGCACGCCATTGTGTACCGGCGCCATCTAAAAGTTGGCCAAGTGTCGCTATGTGTTCGCTCATCGTTATCTCAATTGTTTTTACTGCAAAATTGCCTCAATTATACGCCATAGCAGGCATTGAGGGAACAGGGTATAATTGCCCTATAACGTAAAAAGAAGAGTGGTTATGTATCAGCAAACGCAGGCTTATTTAAACCAATTAAGCATACTTTTAAAAAAACATAAGTTGTGGCAAAGCACGCCAATAGAGGCGCATAAATTACAATCTCAAGTGCCTTTTTGTCACGATACTATGGCATTTGAGCAATGGTTACAGTTTGTATTTATTGAAAAAATGCAGCAATTAATAACGCTCAGCCAACCATTGCCGCAAAATTTTGCCATTGCGCCTATGGCAGAAATGGCGTTAGTGGGTAAAACCGGCAGCGGCGAAATTATAACGCTACTTAGTGAACTTGATGCTTTTTTAGGTAAACCCCATGACTGAAAAGGGTGAACCTATAGAGTACGGCGAGCTTAATATTCTTTACCAAGACGAATACTTTGTTGCCATAGATAAGCCCGCAGGCTTATTGGTTCATCGCTCTTTTTTAGATAAACACGAAACTCAGTTTGCAATGCAGATGCTGCGCGACCAATTAGGGCAACATGTATTTCCGGTGCACAGGCTAGATAGACCAACATCAGGTGTGCTGCTATTTGCTTTAAGTTCAGAGTTTGCCCGAGACATGAACAAGCTTTTTATTGAAGGCACTATTACAAAACGTTATTTAGCGCTTGTACGTGGTTTTGCGCCTGAATCGTTTTTTTTAGATAAACCGTTAAAAGAAGAGCTTGATAAAATAGCTGACAAATTTGCCACGCAAAATAAAGCGCCACAAGCGGCGCAAACACAATTTAATTGTCTGCATCAAGCCACGCTACCAATTCCTATTGGTAAATACCCCACGGTGCGTTACTCGCTCGTAGAGTGTTTTCCAAAAACAGGGCGAAAGCATCAAATTAGGCGCCACCTTAATCATTTATCAATACCTATTATTGGTGATGTAAATCATGGTGATAACCAGCATAATCAATTTTTTAGGGAGCATTTTGCACTGCGGCGGTTAATGCTATTTGCAACGCAGCTTAGTTTTGTGCACCCTTACACGCATAAACCCATCGTAATTAAAGCGCCACTAGGTGAAGACATGCTTAGTATATGTAAGCAACTAGGTTGGCCACAGCAAGAAAAGGATTATTAATGGCACATATTAGTATTTTTGTAGGCAGCGTTAACGGCGGCGCAGAACGTTTAAGCTACGACGTTGCAAATACAATTGAAAAAGCGGGGCACACTGCGAGCGTTATTAGTGAGGCCTCACTTGATGATATAAAAAACGCCTCACATATATTAGTTGTTACCTCTACCACAGGGCAAGGCGATGTACCTAGCAATTTAGCTGGGCTCTACTTTGCTATGAACAGCACATTTCCGATGCTAACTGATAAGCCATTTGGTGTTATAGCCATGGGCGATAGATGCTACGGCGATACGTTTTGCGGTGCAGGGCGCAGCTTTGATGAGCTACTACGTGACTTGCAAGCTAAGCCGGTAGGAAACCGTTTAGAAATAGATGCCTGCGAAGACTTTGAGCCATGGCCTGTAGCAGAGCCGTGGTTAAAAGCATGGCTTGAAAAATTACCAGCTTAGTAACACCAATGCGCAATAATACTTAATCATTTTGCGGGGTTAAACGTGTCGCTAGCTGCGTTAAAAAATGCTCATTTACGACTGCATGGATGCAGAAGGTAGAGCCATGCAGGAGCAATTGCCGAGAACAACTAAATAGCGAATTTATTGCCTAGCTATTAACACGTTTTTCCGGCCTCAAAACAGAGCATTTAATTAAGCGAATTGGTATTAACTGCTTATATCTACAAAAAAAGGAGCGCATGCGCTCCTTTTTTAATTATTAAACAGTGGATTAACTACTTCTTACATCAACCTTAAGCTTTAACTTTTGGCCAGGCTGTAAATACTTTTGGCCGGCTAAGTTATTCCACTTAATAATTTCGTTTACGGTTAAATTAAATTTAGACGCAATACGAGCAAGCGAGTCACCGCGGCGTACTTTGTACGTAATGGTGCGATTAGTACTTGCAGTTGCTTTTGGTTTACTCGCTGATTTATAAACAGTGAGCTTTTGATTTAAGCGCAATACTGAGTTTTTCTTCAGTTTATTCCACGAGGCCAACTCATCCATGGTGACATCGTATTCGCGACTAATGTCCCACAGGGTGTCGCCACTTTTAACCGTGTGCGACAGCTTAGTACGGGTGGCTTTATTAGCAGCTAAACGCATTTGCTTAGGTAAATGTTCGCTATTAATTGCCCCATCGGTTAAGGGTACTAATAACTGTTGGCCAATACGAATGGTGTTTGACTTTAATTTATTAAGCGAGCGAATAGCACTGGTGCTAGTGGTAAACTTTTTAGCAATAACCGATAGGCTATCTCCGCGCGCCACAGTGTATTGCTGCCAGCGTAAGCGGTCTTTAACATCGGTTTGCGCCAGCTTTTGGCTGAATTGTTCCGCTTTATCGGTGGGTAATAGTAAAAAGTGCGGACCGTTAGGGTCGGTCGCCCAGCGGTTAAAGCCTGGGTTTAACCTGTATAGCTCAGTAAGAGTCATATCGGCCATATCTGCGGCCAGTGCTAAGTCAATCTGCGTGCCTACATCAACCACTTCTACAACTTGCGCGTTGATAACCGGTTTCCACTTTACATTAAACTCATCAGCGCGTTTTAATAAATCGGCAAGGGCTAAAAGCTTTGGTACATACGCGGTGGTTTCGCTTGGTAAGTCGAGAGACCAAAAGTCTGTTGGTAAATGCTTTTTACGATTTTTCTTAATCGCACGCATTAAACGCCCTTCGCCTGAATTATAAGCCGCAATGGCGTTTAACCAATCGCCTTCAAGGGTTTTGTGTAAATACGATAAGTAATCAAGGGCAGCACGCGTAGATTGCACTATGTCGCGTCGGCCGTCGTACCACCAGTTTTGTTTTAAATCAAAACGCTCGCCAGTGGCTGGCATAAATTGCCAAATACCCGAAGCACTGCGATTAGAGTAGCCAAATGGGTCAAATGCGCTTTCTACAATAGGTAAAAGGGCGATTTCGATAGGCATTTCGCGCTTTTCAACTTCTTCAACAATAAAGTGTAAGTAAGGTTCTGCGCGTTTTGAAATGCGGTCTAAATAAGCTTGATGACGCGCATAGTAATTACGCTCGGTAACAACAGGGCGGTTTTGCGGTACATCAATAGACAGTTGGTAGCGAATGCGCTCCCAAACATCGTCAAAAACGGGGGCGTCTTCGCTCTGCTCAACGTGTTGATATTGGGCGTTTACCATCAATGCATTGTTAATATCGTTAGGGCTTGCGCCTTCTAAGCGCTTATTTGCTTGGGTAGCAGCTTGTGCGTCTGAATCTACGGTTGTTAATGTTTGACAACCACTTAGCGCAAGCGCCAAGGCAATTAATAGAGGAGATTTATTCATATATACCAATACATCAGGTAAAAAAACTCGGCGAATACTACCCGTTATGAGTCAACATTGCCACTTAACGACCAACTTTAACATGTTGGTAAAACCATTCGCTATTTTTAAACCAATGGTTTTACCTAGGATATACCTAACCACGATGCTGCAAAATTAATTACAACAGGTCAACATATCTTTACTAAAAGTTGTCTTTGAATCGTCTCAGACTTGCAAAGTTTTCCCATGGTTCATTGTTTTTTGTAACCAACACAAATTCTTTTGGAATTAACTCTGTAATAGTAGGTAGGTCGCTGCGCATAAACGGATTAACTTTAAGCTCTTGGCCTATTGTACTTGGCAGTGTAATTTCGCCCTTAGCACGCTGTGCATCTACTTTATCGCTGTATTGGAGTAGCTCAGGGTTACGCGGCTCTACGGCTTTTGCAAATGCTAAATTGGCTTGTGTATATTCATGCGTGCAATACACTTTGCAGGTTTTAGGTAGCTCACGCAGCTTATTAAACGACTCCCACATTTGCTCAGGCGTCCCTTCAAATAATCGCCCACAGCCCCCACTAAAAAGCGTATCGCCAGTAAAAGCCAACTCTTCATGAATATAACAAATGTGATCAAGCGTATGGCCAGGGGTGGTAATAATGTTAAAACGCGTACCCAATACCTCAATGCTATCGCCATCAACCAGTGTATTGGTGATCCCCGCAAACGGACTGTTTATAGGACCGTACACTGCAATGTTTGAAAACTGTTTTACAAGCTCAGCTACGCCACCGGTATGATCGCTGTGATGATGGGTAATTAAAATGCCACCAAGCTTTAAGTTATGCTCTGCTAAATGCGCCATAACGGGCTGGGCGTCGCCTGGGTCAACCACCCACGCTAGGTCGCTATTATGGGTAGTTAAACACCAAATATAATTGTCAGAAAATGCTTTAATTGCTTTAACTTGCACCATATTAATTTGCTCTATAAAGTGACGGGTAACACCTAGTATAACGAGCTATGAAAATGAAACCAGCCCTTAGTTTTCAAGAAGGACCCAAACCGCTGTCATGGCAGCAGTTCCCTCATGGGGATTATTTACGTGCTGACATTGAACAAAAAATGGATCAATGGCTGCCACGTATGTTTGGTTACCATATGCTTAAATTAGGTAATTTAAGTGGCGAGCTTAATACCAGCGTAAGCACTATAAAACACCAAGTATGTGTTGCCGAAGAGGGGCCTTACACAGGTGTAATAGCCGATATAGACGAACTGCCTTTTTATGAGCACAGTGTTGATGCGTGTATTTTAAGCCACTGCTTAGAGTATCACTCAGACCCACATCACATATTACGCGAGGCGCATCGCACACTTATACCCGGTGGTTACATTGTTATAACCGGATTTAATCCGTTTAGTTTATGTGGATTGGCGCAAATGTTGCCCTTTAGCGGCCAAAAGCTGCCGTGGACGGGGCGTTTTTTTACGCCTGCGCGGGTAAAAGATTGGCTTAATTTATTGGGGTTTGAAATTATTAGCGATGAGCGCTTTATTTACTCATCTCTTGCGCGGGGTAACAGGCTTTCGCGGTTTGCATTTTGGCGCAGCTTTGCCAAACAGTATTTAAAACCTATGGGGAGTGTGTATCTGCTGGTGGCGCGAAAACGCGTGGCTCCGCTTACGCCTATAAAACCTAAGTGGCATGCAAGGCCGCAGTTTTCACCTGTAAAAGGGGCAGGGCTTAGGCAAACCTCAAAGCAGCACTTTAAACAGTGTGAGCAAAAAAATAATAATAGTTAAAAAATGTAAGTAGGCACTTTTTAACCCAGCCATGAGCCTTACACTCATGGCATTAAAAAGTGCGAAAGCTTTAACGGGTTAAGGCTGATACCCTACATCATCAAGTAGGTTGCTACTGCCTGCAGCGTCACGTGCTAAATCGTCAACTATTTCGTTATATTTATGCCCGCTATGTCCCTTTACCCATTTCCATGTAACCGTGTGCTCGCTACAAGCGCTATCAAGTCGCTTCCATAAATCAACATTTTTAACCGGCTTTTTTGCCGATGTTTGCCAGCCCCGTTTTTTCCAATTTGCAATCCACGACTCAATACCCTGCTTAACATATTGGCTATCTGTGGTGAGGTTAACGGTGCAAGGGCGGGTAAGTGATTCAAGGGCAACAATGGCAGCGAGCATTTCCATACGGTTGTTTGTGGTGAGCTTATACCCTTGGCTTAATTTTTTTTCGTGGCCGTTATAAATCATAAAAATACCATAACCACCAGGGCCCGGATTACCTAAACATGAGCCATCGGTGTAAATCTCTACGGTTTTTTGCACTGTTTTACCTTGATATTATGTACAATAAAGTGATTATAGAAAGATACCAGAGTCAGGCTAAATTCGATATGGCACGTAGACAAATAGTTTTAGATACAGAAACCACCGGCATCGACCCCAAACAGGGGCACCGGATTATAGAAATTGGGTGTGTAGAATTAATAAACCGACGTTTAACCGGTAATAATTTTCATGTTTACATTAACCCACAACGCAGCATTGAAGAAGAAGCAATAGATGTTCACGGTATTACCAACGAGTTTTTACGTGATAAACCACTTTATCGCGATATAGCGCAAGAGTTTTTTGACTACATTAAAGGTGCAGAGCTTGTAATACATAACGCCCCGTTCGATGTGGGCCATATGGATAACGAGTTTGCGCTGCTTAACCAAGGCTACCCAAATACGCACGAGTACTGCCAAGTTCTCGACACCCTTAAAATGGCGCGTGACTTGCATCCTGGTCAAAAGAACAACCTAGATGCTTTGTGTCGCCGTTATGATATAGACAACGCAAAACGAACATTACACGGCGCATTACTGGATTCTGAAATTTTAGCCGATGTTTACCTTGCCATGACGGGCGGGCAAACCAAGCTAAACTTAAACCAAAATAAAGATGACGGCAGTGAGCAACAGACTGGTGGCCTAAGACGCTTAAGTAGTGACCGAGCACCTTTAGTTGTATTGCGCGCAAACGACGCTGAGCAAAGCGCACACGAAGCACGACTCGATCTTGTAGACAAAGAAGGCGGCCACTGTTTATGGCGCGCTGAATAAGGCCAACTATGAAAACGATGTATTTTATAACTGTATTGTGCGCCACCTCACTGTTTAGCGCCAGTGCGTTTGCCGTTAAGCAAGTAGAGCTGCTTAAACGCGACGGCGAACAAAATGAAATACCGCTGCTAGATAACCGTTTTCGTATAGACAGCCAATTAGACGAAATAACCTTACTATTTTTTAGAAAGCCAGGTTCGCCCGCGGTTATTTTAGTCAGGCCCGATGGCAGCAAGTACTTTGCCACTAACGCCGTTAAAGATCCCAACCTCGATTGGTTTGATGAGCTTAGTTACGACTTAATCACCATAAAAAAACCGATGGCTGGCCCATGGCAAGTTATTGGCCGCATTTTGCCCGACAGCCGCATTGTGGTGTTAGGGGAAGTGTCTTTAAAAGCACAGCCACTACCTCCTATGTTGTTTAGAGGCGAGACAATAAAAATAACGGGCGAAATTTTAAATGATGATGAGCCTATCGATGCTAACTTATTCACAGATGTAGTTAGCCTAAACGTTGACTTTGTAAGTACCAACGATGAAAGCTATGCAAACTTCGGTGCAGGCACTCAAGAAGTTGCCGAATTTAAAGACGATGGCCGCGGCTTTGATGAACGCCCTAACGATGGAGTGTTTACTGGCGAATTTAAATTAGACTTTCCTGCAGGGCAGTGGACGCCAGAACTCTATATAGCGACCCCCTTATTACAGCGACGGATTGTGCAAGACCCTATCATTGTGCATGAACCGCCATTTAAATCTGAGGTAGCACTGGCAGAGCTTGATACTGACGATCACCAGCTAACTATTAATATAGATAGCAACATAGTTAAACCCGAAACCGTTATTGTGCAGGGAAAAATTTATTACCCTAACAATGAAGAGCAAATGTTTACAATTGACGCGCAAGCGGGTGATACACGCCAACTAGCAATTAAAAACTATGATTGGGGAAGATACAGCGTTGAACTGTCTGTTTTTGGCACTAATATAAACGGTCGTGAGTTTATGGCCACAATACCAACATACAAATTTGAGATAGAAAGGCCAATAGAAGCAGTGCCCGAAATAGACCCTGCTACGCTTATTGATCAAAACCAGGCCCTGGAAGCTGACCCCGTTGAAGAAAAAATGGCCACTTCTACATTAGTGACTGTAATCGTGGGCTGTAATTTACTCATTTTATTGTTAGGGTGGTTAGCAATTCGTATTTTTGTACAGAAAAAGCCAATCAAATTTAACTTTAAACTGCCTTTTTTAAACAAAAAGAAAGTAAACGATGAGAGCAACGCCGATGCAGAAAAAAATCAAGTCGGCAAAAATGGCTCAAAAAGTGACAAATCAGGTGAAATTTTAAACCTTTCGATGTCAGATGACTAAAAAACCTGTAAAAAAACAAAAAAGCCCTTGACGAAGTAGGGGCTGATTCGTATTATTCACGCCGCTGCAAAGGGAGACCTAAGCAGAAACGAAAATGCGGAGTGGTAGTTCAGTTGGTTAGAATACCGGCCTGTCACGCCGGGGGTCGCGGGTTCGAGTCCCGTCCACTCCGCCAATTTTCGACAATTTGTAAGTAGACGCTGGAGTGGTAGTTCAGTTGGTTAGAATACCGGCCTGTCACGCCGGGGGTCGCGGGTTCGAGTCCCGTCCACTCCGCCAACACTTACACAACATATGGTTGTAAAACATATTCTTATTATGGAGTGGTAGTTCAGTTGGTTAGAATACCGGCCTGTCACGCCGGGGGTCGCGGGTTCGAGTCCCGTCCACTCCGCCAATAAGAAAAAATAACAGTTTAAATACGCGCTGGAGTGGTAGTTCAGTTGGTTAGAATACCGGCCTGTCACGCCGGGGGTCGCGGGTTCGAGTCCCGTCCACTCCGCCACTATTTAAACACTGTTATGTTACAAAATTTGTATGCTGGAGTGGTAGTTCAGTTGGTTAGAATACCGGCCTGTCACGCCGGGGGTCGCGGGTTCGAGTCCCGTCCACTCCGCCAACAAATTTAGTAATGACAAGTAATATGATATCTCTGCGGAGTGGTAGTTCAGTTGGTTAGAATACCGGCCTGTCACGCCGGGGGTCGCGGGTTCGAGTCCCGTCCACTCCGCCATTTGATATCGTAAAAAAATTAGTAAGTGCATCACCCCATGCACATACCACTGCGGAGTGGTAGTTCAGTTGGTTAGAATACCGGCCTGTCACGCCGGGGGTCGCGGGTTCGAGTCCCGTCCACTCCGCCACTTGTTATTTCCTCAATAGCAAGCAATAAATAATTTCCATATTAACTAATCCAAATATAATTTTTTATCAGCTATCAGCTATCAGCTATCAGCTATCAGCTATCAGCTATCAGCTATCAGCTATCAGCTATCAGCTATCAGCTATCAGCTATCAGCTATCAGCTATCAGCTATCAGCTATCAGCTATC
>Ga0160421_1000038_pt1 | contig 153245 bp, 139 predicted proteins | sample TAMARWmetagpilot_FD_108195 | JGI IMG/M metagenome (GOLD analysis project Ga0160421, IMG submission 108195) | Phycosphere-associated microbial communities from TAMU algal ponds, Corpus Christi, Texas, USA - TAMU ARW-7 10/27 metagenome pilot | ecosystem: Engineered > Artificial ecosystem >... | reverse complement strand
TCAACACTGCGACTGAGTTCAACGACCAGGACGCGGACGTCAAAGCGATTGCGGCCGCGCTCGATATCGATCTCTCCGCCGTGTTCGACGCCGCCGAGGCGATCCGCGCCGGCCGGGGCTGACCGCTCGCGGGGGTCCCGCACCAACCACAAGGACATCGTTATGGACTTCGAACAGTGGCTGCAAAGCCGGCTGACGGCACACGGCTATCCGGTGGGCCGGATTGACGGCGTCATCGGCACCAAGACCATCGCGGCCCTTCGCGCTTTCCAGCGTGGGAAGAGCTTGCCTATCACCGGTCAGGCCGATGCGGCGACCGTTGCGGCTCTCAAACGTAGCTCGAGCAACGCACCTGGAACCCCGGAGCGCCCCGCAAGCACCACTGCAGGCGTTCCCTCGGCTAGCGGCCCGTGGCCACGCCAGAGTGAAGTCGAGCGCTTCTATGGCCCTGTCGGAACGTCGCAGGGCAGGTTGCAACTTCCGTTCCCGATGAAGCTCGCCTGGGACAAGCGCCGGATCGTGACGAGCATCACGCTTCATACCAGGGTTCTCGACAGTGCTGGACGTGCTTTCGCAGAGATCGCATCGACCTACAGCGACAAGGAGCGCAGGGGTCTCGGGCTCGATCTGTTCGGCGGCTCGCTCAACGTGCGCAGAATGCGCGGCGGATCGGCCTACTCGATGCACTCCTGGGGGATCGCGATCGACTTCGATCCGGAGCGCAATCAGCTTCGCTGGAAATCGCCGAAGGCAAGGCTCTCGCACACCGACGCCGTTCCATTCTGGCTGGCTTGGGAGCGTGAGAGCTGGGTGTCCCTCGGCCGGGAACGCAACTTCGACTGGATGCATGTTCAGGCAGCGAGGCTCTGATGCTCGTTCATATTCTCAGGTTCCTCGGGGTTGCGCCCCGCATCGCCGGCAAGTCCGGCAAGCGCGAGGCGGCGTGGCTGGTGTTTGCCTCCGCCGTGCTGATGACCTTCGCCGCCATGTGGCTGGGCGTCGAGATGGTGAGCGCCATGACGGCGGTGCTGGTGGTCATCTGGCCGACGGCACTCGGCCTGCTCGGGGCGGCCTACAAGCTCGAGTTCGACAAGGTGAAAGCCGATCGCGCTGAAGCCGTGCCGCCGGGGTGGCCGGAAGGCATCGTTCCACCGGAGCAGGGTTCAAGCTATCCAGCACCCGGGCCCGGTGATGACCTCAAGCCGACGGTGCCCGAACGATGAGCGGGGCCGTCATCATCAAGGCGGTCTGGCGGATCCTCGGCTTCACTATCCCGCTACCGTTGGGCGTGATCCTTGCCGCACTTGCCTGGCTGCATTTCGACAAGGAATCGGCCATCCGCCAAGCCGTCAACGAGCGCGTCACTGAGATGGTGGCCGGCGGCAAGATCGCAGAACTCGAGGCGAAGCTCGCGGCCGAAGAGAAGATTGCTGCTGCCCGTGGGCAGGCGGCCGCTGAGGCGAACCGACGCCTGATGGCAGAGATCAATGCCCGGGTGAACCTTTCACGGCGGATGGCCGCCATCCAGACAGAAAACGAGATCCTAAATGACGACCTGGCAGATCTGCTTTCGCGCCCTGTTGCTGGTGATTGCGCTGTTGATACTGACCTCCTTGGCCGGCTGCGCGGACGGTAGGTTCATCGCGTCCGAGCGGGAGAGGGCAACGGCCAATCAGGTCGACGACGCTCTTGCTGTCGCGGAAGAGGCGAGGGCGACGGGGAGGAACCTTCCGAAGTATCCCGACGATTGCCGGCGCACCTATCGATCCGGCGTCAACGAGGGCGACCGGCTCGACGCCGCACTCGTCAAGACGGACCGGGCGCTGTCGCGGGCGAACTCACAGATCCGGGTGTGCGCCGGATGGTACGATGAAGTGAAGGCGGGAATCGAGGGCGGGCCGCAATGACTGAAACCAGTCTCAATGAGATCTACAAATCGATTGGTGGCTTGACCGAGGCCGTCAAGGCACTCGGCAAGACGATGGAAGCTAACGAGAAGCGGAATGTCGAGGCCATCGAGCAGGCCAATGAAAGCCGTGCCAATGTGCACAGGCGGCTCGACGACATCACCGCCGCTCAGTCCGACCTCACCACCCGCACCAGCCACCTCGAGACCGGCATCAAGACACTGACCGGCGAGGTGGGCGACATGCGCCAGGTGACCGATGACGTCAAGGCGATGCGAGAACAGGCGCGGGGTGCGGGCACGCTGGGTCAATGGCTGCTCAAGTTTGGCGGCTGGGTGCTCGGTGCCGCCGCCACCGTCGTCAGCTTTTACACTTGGATCACCGGCCGTCCACCGCCGTGATCTGACTAGTCCGGCCATAAAAAAGGCCCCGCGGCCTCTCTGAGGCGGCGGGGCCTTTTTGCTTTATGTGGTACCGTGGTAGCTTGTCGGAACTGGAGACAAATGATGAGCCCGCAACAGCAGCGAAAACTGCAAGTCATACGGGATGTCCGGATGCGGCTTGGCGAGCTGGTAGAACTTTCCAAGGCTGATGGTGAGGAAATGCTCGCCTATCTAATTGACCTTGCGCAGATAGAAGCACAATCAGTCGAGGCCGAATTGGAACGGCCGCGCAAATGATACCAGTTCGGAAGGGTCTTGCCAGCGAGGCCTGAATCATTGACTGAGAACTGATCGGGGCGAAGCGATAAGAAAGTGCTTTGCCATGTCCGAAGACGGCCCAATTGAACTCCATACTTTTGGCGACCTGCTGCGCTATGGCTACCGGCTCACGGTCCATTGCCCGACCTGCGGTGATTACCGCGATCTTGACCTGACGAAAATTAGGCCGGACCGGGCGCACTTGGGCGCGAGGTTCAGATGCAGTGCGTGCGGAGGCCATGGTTCGCCTACAATCAGCCAGATCGTAACCGGCGGTGAGGCGCACTTGGCGGCGTTGGATCGGTGGCGAAAACAGTCGTAAAAAGAGTGATGGGGGCCGGATGCAACTCCGGCCCTTGAGATCCTGCTATTTCGAGGAGATAGACAAGAAAAGTGAGGTTGTTCGCTCTCGCCAACGTGCACGCACTCTGGATGAGGTCGAATATACGATCTGTTTCGTCTGACATGTCAGGCTCCATAGGTCGGTTGTGCCCAACGAGCCCTACTTTAGCATAGATTGAGTGATTGGCGCGCTACGAATGCGAACTCACCAATCAGGTTCATAGCGGTTGTTTTCATGAAACGGGCATTCTTCGCGCAACATGACAGCGCCCCTTGCGGCTGAATGTGATTGCGTTCCCATGACCTCTACCACATGGTCGCAGCGCGAACACTTTAACTCTAGGCCGTCGATCGTGCGGCCATCTTCGTTTTCGACCTCAGTCTGGTGAACTTCGACTTTCACTTTCATGGAGCCTCACTCATGCAAAGAGGATGTTGCAAAAACAAACTACCATACCGCGGCTTCGTGTTTCAGGTCAGGATTTTCCGGCTTGTCATCGCGCTCTTGACGATGGGGATGGGCTTCGGAGTGAAGGTGGTTGCCGCAGAGCCAGCCTGTGGCCTTTACCAATACAAGGCCGAGATCGTCCGGGTCATCGACGGCGACACCGTAGTTGCTGATATCGATCTGGGCTTCAACACTTGGCGCCGTGACGAGCGCTTGCGACTATACGGCATCGACACACCGGAGCGCCGAAAAGCCAGCATCGATGCCTGGCGGGCTGCCAAGGACGCCTTAGCCGGTCGGATTGAGGGCAGAGAGATGACTATCTGCACCGTTAAGGACCGTCGAGGAGATGAAGAGACGGGAAAGTACGGACGCTACCTGGTCAAGATCTACGACGGCGACGAACTCGTGAATAATTGGATGTTGCGGCAGGGGCATGCGAAGGTTTATCAGGATTGACTTGGTCCGCTTAGTTTCTTGGTGATTGCGTTCCAACTCCTGCTGTTTTCCACACCGTTCGATACCAGTGGAAAAGTTGGAACACATTGATCCTTGACACTATCTACCGGCCTGTCACGCCGGAGGTCGCGGGTTCGAGCCCCGTCACTCGCGCCATTTTTCAAATTTCTTCCGCACATTGCGAGATCCCGGTCATAATCGCCGTCGGCGGGCAGTCTATTGCGTTTTCGGCTTGCCAGTGCCGATTCAATTGGACCGGGCGACCCCGACCTTACGTTCCGATGCCCTTCACGTGACCTTTCGCGAGCCGACTTCAGTCTTTTTTGCCGGCTCGGGGCGCGGATCCCCGATCTCCCCCCTTCGCCGACACGTGCTTCCGTCGCCCAGGTTCCAGTCGAGTCGTGATCTTGCCTTGCCGGCACGGGTTTTGCCGGTACGTGTCTACCCATGCTTCATATTTTTTCGGTTGTGTCCGCGGTCTTGTGCGACAACACCGCGCGAAAGCTGCTACTAATGTCCCAAATGACGCGGGTGCTCTTGCACAGGCTTGCTGGCTGCGCTAACCACGCCGCGTTGCAACATGATACGCCGCACGGGCGGGTGGCCATTTCCCTGCATTGATACGGGGTCGGACTCTCCCAGCCGCAGCGGACACAGGAACGGACATCATGACGGAACTCTTGGGCGCATATCTGCCGATCGCAATCTTTATCGGACTGGCGCTGCTGATCGGACTGGCGCTTCTGATCGCGCCGTTCGCCATTGCCTACAAAAATCCGGACCCGGAAAAGCTCTCCGCCTATGAATGCGGGTTCAACGCCTTCGACGATGCGCGGATGAAATTCGATGTCCGGTTCTATCTGGTGTCGATCCTGTTCATCATCTTCGATCTCGAAGTCGCGTTTCTGTTCCCCTGGGCAATCTCGTTCGGCGATATCGGCTGGATGGGTTTCTGGTCGATGATGGTTTTCCTGGGCGTGCTGACGGTCGGCTTCATCTATGAATGGAAGAAGGGAGCGCTCGAATGGGAGTGAGCAACCAGACACTGGTGGCCCCGGCACCCAAGGGCATCATTGACCCCAACACCGGCAAGCCTGCAGGGCAGGACGATCCGTATTTCGGCGAGATGAACAATGAGCTGGCCGACAAGGGCTTTCTCGTCACCTCGACGGATGAACTGATCAACTGGTCGCGCACCGGATCGTTGATGTGGATGACATTCGGCCTGGCGTGCTGCGCGGTCGAAATGATGCAGATGTCGATGCCGCGCTACGATGCGGAACGTTTCGGATTTGCGCCGCGTGCCTCACCGCGCCAGTCCGACGTGATGATCGTCGCCGGTACGCTGACCAACAAGATGGCGCCGGCGCTGAGGAAGGTCTACGACCAGATGCCCGAGCCGCGTTACGTGATCTCGATGGGCTCCTGCGCCAATGGCGGCGGCTACTACCACTATTCCTATTCGGTGGTTCGCGGCTGTGATCGCGTGGTTCCGGTCGACATCTACGTTCCGGGCTGTCCGCCCACGGCCGAGGCGCTGCTTTACGGCGTTCTGATGCTGCAGAAGAAAATGCGCCGCACCGGCACGATCGAGCGCTAGGAAGAGACTTATGAGTGAAGCCCTCAAGGACCTTTCGGACTATCTCGTCGAGATCAGGGGCAACCTGATCGAGAGCGCCGAGATCGCCTTTGGCGAGCTGACGCTGGTTGCGCAGCCCGCCAATCTGGTCGAACTGATGACCTTCCTGCGCGACGACGCGCAGTGCCAGTTCGTCAATTTCATCGATTGTTGCGGCGTCGACTGGCCGGGCAGGGTCGAGCGGTTCGATGTGGTCTACCACCTGATGTCGCCACGCCAGAACCAGCGCATCCGGGTCAAGGTGGCCACGGCCGAGGATTCTCCCGTGCCGTCGCTGACGCCGGTGTTTCCGGGCGCCGACTGGTTCGAGCGCGAGGCCTATGATCTTTACGGCATCCTTTTCACCGGTCATCCGGACCTTCGCCGGATCCTGACCGACTACGGCTTCGAAGGCTATCCGCTGCGCAAGGACTTTCCGCTCACCGGCTTTGTCGAAGTGCGCTACAACGACGAGGCAAAGCGGGTCGTTTACGAACCTGTGGAGCTCAAGCAGGAATTTCGCAACTTCGATTTTCTCTCCCCGTGGGAAGGCACAGATTATGTGCTTCCGGGCGATGAGAAGGCCAAGGGGTGAGGACGGGAACCATGAACGAACACAACGTCCGCAACTTCAACATCAACTTCGGCCCGCAGCATCCGGCCGCGCACGGCGTGCTGCGTCTGGTGCTTGAACTCGATGGCGAGATCGTCGAGCGCGTCGATCCGCATATAGGGCTTTTGCACCGCGGTACCGAAAAGCTCATCGAGACCAAGACCTATCTGCAGGCCTTGCCCTATTTCGATCGGCTCGACTATGTCGCGCCGATGAACCAGGAGCATGCCTTCTCGCTCGCGGTTGAACGGCTTGCGGGTGTCACGGTTCCGAAGCGCGGTCAGCTGATCCGCGTGCTCTATTCCGAAATCGGTCGGATTCTCTCGCATCTGCTCAACGTGACGACCCAGGCGCTGGACGTGGGTGCGCTGACACCGCCGCTCTGGGGTTTCGAAGAGCGCGAGAAGCTGATGGTGTTTTACGAGCGCGCCTGTGGAGCGCGTTTGCACGCGGCCTATTTCCGCCCTGGCGGCGTGCACCAGGACCTTCCCGACGAACTGGTCGAGGACATCGGCAAGTGGTGCGACCCTTTTCTTCAGACCTGTGACGACATCGAGGGCCTGCTGACCGACAACCGGATCTTCAAGCAGCGCAACGTCGATATTGCCGTCGTCAAGCTCGACGATGCATGGGCCTGGGGTTTCTCCGGCGTCATGGTGCGCGGCTCGGGGGCAGCCTGGGATCTGCGTCGGTCCCAGCCTTATGAATGCTATTCCGAGATGGATTTCGACATTCCGATCGGCAAGAACGGCGATTGCTACGACCGCTACCTGATCCGCATGCAGGAAATGCGCGAATCGGTGAAGATCATGAAGCAGTGCGTCGAGCAGCTTCTGGGCAAGGAGCGCACCGGACCGGTTTCGGCCACCGACGGCAAGGTGGTTCCGCCGAAGCGTGGAGAAATGAAGCGCTCGATGGAGGCGCTGATCCATCACTTCAAGCTTTACACCGAAGGCTACCGGGTGCCTGAGGGCGAGGTTTATGCCGCCGTGGAAGCGCCAAAGGGCGAGTTCGGGGTCTATGTGGTTTCCGACGGGTCCAACAAGCCCTACCGCTGCAAGATACGCGCTCCCGGATATGCGCATCTGCAGGCGATGGACTTCATCTGCCGTGGTCACCAGCTCGCCGACGTGTCGGCGGCGCTCGGTTCGCTCGACATTGTGTTCGGGGAGGTTGACCGTTGAGACGCCTTGCCGTGCTCATGGCAGCGCTCCTGGGAAGTGCCTGCGTGGCGCAGGCCCAGTCCTCGACGCGGTTCGAGAACGCAGGCGGATCCGTGGGCCAGCTTGTGGCTCAAGGGTATGAAATCAAATCCGTTGTTCTCAACAGCGGCAAATACATCGTTTTCCTGCAGAAAGAGCGCAAAGCGTTCGCTTGCGAATTTTCCCGGGTCAACAGATCGCGTTGCGCCGAAATCCAATAGGCCGGAAGAAAGACCAAAGAGCACATCATGTCCGTTCGCAGACTTGCCGAAGATAGTGTCCAGCCAGCGGAATTCGCCTTCAACCGCGAATTCGCCGCAGAGGCCAAGACCTGGATAAAGAAGTATCCCAAGGAGCGCGTGCAATCGGCGGTGATTCCGCTTCTGATGCTGGCCCAGGAACAGGATGGCTGGGTGACCAAGCGGGCGATCGAGAAGGTCGCCGACATGCTTGGCATGCCCTATATCCGCGCGCTCGAAGTCGCGACTTTCTACACACAGTTCCAGTTGAAGCCCGTGGGCACGCGCGCCCACATCCAGGTCTGCGGCACGACACCGTGCATGCTTCGGGGCTCGGAAGAGCTGATGGATGTCTGCCGCAAGAAAATTCACCCTGAGCCACTTCATCCCAATGAGAGCGGGACCTTGTCCTGGGAGGAAGTCGAATGCCAGGGTGCCTGCGTAAACGCGCCCATGGTCATGATCTTCAAGGATTCTTACGAGGACCTGACCCCGGAGCGTCTTGCCTACATCATCGACCGCTTCGAGGCGGGGCGGCCTGAGGAAATCAACACCGGCCCTCAGATCAATCGCATTTATTCGGCTCCGGAGAGCGGGCTCACCAGCTTGACCGAGGAAGTCAAGATGCCTGCGGGTGGCGCTGCCAAGGGCACCAGGGGCAAGTCGAAATCGCCGGAAGCGACCGAGGCCGCCCGCCCCAGGAGCAAGTCAACGACACCGGCGAGCAAATCGCCCGCCAAGGCCAAGGCCGACGTGAAGGATGACGCCAAGGCGCCCGAAACTGATCCGCCGAAGACCGTTTCGAAAGCACCCGCCAAGGCGACCGAGAGGGTTGCGGCGGGGCCGACGACGAAAGAGAAAAAAACCAATCCTACGGGAGCCGTTGCCGGCACTGCAAAGTCCGTCAGGCCCGCGCGCAATGCCGGGTCATCGGTGACCAAGGGCAACCCGACGATGTCAGTGGCTGCGACCGCGACAGGCCGGGCCAAGGCGCCTGCCGCAAAGCCGGCAGCAGGTGCCGCGCCTTCGCTCGAGGACAAGAACCGCCCGGCGGGTATCGCCAAGCCGGCGAACCCGGACGACCTCAAGATGATCTCGGGTGTTGGTCCGAAAATCGAGGGCATCCTGCACTCGCTGGGGATTTACAAGTTCGAGCAGGTTTCCAAGTGGAAAAAGGCCGAGCGCGAGTGGGTCGACGGATATCTGAAATTCAAGGGCCGCATCGAGCGCGAGGACTGGGTCAAGCAGGCCAAGGCGCTGGCCAAGGGTGGCGAGGCCGAGTACATCAAGGTCTTCGGCAAGAAGCCGCGATAGAGGTGAACGATGTTAGCTGACAAAGACCGGATCTTTACCAATATCTACGGCGTCTATGACAAGTCGCTGAAGGGCGCGATGTCGCGTGGCCACTGGGATGGCACCAAAACGATCATCGACAAGGGCCGTGACTGGATCATCAACGAGATGAAGGCATCGGGCCTGCGCGGCCGCGGCGGCGCTGGTTTCCCGACCGGCCTGAAATGGTCGTTTATGCCGAAAGAGAGCGACGGCCGTCCGCATTACCTGGTGATCAACGCCGACGAATCCGAGCCGGGAACCTGCAAGGACCGCGACATCATGCGGCACGATCCGCACACGCTGATCGAGGGCTGTGTGATTGCCGGGTTCGCCATGGGTGCGCACACGACCTACATCTATGTTCGCGGAGAATACATGCGCGAGCGCGAGGCGCTGCAGGCCGCGATCGACGAGTGTTACGACGCCGGACTTCTGGGCAAGAACAACAAGTGCGGCTGGGATATGGACGTCTTCGTCCACCATGGCGCGGGCGCTTATATCTGCGGCGAGGAAACCGCGCTGCTAGAAAGCCTCGAAGGCAAGAAGGGCCAGCCGCGGCTGAAGCCGCCGTTCCCGGCCAATGTCGGGCTCTATGGCTGCCCCACCACCGTCAACAATGTGGAATCGGTGGCTGTGGCTCCGACCATTCTGCGCCGCGGCGGGGCCTGGTTCGCAGGCATCGGACGGGCCAACAACACCGGGACCAAGCTCTTCTGCGTTTCCGGTCACGTCAACACGCCGTGTACCGTGGAAGAGGCGATGTCGATTCCGTTCCGCGAGTTGATCGACACGCACTGCGGTGGTATCCGCGGCGGATGGGACAATCTGCTGGCGGTCATTCCGGGCGGTTCCTCGGTTCCGTGCGTGCCGGGCGCCGACATCATCGATACGCCAATGGATTTCGACAGCCTGCGCGATCTCAAGTCCGGTCTTGGCACCGCAGCGGTGATCGTGATGGACAAGTCGACGGACATCGTCAAAGCGATCTGGCGGTTGTCTGCGTTCTACAAGCACGAGAGCTGCGGGCAGTGCACACCCTGCCGCGAAGGGACCGGCTGGATGATGCGGGTCATGGACAGAATGGTCAAAGGCAACGCGCAGAAGCGCGAGATCGACATGCTTTTCGATGTCACCAAGCAGATCGAGGGGCATACCATCTGCGCGCTTGGCGACGCGGCAGCCTGGCCGATCCAGGGCCTGATCCGGCATTTCCGTCCCGAAATGGAAGCACGGATCGAGCAGTACACACGCAATGCCGTTCAAAGCCGGAACACCCGGCTCGAAGCGGCTGAATAAGAGGCCCGCAACGCCGGGCCCGGCATACCTAGGGAAACGTCACGGGGGATAAGAGCCAACAACCGACAAAAGGAGAAACCGATGTCGATGTTTTCTTTTCCCGCAGACATGAACATGAGCGAGATGATGAAGCCGATGAACGTCATGACCAACTGGACCCGAGCCGACGAGATGCCCGTCTCGCCGCTGATGGTGTACCCGTTGGGCGCGGCGGCGGCTGCGACGGCAATCGGGTTCGGCATGGCCGGACAGATGAGCGGCCTGATGATGGGCACGATGCAGGCCATGATCGAGGGCCAGAAGTCCCTTTCGGGCGCCAGGCCGGACCTGAGCTGGATGATGCCGGTTCTGGCCGAGGATCTAGCGCCGGACGAAGCCCGGGATGCGGATTCGCCCCAAGCGACCGAAAGCCAATCCGCGGCAGATATCGTGGAACTGAAACCTGCGGCGAAGGCTGCCGAAGCGGCATTGGGACGCGCTCCTGATGCTGATGCCGGCAAGAAGCCGTCGACGGCGAAGCAGCCGACCAAAGCCAAAGCGCCTGCCCGGAAGCCATCTGCTCCGAAGGCGGCATCGTCGGCCGATGGGTCCGTTGCAACGGTGGAAAAGCTCAAGTCGGACGCGGATGCCGCGGCCGCCGCAGCGCGCGAGGCAGTGCCGGCGAAGGCCAAGGATGCACCGGGCCTGGAGCCCGAAGACTACCGCCGGCCCTCGGAAATCGAGCGGCCGGAGACGCCTGACGATCTCAAGCTGATCTCGGGTGTCGGTCCGAAGCTCGAGCAGGTGCTCAACGGGCTTGGCGTCTGGACATACGCGCAGATTGCCGACTGGAAGGCCGAGGAAGTGGCCTGGGTCGACGACTATCTGCAATTCAAGGGCAGGATTGATCGCGACGACTGGGTGTCCCAGGCGCGGACGCTGGCCAAGGGCGGCCAAACCGCCTGACAAGACAACCGGCCGGGCGGGGTTTCGCTTCGCCCGGCAAGACGATAATCAGGTCCCTCTACGGGATGGTTCGCGGCCTTACCGGCCGCCTGCAAAGACAGGACTGCTTGCATGGCCAAGATCAAGGTTGATGGAAACGAGATCGAGGTGCCGGATCACTACACGCTGTTGCAGGCGTGCGAGGACGCCGGGGCCGAGGTTCCGCGGTTCTGTTTTCACGAACGGCTGTCGATCGCCGGCAACTGCCGCATGTGCCTGGTGGAAGTGAAGGGCGGACCGCCCAAGCCGGCCGCCTCCTGCGCAATGGGCGTTCGTGACCTGCGCCCCGGACCGAACGGCGAAGCGCCGGAGGTGTTCACCAACACCCCGATGGTGAAAAAGGCGCGCGAAGGCGTGATGGAGTTTCTGCTCATCAACCATCCGCTCGATTGTCCGATCTGCGACCAGGGCGGCGAATGCGACCTGCAGGATCAGGCCATGGCCTTCGGCATGGACAACTCGCGCTATGAGGAAAACAAGCGCGCCGTCGAGGACAAGTATATCGGGCCGCTGGTCAAGACGATCATGAACCGCTGCATCCACTGCACGCGCTGCGTCCGGTTCACGACGGAGGTTGCCGGTATCTCCGAACTCGGCCTGATCGGCCGTGGCGAGGACGCCGAGATCACCACCTATCTCGAGCATGCGATGAGTTCGGAGCTTCAGGGCAACGTCATCGATCTGTGCCCCGTCGGTGCGCTGACCTCGCGCCCCTACGCCTTCCAGGCACGACCCTGGGAACTTACCAAGACCGAAACCATCGATGTCATGGATGCCTGCGGCTCCGCGATCCGGGTTGATACGCGTGGCCGTGAAGTGATGCGCGTGATGCCGCGCGTGAACGAGGCGATCAACGAGGAATGGATCTCCGACAAGACCCGTTTCATCTGGGACGGACTGCGGACCCAGCGTCTTGACCGGCCCTATGTGCGCCGCAACGGACGGCTCGAAGCGGCCTCCTGGGGGGAAGCCTTCGGAGCGATCGCCTCGGCGGTCTCGGCAGCGAAGCCCGAAAAGATCGGTGCGATCGCGGGCGATCTGGCCACGGTCGAGGAAATGTTTGCGCTCAAGGCGCTGATCGGTTCGCTCGGCTCGGTCAATATGGATTGCCGTCAGGATGGCGCAGCGCTCGACCCCGCGCTGGGTCGTGCCGGCTACGTATTCAATCCGACGATCGATGGCATCGAGGACGCGGATGCGATCCTGATCATTGGTTCAAATCCGCGTTACGAGGCATCGGTGCTCAATGCCCGTATCCGCAAGCGCTGGCGCATGGGCGAACTTCCGATCGGCCTGATCGGCGAAGCTGCGGACCTGCGCTACGGCCATGAGTATCTTGGCGCCGGCCCGGAAACTCTGAAGGATCTTGTGGACGGTTCAAACAAGTTTGCCGCCAAGCTCAAGCGCGCCAAGAAACCTATGATCATCCTCGGCCAGGGCGCTCTGGCGCGCGGTGACGGCGCGGGCGTGCTTGCCAATGCCGCGAAACTTGCCGAGGCGGTTGGCGCGGTCAAGGGCGACTGGAACGGGTTTGCGGTTCTGCACACGGCGGCGGCGCGTGTCGGCGGTCTCGATCTCGGCTTCGTGCCGGGTGAGGGCGGTCTCGATGCCGCGGCAATGCTGACGGGCACGGATGTGCTGTTCCTGCTGGGCGCGGACGAACTCGATTTCACCAAGAAGACGGCCGGTTTCACGGTCTATATCGGCACGCATGGCGACAATGGCGCCCATCATGCCGATGTGATTCTTCCGGCTGCGACCTACACCGAGAAATCCGGGACCTACGTGAACACCGAAGGCCGTGTGCAAATGGCAAACCGGGCCGCATTCGCCCCTGGGGAGGCACGTGAAGACTGGGCGGTGCTTCGTGCGCTGTCGGATGTTCTTGGCAAGAAGCTGCCCTATGATTCGCTCACCGCACTCCGCGCGGCGCTCTATGCCGAGTATCCGCATTTCGCCGAGATCGACACGATTTCAACAGCCGATGCAGCGGCAATTGCCGCAATTGCGAAGAAAGCTGGCCGAATGAACAAATCGGCGTTTGCGTCGCCGGTCAAAGACTTCTATTTGACCAACCCGATCGCACGCGCGTCGGCGGTGATGGCTGAATGCTCGGCCTTGGCGAAGAGCGCCAAGGCAGTGGCGGCGGAATAGGGGCGGGACGCATCATGGACGGATTTATCACAACCTATGTCTGGCCCGGCCTGATCATTCTCGGCCAATCGCTGCTGCTTCTGGTCTCGCTGCTGATCTTCATCGCCTACATTCTTTACGCCGACCGCAAGATCTGGGCTGCCGTCCAGATGCGTCGCGGACCGAACGTGGTCGGCCCCTGGGGATTGTTCCAGTCCTTTGCCGACCTGCTCAAGTTCGTCTTCAAGGAACCGGTCATCCCGTCGGGCGCCAACAAGGGCGTTTTTCTTCTCGCTCCCTTGGTTGCCGTGACCCTGGCGCTTGCGACGTGGTCGGTGATCCCGGTGAGTGCCGGGTGGGTGATTGCCGACATCAATGTGGGCATCCTCTTTGTCTTCGCGATCTCGTCGCTCGAGGTCTACGCGATCATCATGGGCGGATGGGCGTCGAACTCGAAGTATCCGTTCCTGGGTGCATTACGCTCCGCGGCCCAGATGGTGTCCTACGAAGTCTCGATGGGTTTCGTGCTGGTGGCCGTCCTGCTTTGCGTGGGCTCTCTCAACCTGACAGACATCGTGATGGCGCAGGCGACCGGCATCGGAACCGGCATCGGCATGCCGAGCTCGCTTCTGGACTGGCATTGGCTGCCGCTGTTCCCGCTGTTCATCATCTTCTTCATTTCGGCGCTGGCCGAGACCAACCGTCCGCCCTTCGACCTTCCAGAAGCCGAATCGGAACTGGTTGCCGGTCACATGGTCGAATACGGCTCGACGCCGTACATGATGTTCATGCTGGGCGAGTATGCCGCGATCGTGCTGATGTGCGCGCTGACCACGCTGCTGTTCCTTGGCGGATGGCTGCCGCCGCTGGACGTCTGGATCCTCAACTGGGTGCCGGGTATCGTCTGGTTCACGCTCAAGGTCTGCCTGGTGTTCTTCATGTTCGCGATGGTGAAGGCCTTCGTCCCGCGTTACCGCTACGATCAGCTGATGCGGCTTGGCTGGAAGGTTTTCCTGCCGATCTCGCTGGCGATGCTGGTGATCGTGGCTTTCGTGCTCAAGCTCACGGGGACCGCCCCGTGAAACAGACCATTCATTCAACCTTCCGGCGCGCTGCGCCGGGCAAGAGCGGAGACTGACCATGGCGTTGGCTCAAGCCGCAAAGTCGCTCTTCCTGAAGGAATTCGTCGGCGCGTTCGCGCTGTCGATGCGCTATTTCTTCAAGCCCAAGGCGACCGTGAACTATCCTTATGAGAAGGGGCCGGTTAGCCCCCGTTTCCGTGGCGAACATGCCCTGAGACGCTATCCGAACGGCGAGGAACGCTGCATTGCCTGCAAGCTTTGCGAGGCGATCTGCCCGGCTCAGGCGATCACCATCGAAGCCGGTCCGCGCCGCAATGACGGCACGCGCCGGACGGTTCGCTACGACATCGACATGGTCAAGTGCATCTATTGCGGCTTCTGTCAGGAAGCCTGCCCGGTGGATGCGATCGTCGAGGGTCCGAATTTCGAATTCGCGACGGAGACGCGCGAAGAACTCTACTACGACAAGGACCGGCTGCTCGCCAATGGCGACCGCTGGGAACGGGAAATCGCTCGCAACATTGCGATGGATTCGCCCTACAGGTAATCCGGGAGGCCGGCGCGCCATCGGGGGGCGGCGGTTTCCATTCATGTGACGGGGTTTGGATGCGGCCAGGGCCGCTGACAGCTCCATTCGGGGCAGGGGCCATCACGCCGCTGTCACTCCGGGGGAAAGACGAAAAGGCGCCGATCATGGGTCTGCAGGCTCTGTTTTTCTATTTGTTTGCCTTCGTGGCAGTGGCATCCGCATTCATGGTGATTGCCGCGCGCAACCCGGTTCATTCGGTGTTGTTTCTCATTCTCACCTTCTTCAATGCGGCGGGACTGTTCCTGCTGACCGGCGCCGAATTCCTGGCGATGATCCTGCTGGTCGTCTATGTCGGTGCGGTGGCGGTGCTGTTCCTCTTCGTGGTCATGATGCTCGATGTCGACTTCACGGAAATGAAGGCAGGCGCGCTCGAATACGCACCGGTCGGCGCGCTGGTGGGCATCATTCTCGCTGCCGAACTGATCATCGTTCTGGCCGGCAACGCGTTCAGTCCTTCGGCTGCGGTGAGCGGCGCCAGCCCGATCCCGCCATTGAGTGAACGCAGTAACACCGCCGCACTCGGAGATGTGCTCTACACCGACTACATCTTCTTCTTCCAGATTGCCGGACTTGTGTTGTTCGTGGCGATGATCGGCGCAATCGTGCTGACGCTCAGGCATCGCGAAAACATCAAGCGGCAGGACGTCAACCAACAGGTCGCCCGGACACCCGAAACCGCCATCGAGGTGGTCAAGGTCAAGCCAGGTCAAGGCATTTGAACGCGGCGACGTGAAGGAACAATCGCATGGAAATCGGCCTCTCCCATTACCTGACAGTCAGCGCGATCCTTTTCACGCTCGGCATCTTCGGGATCTTTCTGAACCGCAAGAACGTGATCGTGATCCTGATGTCGATCGAACTGATCCTGCTGGCGGTCAACATCAACATGATCGCGTTCTCGATGCATCTCAATGACATCGTCGGCCAGGTGTTCGCGCTTCTGATCCTGACGGTTGCCGCCGCGGAAGCCGCGATCGGGCTGGCCATTCTCGTCGTCTACTACCGAAACCGCGGTTCGATCGCCGTGGAAGACGTCAACATGATGAAGGGCTGAGAGAGCCATGTACCACGCTATCGTCTTCCTGCCGCTGATCGGCGCCCTCATTGCAGGTCTCGGCGGCCGCGCAATCGGGGCCAAGGCGTCCGAATATGTCACGACGCTGTTCCTGATCGTCGCCGCGCTGCTGTCCTGGGTCGCGTTCTTCACGGTCGCCCTTGGTGAGACCGAGATGGTCCGTGTGCCGTTGATGCGGTGGATCGACTCCGGCTCCTTCAGCGTCGAATGGGCGATCAGGGTCGACACGCTGACGGCGGTCATGCTGGTGGTGGTCACCACCGTGTCCTCGCTGGTGCACCTGTATTCGATCGGCTACATGCACCACGATCCGCACCGCCCGCGCTTTTTTGCCTATCTGTCGTTCTTCACCTTCACGATGCTGATGCTGGTGACGTCGGACAACCTGCTGCAGATGTTCTTCGGCTGGGAAGGCGTTGGCGTCGCCTCCTATCTGCTGATCGGCTTCTGGTACAAGAAGCCGTCGGCCAACGCCGCGGCAATGAAGGCGTTCATCGTCAACCGTGTCGGCGACTTCGGCTTCCTGCTCGGAATGTTCGGCGTGTTCATGCTGTTCGGCTCGATCTCGTTCGACGCCATCTTTGCAGGGGCGCAGGACTTCATTCCCGTCGAGGGTGCCGAAGCTGGCGAGGCGATCATCACGCTTTTCGGAATGGAACTCGACAAGGCTCATGCGCTGACCGTTGTGTGCCTGCTCCTGTTCATGGGCGCCATGGGCAAGTCGGCGCAGTTCCTGCTGCACACCTGGTTGCCGGACGCGATGGAGGGCCCGACGCCGGTCTCCGCGCTCATTCACGCAGCCACCATGGTGACGGCCGGCGTCTTCCTGGTGGCGCGCATGTCGCCGCTGTTCGAACTTTCTGTCGATGCGCTGACTGTCGTGGTCATCATCGGCGCGATCACCGCGTTCTTCGCCGCAACCGTCGGCCTTGTTCAGAACGACATCAAGCGCGTGATCGCCTATTCCACCTGTTCGCAGCTTGGCTACATGTTCGTGGCCCTCGGCATCGGTGCATACGGTGCTGCGGTGTTCCACCTGTTCACGCACGCCTTCTTCAAGGCGCTTCTGTTCCTTGGCGCGGGTTCTGTCATTCATGCCGTTTCCGACGAGCAGGACATGCGCCGCATGGGCGGACTGCGCAAGAAGATCCCGATCACCTACTGGATGATGATCATCGGCACCATCGCGCTGACCGGGGTCGGCATTCCCGGCACCGTGATCGGCACCTCCGGGTTCTTCTCCAAGGACGCGATCATCGAATCGGCCTTCGTGGCGCACAATCCTGCTGCGGGTTATGCCTTCGGCCTGCTGGTGATCGCGGCACTTTTCACGAGCTTCTACTCCTGGCGCCTGATCTTCATGACGTTCCACGGCAAGCCGCGCGCGTCCGCCGACGTGATGCATCACGCTCATGAATCGCCGCCGGTCATGCTGGTTCCGTTGTTCGTGCTCGCCGTCGGCGCCCTGTTCGCTGGGCTGATCTTCAAGGAAGACTTCTTCGGGCACCACTATGCGGAGTTCTGGGGCGCGGCCCTGTTCACGCTGCCGGACAACGTGATTGTGGATGAATTCCACCACGTCCCGCTGTGGGTGAAGCTGAGCCCGTTCGTGGCCATGCTTCTCGGCCTCGTCACGGCCTGGTTCTTCTATATCCGCTCGCCTGAAACGCCCAAGCGTCTGGCGGAGGATCATGGCATCCTCTACCGGTTCCTGCTCAACAAGTGGTACTTCGACGAGCTTTACGACTTCATTTTCGTCCGCCCCGCGAAATGGCTCGGCTCCTTCCTGTGGAAGCAGGGTGACGGCCGCGTTATCGACGGATACGGACCCAACGGAATTGCCGCGCGGGTTCAGGACATCACCGGCCGGGTTGTCAGACTGCAGACCGGATATCTCTACCACTACGCCTTCGTGATGCTGATCGGAATTGCAGCGCTTGTCACATGGATGATGCTCGGGAGTGCATTTAGATGACCGATTGGCCTCTTCTGTCCGTCGTCACCTTCATACCGCTGGTCTGCGTGCTGTTTTTGCTGCCGATCAAGGATGACACCGAGATCGGACGCCGCAACATCCGCCAGGTGGCGCTTCTCGGCACCACTGCGACCTTCATCATGTCGCTGCTGATCTGGGCGAATTTCGATTACAGCGATCCGGGCTTTCAGATGGTGGAGAGCATCGAGATGGCCGGCTCGGGCTTTTCCTATGCCATGGGCGTCGATGGCATCTCCATGCTGTTCGTCATCCTGACGACCTTCCTGATGCCGTTGTGCATCCTGGCGAGCTGGAATTCGATTGAGAACCGGGTGCGCGAATACATGATTGCGTTCCTGGTGCTGGAAACCATGATGATTGGCGTGTTCTGTGCACTCGACATCGTGCTTTTCTACATCTTCTTCGAAGCCGGCCTCATACCGATGTTCATCATCATCGGTGTCTGGGGCGGCAAGCGGCGCGTCTACGCAAGCTTCAAGTTCTTCCTTTACACGCTTGCAGGGTCGCTTCTTATGCTGCTGGCCATCATGGCGATGTTCTGGGACGCCGGCACAACCGATATCCGCGCCTTGCTGGCACATGATTTCCCGGCGGGCATGCAGACCTGGCTATGGCTTGCCTTCTTCGCGTCGTTCGCGGTGAAGATGCCGATGTGGCCGGTTCATACCTGGTTGCCGGACGCCCACGTGGAAGCGCCAACCGCCGGCTCGGTCATCCTTGCGGGAATCCTGCTCAAGCTCGGCGGCTACGGGTTCCTGCGGTTCTCGCTGCCGATGTTTCCGCTGGCGTCCGCCGATTTCGCGCCGTTCATCTTCGTGCTCTCGGTCGTGGCGATCATCTACACGTCGCTGGTCGCGCTGATGCAGGAAGACATCAAGAAGCTGATCGCCTACTCCTCGGTGGCCCATATGGGCTTTGTGACGATGGGCATCTTTGCCGCCAACCAGCAGGGTGTGCAGGGAGCGATCTTCCAGATGCTCAGCCACGGTCTGATCTCGGGCGCACTGTTCCTGTGCGTGGGTGTGGTCTATGACCGCATGCACACCCGGGAGATCGCGGCCTATGGCGGGCTCGTCAACAATATGCCGAGATATGCTGTCGCCTTCATGATCTTTACCATGGCCAATGTCGGGCTTCCCGGCACGTCCGGTTTCATCGGCGAGTTCCTGACCATGATGGGTGTGTTCCAGGTCAATACCTGGGTGGCTTTGTTCGCCGCGCTCGGCGTCATCCTCTCGGCGGCCTATGCGCTCTGGCTTTACCGCCGTGTCGTTTTCGGCGCGCTCGAGAAGGAAAGCCTCAAGGCAATGCTCGACCTGTCGGGCCGCGAAAAGGCGATCATCTATCCGTTGATCGCTCTGGTCATCTTCTTTGGCGTCTATCCGGCGCCGATCTTTGATGCGACGGCGGCTTCGGTCGACGCGCTGATCAACAATTACTCGGCTTCCCTGCAGGCGGCGCGCGATCTTGCGCTGTCGTCGCAGTAAAGCCACGGAGACTGCGGGACCATGACGCCAGATATTCTCTATTCAAGCCTCCAGCTTTCGCTGCCCGAGCTCATGCTCGCCGTCGGTGCGATGGTCCTGTTGATGATCGGGGTCTTCTCCGGCGAGAAATCGCAGACGCTGGTCAACGGGCTCGCCGTGGCGCTGCTGATCGCGGCCGGATTGGTGCTGGTTCTGGTGACGGAAAATGGCGCGGCCTACAATGGCGCGTTCCTGTCAGATCCGTTCGCGCGGTTCATGAAGGTTCTGGCGCTGGTGGGATCGATCACCGCAATGGTGATGAGCGTCGGTCATGCCAAGGCCGAACGCATCGACAAGTTCGAGTTTCCGGTGCTGCTCGTGCTCGCGACGCTCGGCATGCTGCTCATGATTTCCGCGAACGATCTGATCGCCCTTTATATGGGTCTCGAACTGCAGTCGCTGGCGCTTTACGTGGTTGCCGCGATCAATCGGGACAGCACGCGCTCGACAGAAGCCGGCCTCAAATATTTCGTTCTGGGCGCGTTGTCGTCGGGCATGCTGCTTTACGGCGCGTCTCTGGTCTACGGTTACACCGGCTACACCGGATTTGACGAAATCGCCGCTGCGATCGGCGGGGAGGAGCGCTCGCTCGGCCTCATCTTCGGTCTTGTCTTCCTGTTGGCCGGCGTGGCCTTCAAGATCTCGGCCGTTCCGTTCCACATGTGGACGCCGGATGTGTATGAAGGCGCGCCCACACCGGTGACCGCGTTCTTCGCCGCGGCGCCCAAGGTTGCAGCCATGGCGGTGTTCGTCCGTGTGGTGATCGAAGCCTTCGAACCGATCACGCTGGACTGGCAGCAGATTGTGGTCTTCGTTTCGATCGGCTCGATGCTGCTCGGCGCGTTTGCCGCAATCGGCCAGAAGAACATCAAACGGCTGATGGCGTATTCGTCGATCGCCCATATGGGATTTGCGCTCGTCGGACTGGCTGCGGGCAGCCAGGCGGGCGTGCGCGGCGTCATTCTCTACATGCTGATCTACATGGTCATGACGCTCGGCGCCTTCGCCTGCATTCTCGCCATGCGCCGCAAGGAAGACGGCAATGTCGAACAGATCGATGATCTCGCTGGCCTGTCTTCGACCAATCCGTTCATGGCGCTCATGCTGACCGTGTTGATGTTCTCGCTGGCCGGGATTCCGCCGCTTGCGGGTTTCTTCGCCAAATACGTGGTGTTCGTTGCTGCCATCGAGGCGAAGCTCTATTGGCTCGCGGTCATCGGCATGCTGGCTTCGGTTATCGGCGCCTACTACTACCTGCGGATTATCAAGATCATGTGGTTCGATCAGCCTTCGGGTGAGTTCGTTCCGGTGGCGGGTGAACTCAAGCTCGTCTTCGGTGTCTCCGGACTGTTCGTGCTGTTTTACGTGGTTGTTTCCAACCCTCTTGGTCTTGCCGCCGACGTTGCCGCGAAAACCTTTTTCTAGCATGATGCGGCCATCCGCATGAGAACACCGGCCTTTCGGCACATCGAATTGCGGGATGTGGCATCCACCAATGCCGAATGCATGGATCGGGCTCGGGCGGGTGATGCGGGTGATCTCTGGATTACCGCCGAGCGGCAGACTGGCGGTCGCGCACGCCGCGGACGGTCATGGGTGTCGGAGCCGGGAAATCTCTATGCATCGCTGCTTCTGATCAATCCCGCGCCGTGGAGCGCGATGGCGAGTCTTCCGCTGGCGGTGACTGTTGCGGTTTACGATGCCGTTGTCGCGGTTCTACCCGGGGGGCAGGCAAGGTTCAGGATCAAGTGGCCCAATGACCTGCTTATCGACGGCGCCAAGACGGCGGGAATACTCATTGAGTCCGAGACCGTTGGTGACGGGCGAACCGCCGTGGTGATCGGGTGTGGATTGAACGTGGCGCACCGGCCTGACGAGGGGCTCTACCAGACCACCTGCCTGCGAGAGCATGGCAGCGCCGCAACGCCGCAGGAACTGTTCGCACGGCTGGTCGTTTCAATGGACGCCACGCTTGCCCGGTGGGACGAGGGTCGGGGCGTCGGGACGATCCGGGATGCATGGCTGGAGCGCGCCGATGGCATCGGAAAACCGGTCACGGTGAATTTGCCAGACCGCCAAATCCATGGTCTGTTCGATGGAATTGACGGTGATGGCAGACTGGTGCTTGCGGCCTCAGACGGAACCAGACAATTGATCGCCTCGGGCGATGTTTTTTTCGCGTCCGCGAAAGACAATCAGACAGGATAATTGATGACCAAGGACAACGACCTCGTTTTCATCCCGCTCGGCGGCGTTGGCGAAATCGGCATGAACCTTGCGCTTTACGGGTACGGCTCACCCGAAAAGCGCGACTGGATCATGGTCGACTGCGGGGTCACATTTCCCGGACCGGAGTTGCCCGGTGTGGATCTGGTCCTGCCCGACATCGACTACGTCAAGAAGCTTGGAGGGCGGCTCAAGGCGATCATCATCACGCACGCGCACGAAGACCACTATGGCGGCCTGGCGCAGATCTGGCCGCAGCTCAAGGTGCCCGTCTACGCCTCCGCCTTCACCGCCGGCATGCTTGAAGCCAAACGGGCCTATGAGCGCACACGTGCGGAAGTGCCGGTGACCCTGTTCAAGGCCGGCGAACGGTTCACGGTAGGCCCCTTCGAGATCGAGCCCGTCGCCGTGAACCATTCGATTCCGGAACCGTTTTCGCTGGCGATCCGGACACCGCTCGGCAACCTCATTCACACCGGCGACTGGAAGATCGACGCCACGCCGTCGCTCGGACCGCTGACCGACGAGAACCGCTTCCGGGAACTGGGCGAGGAGGGAATCCTTGCCATGATGTGCGATTCCACCAATGCAATGCGCGATGGCATTTCGCCGTCCGAGCACGAGGTGAGCGCGGGCCTTCGCGAGGTCATCGAACAGGCCGAGGGCCGGGTGGCGATCACGACCTTTTCATCCAATGTGGGGCGCATTCGTTCGATCGCCGAAGCCGCGCGGGATTCGGGCCGGGAAGTGCTGCTGCTGGGAAGCTCGATCAAGCGCGTGGTCAATGTGGCCACCGAGCTCGGCATGATGGAGGGATTGCCCGAGTTTCTCCAGGAGGATGAATATGGTTTCATCCCGCGCGACAAGGTGGTGGTCATCCTGACCGGCAGTCAGGGCGAACCGCGCGCAGCACTCGCCAAGCTGTCGCGCGACGAGATGCGTCATGTTGCGCTCGCGTCCGGCGACACTGTTGTGTTCTCCTCACGCACGATTCCGGGCAATGAGAAAGGCATCATCGAGATCAAGAATGCGTTGATCGACCGGGGCGTGAAGATCGTGTCGGACGGTGACGCTCTGGTTCATGTTTCGGGTCACCCTCGTCGCAGTGAACTCGTCCAGATGTATGAGTGGGTGAAGCCGCAGATTCTGGTGCCCGTGCACGGGGAGGCGGCGCATTTGACCGCGCAGGCCGAACTTGCCCAGGCGTCCGGCATCGAGATCACTCCGCGGGTTCGCAACGGCTCGATCCTGCGGCTGGCGCCCGGGGCTCCCGACATCATCGGCGAGGCGCCGCACGGCCGGTCCTACAAGGATGGTCAGTTGATCGGCGATTACGATGAGATGGGCATTTCCGAGAGGCGCAAGCTCTCCTTTGCCGGCCATGTTGCGGTCAATGTGGTGCTCGACCAGCGTTTCGAATTCCAGCGCGATCCGGTGGTGTCGGCCATCGGCCTTCCGGCTGTCGATGCCGAGGGCGACGACATGGAGGATATTCTCTATGATTCGGTGCTTGGCGCCGTGGAAAGCATTCCGCGTGGACGCCGCAAGGATCTGGATGGGGTACGCGAGGCAATTCGCCGCTCTGTTCGCGCTGCGGCAAACGAGGTATGGGGCAAGAAGCCGGTGGTGACGGTGTTCGTCAACCGGGTCTAGCCAAGGCGTATCGGAAGGCCGGAAAGATGCTTGGACGTCTCAATCATGTTGCGATCGCGGTGCCGGATCTCGCGGCTGCGCGCTCCCAGTACGAAATCATGCTTGGGGCGGAGGTCACCGAACCGCAGGTCCTGCCGGAGCATGGCGTGACGGTGGTGTTCATCAATCTTCCCAACACAAAGATCGAACTGCTCGAACCCCTGGGCGAAGGCTCTCCGATTGCCGCTTTTCTCGACAAGAATCCCACCGGCGGCATGCATCACGTCTGCTACGAGGTCGAGGATATTGTGGCGGCGCGGGACCATCTCAAAGCCGAAGGCGCAAGGGTTCTCGGTGATGGCGAGCCGAAGACGGGCGCGCATGGCAAGCCTGTATTGTTTCTTCATCCGAAGGACTTCAACGGCACGCTGATCGAACTCGAACAGGTTTAAGGTCAAGTTTCATGGGCTTTGGGACAGGATTCGCAATCTATTTCATCATCTGGTGGGTGGTTTTGTTCACCGTGCTTCCGTTCTGGGCCCGCAGCCAGGCGGATGAGGGGGAGGTCACGCTTGGCACCCCGCGCAGTGCGCCGGCCAATTTTCGCTTCGCCCCGATCTTCTGGTCCACCACGCTGGTCTCGGCGCTGGTATTCGGTCTCTATCTTTTCGTCACGATGGGGCTCGGCTATTCGCTTGATGATCTGATCGCAGTGATGCCGGATTTCAAACCGACGAGCGACTGAACAGGCTAATACTCTCGGGCACACCGGTTTGCCGGAACGCCGGTATTTATGGAACATCAGGGCGCATTCTCCATTGTCGCTGGAAACCGACTGTTCAAGGAGATTTGCAAGATGGCCAAACCCCACGCATCCAACACCGATTTGACCGAAACCGATCTTGCCCAGGACAAGATGGGCCGCAACTCGCTGCAGGGCGACGATCAGGCGAAGACCCGCAATCAGCGCGAAGCCGTTGCAGAGGTCAAGCAGGACGCCGACGAAGGCGTCGTCGACAGTCTTGAAAAGATGGACAAGGACAAGAGGGCGAAGACCGATCTCGGCAAGGGCGCCCGCAAACCTGACTGAACTGTCCCTCACAGCAGGTATGCAGCAATGTCCCGGGTGAACCTGATCGGATATGCTTGATTATTGTGCATCGCAGCAAAGGCGGTGGCAATCGCCATGAAGGAAGAAAGCATATTCTTCGCGCGGCATCTGAAATGCAAAAAAAAACAAGGCATGAAGCCTTGTTGTTCAGGTGTCGCGTGATCTGTTTCCCGGTTGCCCGGGGGCTGCGAACAAAGCGCGCCTGAGATCCTATCCTCCCAAGACTTTGACCGCGAATTGGGCAGCTCCTTGTAGGAAGTGCCTCATTAGTAAGCGTTCTTTAGCGCAAAGAAACTGCGTTGTCACGTCTTTTATGACAGTTTGAACTTGGTGGCGGAGCAAGCGGCGTTCCTGCACAGGATCGGCGGGCTGGATGCCGCCAAGACGGCTTTCCATTGATCGGCGAAGCGGATAGAAACGCATCCGAGCCTACCCATTTTCGCCTGAATCAGCCGTCAAGGCTGGAAGCCAAACCGGATTTCCCCATGCGCCTGTCCAAATATTTTTTGCCCATTCTGAAGGAAAATCCCAAGGATGCGGAGATCGTCTCCCACCGCCTGATGGCGCGTGCGGGAATGATCAAGCAGCAGTCGGCCGGAATCTACTCCTGGCTGCCATTGGGCAAGCGCGTTCTCGACAAGGTATGTGCGATCGTCCGCGAGGAGCAGAACCGGGCCGGGGCCATCGAGATCCTGATGCCGACCATACAGCCGTCGGATCTGTGGAAGGAAAGCGGCCGCTATGACGATTACGGCAAGGAAATGCTGCGTATCGAGGACCGGATGGAACGCGAGATGCTGTTCGGTCCGACCAACGAGGAGATGGTCACCGACATCTTCCGCTCCTACGTGAAGTCCTACAAGGACCTGCCGCTCAATCTCTACCACATCCAGTGGAAGTTCCGTGACGAGCGCCGCCCGCGTTTCGGCGTGATGCGCGGCCGCGAGTTCCTGATGAAGGACGCCTATTCCTTCGACCTCGACTACGAGGCTTCGAAGGCAGCCTATAACCGCATGTTCGTCTCCTATCTCCGCACCTTCGAACGCTGCGGCCTGAAGTCGATCCCGATGCGGGCGGACACCGGCCCGATCGGCGGCAACCTCAGCCACGAGTTCATCGTGCTCGCTGAAACGGGCGAGTCGGAAGTGTTCTGTCACCGCGACTTCGAGCGCTTCGATGTGCCTCCCGCCGATGTCGATTACAACGACGATGCCGTCATGGCTTCGATCGTTGAAAAGTGGACGACACCGTTCGCGGCCACCGACGAGATCATGGAAAAGGAAGAATGGGCTCAGGATGCCTGGAAGGCGCTTGGCGACGATGCCAAGGTGTCGGCCCGCGGCATCGAGGTCGGCCACATCTTCCATTTCGGCACCAAGTATTCAGAGCCGATGAATGCTTATGTTCAGGGGCCCGACGGCAAACAGCATTTCGTCTCCATGGGCTCTTACGGCATTGGACCGTCGCGCCTGCTCGGCGCCATCATAGAAGCCTCCCACGACGAGAACGGGATCATCTGGCCGAAGAACGTGGCGCCCTTCGACATCGGGCTGATCAACATGAAGCCGGGAGATGCGGGCTGTGACGCGGCCTGTGAGAAGCTCGAGGCGGCGCTGGAGAATGCCGGGCTCGAAGTGCTCTACGATGACACCGATGAGCGGGCAGGCGCCAAGTTCGCCACCGCGGATCTGATCGGACTGCCGACCCAGGTCATTGCGGGGCCGCGTTCGGTTGCCGAGGGCAATGTCGAGATCAAGATCCGCGCGACGGGCGAGCGCGAAACCGTTTCCATCGATGACGCCATCAACCGTCTCGCGCAAGGCCGCTAGGGCAAGCTCCGTCCAAAGGACACTGAGATGAACGATCCTGACGCCAGCCTCGCTCCATCCGCCACCGCATCGGCCGCCAGGCCCTTCTCCGCGTTCGAACGGATGGTCGCCTGGCGCTATCTGCGGTCCCGCCGCAAGGAGGCGTTCATTTCGGTGATCGCCGGCTTTTCCTTTGTCGGCATCATGCTGGGGGTTGCGACGCTGATCATCGTCATGGCGGTGATGAACGGCTTTCGCGGCGAACTGATCACCCGCATCCTCGGCATCAACGGGCATATGATCGTGCAGCCGATCGACCGGCCGCTCGATGATTATGCGGCGCTGGCGGCGCGGCTGAAGGGCGTGGACGGTGTTGTGAACGCCATCCCGATGGTCGAAGGCCAGACGCTTGCATCAGGCGTTGGCGGCGCAGGGACCGGCGCGCTCGTGCGCGGAGTGAGTGCGGAGGACTTCCAGTCGATGGACATCGTTTCGCAGAACATCCGCTCGGGCGATCTCGTGGGGTTCATTGCTGGGGAGGGTGTGGCCATAGGATCGCGCATGGCGCAGTCGCTGGGCTTGAGCGCCGGCGATCTGATCACGCTTGTGGCGCCCGAGGGCGACGTGACTCCGTTCGGAGTGACGCCGAGGGTGAAGGCCTATCCGGTTTCGGCGATCTTCGAGGTCGGCATGTCGGAATACGATTCGGCGATCCTCTACATGCCGCTTGAGGAGGCGCAGCTCTATTTCAATGCCGAAGGCGTGGTGCAGTCGATCGAGGTGTTCGTCGAGGATCCCGATGACATTGATGCCATGCGGCCGTTGATCGAAGCCGCCGCCGAACGGCAGATCTTCATCACGGACTGGCGGCAGCGCAACCAGACCTTCTTTTCGGCGCTTCAGGTGGAGCGCAATGTGATGTTCATGATCCTGACGCTGATCATTCTGGTGGCGGCGCTCAACATCATCTCGGGGCTGATCATGCTGGTCAAGGACAAGGGACGCGACATCGCGATCCTCAGGACAATGGGCGCGTCCTCGGGGGCTGTGATGCGGATTTTCTTCATGACCGGGGCGGCGATCGGTGTCACAGGCACCATCGCCGGGTTTCTCCTCGGCGTCGTGGTGTGCCTCAATGTCGAGCGGATCCGGCAGTTCTTCTCCTGGCTTTCGGGGACGACGCTGTTCAATCCGGAACTCTATTTCCTGAGCCAGCTTCCCGCGGACATGGACAGTGGCGAAACCATCGTGGTGCTTGTGGTGGCCCTGGCCCTGTCCTTCATCGCGACGCTGATCCCCTCATGGCGCGCCTCGCGGCTCGATCCTGTTCAGGCGCTGCGCTATGAGTGACGCTTCAGGCAATTCGGGCGGACCGGTTCTCGAACTGGTGAATGTGGACCGCCATTTCATTCAGGGCGACAACCAACTGTCCATCCTCAGCGGCGCGAATTTCGTGCTGCAGCGCGGCGAAACGGTTGCGCTTGTCGCGCCTTCGGGAACGGGCAAATCCACGCTCCTGCATCTGGCCGGTCTGCTTGAACGGCCCGATGATGGCGAGGTCATCGTCAATGGCGAGACCTGCGGGCAGCTTCCCGATGACCAGCGCACCGCGATCCGGCGCTCGGAAATCGGTTTCGTCTACCAGTTCCATCATCTGCTACCGGAGTTCTCGGCGCTCGAAAACATCATGATGCCGCAGTTGATTTCGGGGCTGTCCAAGGCGGAAGCGCGGGAACGGGCCGCGCAACTGCTCGATTACATGCGCATCGGTCACCGCGCCGACCACCGGCCGTCCGAACTTTCGGGCGGCGAACAGCAGCGTGTTGCGATTGCCAGGGCAGTGGCCAACGCGCCGCTCGTTCTGCTCGCTGACGAACCCACCGGCAACCTCGACCCCGAAACCGCGGGTTACGTGTTCGAGGCGCTTGATGCGCTCGTGCGCCAGTCAGGGCTTTCGGCGGTGATCGCCACACACAACCATGATCTGGCAAGCTTGATGAACCGCCGGGTAACGCTGGATGACGGCAAGGTGGTGGAGCTTTAGAGCACACTTCGAAAGCTTCGCTCCCTGGCTCGACGGTGCCGGTTTCAGTTATCCGCTCTCTTGAAGGCCGTGGCTTTTGCCTCTAGATTTCGAGTGTCGTCGGAGGCGACAGCCGGGTCCGCGGAAAGCCCCAGTGGCACCTTCTTTTGCCAGTGCCGATCAATTTCGGTTTTTTCTCATGCCCGAAAAGCGGACCGGGGCGGAAGAGAGAGACCGATGACGACTCCCAACCTCGACAAACTGCGCAAGCAGGCCAAACAGCTTCGGAAGCTTTTTCTTGCCGGAGACGTGGAAGCCAAACGCCGCGTTGACGCGGTGCTGCCGGATGGCGAACTGCCCGGCCACAGCGCGGCCCTGCATGTCATCGCCCGCGAGCACGGGCATGAAAGCTGGCCAAAGCTGAAACTCGATTTCGAATTACGGTCGATCGACCGTGGTCAGCGCGCGGCCCGCCTCAGGTCTGCGCTCTTCAATGGCCAGCATTGGATCGTTGATCGCATTCTGACCGAAACGCCCGACCTCGCACATTCGGATTTCGGTCTGCAATGCGCGCTCTATGACCTTGATGCGGTGCGCAGGCAGCTTGCCGGAGATCCGGAGCTTGCGGTCAGGGCCGTTGAGGGCAGGCGGCCGCTTTTACATCTCGCCTTTTCGAAGCGGTTCGAGACCCTGGACGGCGGGCGGGAGCTTTCGATCGCCGTGGCACAGGCGCTGGTCGATGCCGGAGCCGATGTGAACGATTCATATGCCGGAGCGAATGATGACGAGCACCCGCTGTCGGCCCTTTACGGGGCGCTCGGCCATGCGCGCAATCTCGGGCTTGCGGAATGGTTTTTGGAAAACGGTGCAAGCCCGGATGACAATGAAAGCCTGTATCACGCCACCGAGATGGAAAGCCTCGAGGGGCTGAAGCTCCTCATGCGCTACGGCGTAAGTACGGAGGGGACCAACGCGCTGCCACGCATGCTCGACTTCAACAAAGCGGAGGGTGTTCGGCTTCTGCTCGAATATGGAGCCGAACCGAACGAGGGGATCGCGCGGCATCCCTCCGGCGAGCCAGGCTTCGTGATTCCGGCGCTGCACCAGGCGGCCCGTCGGCACTGCAGCGGTGAGATCATCCGGCTGCTGCTGGCACACGGGGCGGACGGCACCAGCCTTTACAACGGGCATTCAGCCTATGCGCTTGCACGAATTTACGGCAACGGGGCTGCCGCAGAGGAACTGGCGCGGGCAGGGCAGGCGACCGCACTCTCTGCCAACGAGGAACTGCTGGCGCAGGCGGCCGTGGGAAAAGTTTCAGGAGCCCTGGACGTGCCCGCGCTCAGCGAGGAATCTCGACGGATCCTGTGCCGCCTGCTGGCGCTGCCGGGAGAAACCCGGATGGATCACATGAAATGCCTGGTCGCCGCCGGCATGGATCCGGACTGGACGGAGGAAATGGGATTGCCACCGGTGCAGATCGCCGCCTGGGAAGGGCGAAGCGACGCGCTCGCCTGGCTTCTGACACTTTCCCCGGACCTTGCGCGCCGGAACCGCTATGGCGGCGACATCCTCGAGACGGTGCTGCACGGTTCGATGTTCAGTCCGAACCGGAATGCCCGCGACCACATGGGATGCACCCGCCTCATCCTGGAAGCCGGTGTTGCCGTCCCGCGCGCGCTGATCGGTTCCGCGGGGTCGGAGGACGTCGCGGATTTCATCGAAAGCTGGACAGAAGCACATCCCGACCGGATTGCTGCCTGACCAGGCTTCCGGATTGCACATCGCCATGTGCGCCCGCCCGGGCCGGTACCGGCGCACTGGTCGTCCGCCGGTCGATGAAACATCGGCAAAGTCGATGCCGTAATCGACCGCGACGGCCCCATCGCTGCAGCATCAAGTGGTGTGGTAATGAAGGGTCCCGCTGCCTGAAACCTTGCTTACACTCCCCCCAATGCCGAGGCCCATGAAGCTGCCAATCTGTGAGCCACTGGGTTGGTAAAGGTTTATGCTGGCTTCGGTATCGCCGCCTCCCACGGCTTCCATCTGGAAGTCGCAGTCTTCCCCGTCGAGTGTCGAAGGATCAACCAGAAAGTATCCGGCGACGGTCGCGGAAAAGACCGATACTGTCCAATCCGGACCGCCGGAAGCATTAAAACTCACAACGCTCACCGGCAGGATATCTACGGAGAGATTCAGGGTCCACCAACCGAGCCCCACCATGGATAACAGTCCGGCGCCATCCCAGGATGTTTGCTCCGAAAGCTGCAGCACATGTTGATTGGCATGTGTAAACGGGTGATCCGGCTGCATCTGCGCGAATTTTTTGATCCGCTCAATCGTATTGTTGCGATTTTCCAACGCACGCTTTTGGAGGTATTCGAGTGTTGCCTGGTTTGCCTTGTCAATAAATCTTTCAGGCTTCGTCATTTTAGACCCCTCTTGATTCAGGTTTTAGCCAATATAATATTTTCGAGGGTTGACGATCATATTGTTGAATAAAAATAATTCTACGTAAACTAAAAAGTGCATCAACAAGGAATATAATATTATCGTAATTTTTTCAGTATTTTAATGATACGTGAAAATTAGATCATGGGTTCAGTCAAATTAATGCATTTGTGTTGATGGATTGGTTCGGGGTTGTCATCGCGAGATAAGTTATCGCAGTGGGGCCATGCAAAAAGGGCATGGCGATTTGCGCCATGCCCTTCGATAGGTGTCATGCCCGTTTCTTTTAGCGCAGGCGTTTGGCCGCGACCGCCGGGACCAGTTCGCCGGCGAGGCGGCGATCCAGGTAGTCCTCGCACTCACCGATCAGTTCATCAACCTTGCCGCCGAAGAAATGGTTGGCGCCGGGGATCGTCTTCTGGGTGATGAGGATGCCCTTTTGCTGCTTGAGTTTCTCGACGAGGCCGTTCACGTCCTTTTCGGGCGCCACGCGGTCGGCGTCGCCATGAATGATAAGGCCGGACGAGGGGCAGGGCGCGAGGAACGAGAAATCATAGGTGTTGGGCTGCGGCGCAATCGAGAAAAAGCCCTCGATTTCCGGGCGGCGCATGAGAAGCTGCATGCCGATCCAGGCACCGAAGGAGTAGCCGGCGACCCAGCAGCTTTTGGAATCCGGATGCAGGCTCTGCACCCAGTCGAGCGCGCCCGCCGCGTCGGAAAGTTCGCCCGCGCCGTGGTCGAATTCACCCTGGCTGCGGCCGATCGAGCGGAAGTTGAAGCGCAGGGTGGTGAAGCCGCGCTGCTGGAACATGTAGAACAACTGGTAGACGATCTGGTTGTTCATGGTTCCGCCGAACTGCGGATGCGGATGCAGCACGATGGCGATCGGTGCGTTCTTCTCCTTACCCGGCTGGTACCGGCCTTCAAGACGTCCGGCGGGTCCGTTGAAAATCACTTCAGGCATGCGTACTCCATGTGCGGGCTCGGCTCTTGCCCAAAGCCGCCCAATCCGGGAGCTGGAGGCGGGTGGATATCGTATCCCCGCCCTTGACGGCGGCAGGACGGCTCCCTAGAACCTAGTTTAGAATCGTTCGAAACTGCAGGTGTTTCATTGAATGAGCGACTGTCTTATGGCATCGCGCAATGAAAATTCAAGGAAAATGAGCCCGCAGCCGCATTCGACGGGTATCAAATGACGAAGGGAACCATGTCCGCAAGCCGTCTCTATCTTGATCACAATGCCACAGCGCCGCTTCTGCCGGAAGCGCGCGAGGCTGTGATCGAGGCGATGGCGCTTGAGGGCAACCCATCCTCGGTTCATGCCGAAGGCCGCGCGGCGCGCGCGCTCGTCTCGCGCGCCCGCGATCACGTGGCAAGGCTCGCGGATGTTCCCCCGTCCCAGGTGACATTCACCTCCGGCGCAACGGAAGCGGTCAATCATGTGTTGACGCCGGATTACCGGATGGGGCGTGCGTCCGTGAACGTGTCGCGGCTCCTCGTTTCGGCGGTCGAACACCCGGCTGTGCTGGCGGGTGGGCGATTTGCGGCCGACCAGATCCGTGTCCTTGGCGTTGATGCAAATGGTCGTCTGGACCTCGATGCGCTCGAACAGGCGTTGTCGGATCACGATCAGTCGACCGGGCAGGTGATGCTGGCCCTGCAATTTGCCAACAACGAAACGGGCGTGATCCAGCCGGTTCGCGACGCAGCAGATCTGGTGCGGTCGCATCAGGGCCTGATGATGGTGGATGCGGTGCAGGCTCCGGGCCGACTGCCGATTTCGCTTTCAGGTTTGGGCGCTGATTTCCTCATCCTGTCCGCACACAAGATGGGTGGACCGAAGGGTGCCGGGGCACTGGTCAGCGCCGGTGAAACACTCATGCCGGCGCCGCTTGTCAAAGGTGGCGGCCAAGAGAAGGGGCACCGCTGCGGCACCGAAAACCTGGCTGCGATCGCTGGTTTTGGCGCGTCTGCCGCTTCGGCGGTGACCGGACTTAACTGGATGCCTGCTGTGGCCTCGCTGCGCGACCGGATGGAACACGGCATGCGCGAAGCCGCACCGGATATCCTTGTGTATGGCGATGGCGTCGAGCGGCTGGCGAACACCAGCTTTTTCTCCTTGCCCGGTCTCAAGGCTGAAACCGCGCAGATTGCCTTCGATATGGAAGGTGTTGCGGTCTCTGCCGGCTCGGCCTGTTCATCGGGCAAGATCGGCGAGAGCCATGTGCTGGCGGCCATGGGAGCTGATGCGGCGCTCGGTGCGATCCGCGTCAGCCTCGGAAGTTTGCAGACCGAAGAAGACATCGACCAGTTTCTCGATGTTTTCCGGCGCATCAACGGCCGGCGGCTGCACCGGCAAGCCGCGCAAGCGGCTGCGTGATGCGGGAACTGAAGTTTCGTTCGCGGGTTTGATTTATTCGCGGACGGTGTGGCGTAGACATGCGTCTCGCACTACATAGGGGATGGATACGACCTGTATTCATCACACGACGTTAACAAGCTGCCGGCCTTGACCCGGCGAGATTGGAGAGCGCCATGCCTGCGGTGCAGGAAACCATTGACCAGGTCCGTCAGATTGACGTGGACCAGTATAAATACGGTTTTGAGACCGTTATCGAAAGCGATACGGCGCCCAAGGGGCTGAACGAAGACACCATCCGGATGATCTCGGCCAAGAAGAACGAGCCCGAGTGGATGCTTGAGTGGCGTCTGGACGCGTTCCGCCGCTGGCTGACCCTGGAAGAGCCTTCCTGGGCCCGCGTCGACTACCCGAAGATCGACTTTCAGGACATCCATTATTACTCGGCGCCGAAGAGCACGGCGGGGCCGAAGTCGATTGATGATGTCGATCCGGAATTGCTGCGCGTCTACGAGAAGCTCGGCATTCCGCTGCGCGAACAGGAAATTCTCGCCGGTGTTCAGCAGTCGAAGATTGCGGTCGACGCGGTGTTCGATTCCGTGTCGGTGGTCACCACCTTCAAGGAAGAGCTCTCCAAGGCCGGCGTGATCTTCATGTCGATCTCGGAAGCCATGCGCGAATATCCGGATCTGGTGAAGAAATATCTCGGCACAGTGGTCCCGGTGACCGACAACTACTACGCCACGCTCAATTCCGCGGTGTTCACCGACGGCTCGTTCGTGTTCGTGCCCAAGGGCGTTCGCTGCCCGATGGAATTGTCGACCTATTTCCGCATCAACGAGAAGAACACAGGTCAGTTCGAACGCACCTTGATCATCGCCGAGGAGGGGGCTTACGTCTCCTATCTCGAGGGCTGCACCGCGCCGCAGCGCGACGAGAACCAGCTGCATGCGGCCGTGGTCGAGCTGGTCGCGCTCGATGACGCGGAAATAAAGTACTCGACGGTGCAGAACTGGTATCCCGGCGACAAGGACGGCAAGGGCGGCATCTACAATTTCGTCACCAAGCGTGGCGATTGCCGTGGCAAGAATTCCAAGATTTCCTGGACCCAGGTCGAGACCGGTTCGGCGATCACCTGGAAGTACCCGTCATGCATCCTGCGCGGCGACGGCTCGCGCGGAGAGTTCTACTCGATCGCCGTGTCGAACGGCTATCAGCAGATCGATTCGGGCACCAAGATGATCCATCTGGGCAAGAACACGTCGAGCCGGATCATCTCCAAGGGCATTTCGGCGGGCAATTCATCCAACACCTATCGTGGTCAGGTTTCGGCCCACCGCAGGGCGGAAAATGCGCGCAACTTCACCCAGTGCGACAGCCTGCTGATCGGAAACCAGTGCGGGGCGCATACGGTGCCCTATATCGAGGCCAAGAACTCGACGGCCCAGTTCGAGCATGAGGCGACGACTTCGAAAATCTCCGAGGACCAGCTGTTCTACTGCCTGGCCCGCGGCATTCCCGAGGAAGAAGCCATCGCGCTGATCGTCAACGGCTTCGTCAAGGAAGTGATCCAGGAACTGCCGATGGAGTTCGCCGTTGAAGCCCAGAAGCTGATCGGCATCTCGCTCGAAGGCTCGGTGGGATAACGGTCGTCGCAGCCGGAGACCGGCGGGAGCGCTTCAATGGGTTTCGATCTCACAGCCATTGCCTGGTACGCGGTCATCTGCGGTGTGCTTTCGGCACTGGCTCCGAGTTTCGGAGGCCGCCCGGTCAGACTGGCCATCGGTGGTCTGGTGGGCATTGTAGCGGCCACCGCGCTTCCGGTTCTCAGAGGATTTCTCGGGCTTTGAATTGAGCGCCCAACCGGTCATCGCCGGTATCGACTTACAGACATTCGTATTCAGGAACAAACACAATGCTTGAAATCAAGAACCTTCACGCCCGGATTGCCGAAGACGGCACGGAAATCATTCGCGGCCTCAACCTGACGGTCAAGGCAGGCGAAGTGGCAGCCATCATGGGGCCGAACGGATCCGGCAAATCCACCCTGTCCTATGTGCTGGCAGGCCGTGAGGACTACGAGGTGACAGAGGGTGATATCCTCTACAACGGCGAGAGCATTCTCGAGCTTGACCCCTCGGAGCGTGCGGCCAAGGGCATTTTCCTTGCCTTCCAGTACCCGGTGGAAATTCCCGGCGTGGCGACCATGCAGTTCTTGAAGGTGGCCATGAACGAACAGCGCAAGGCGCGCGGTCAGGAAGAGCTCAAGACCCCCGAATTCATCAAGCTGGTCAAGGAAGCCGCCGCCAGTCTGCAGATCGATCCGGACATGCTCAAGCGTCCGCTCAATGTCGGCTTTTCCGGCGGCGAGAAGAAGCGCGCCGAGATCCTGCAGATGAAGCTGCTGGCGCCGCAGCTCTGCGTGCTCGACGAGACCGATTCCGGCCTCGATATCGATGCGTTGAAAATCGTTTCCGACGGCGTCAACGCGCTTCGTTCGCCCGACCGTGCGGTGGTGGTGATCACCCATTACCAGCGCCTGCTCGAGCACATCGTGCCCGACACCGTGCACGTGCTCTACAAGGGCCAGGTGATCAAGACCGGCGACAAGGATCTGGCGCTCGACCTCGAGGCCAACGGTTACGCCGGGATTATCGAAGCGGCCGCGTAAGCGGATCGCCGACGGAGATTTGACGGGCCGCAAGGCTAGGAGAGACAGGCATGAACATGCAGACAAAACCGCCCCGGACCGCTGCCGAACAGGCCCTTGTCGACAGTTTCGCCCAGAAGCTGGGTGATCTGCCCGGCGATGCGCAGGTCACGACGGCGCGCGACGCGCTGCTCTACGATATCGCCGAAGATGGCCTTCCGACGCGGCGGATCGAAAGCTGGCACTATACGGACCTGCGCAACCTGTTGCGCGAAGTTCCGGCTCCGGGACCGAACGCCGCCGCCGAGGCTGCTCCGCTGGTCAACGGAAGCCTGGTCCTGCCGGTGATTCAGGGGCAGGGCGCAGAAAAATCCGCGCCCGGCGGCATGGATCTGGTGCCCTTTATGGACCTTCTGGTGTCCGGCGAGGCTGCCAAGATGCTCAAGCCGCGCGGCAGCGATGATCTGATCGGCCGGCTCAACGGCGCTTTCGTTGCTGACGGATACAGTTTCAGACTTAATGCCGGAACCAGCCTCGAAGGCATTGTGGAGCTTCAATCGGTTCAGGCCGGGGGGCAGGCGCACAATCGTTTCATGGCGGAATTCGAAGCCGGCTCGAAGGCCATGGTGGTCGAACGGCATCTGGGTGATGATGCTCATGCGGGGCTTTCGAGTTCCGTAAGCACGCTCGACCTTGCAGATGGCGCAGACGTCACCTGGGTCATCGTCCAGCAGCACGGCAGCGCGGACCAGCACCTCGGTCAGTTGAACGCGCGACTGGGCGCGGATGCCAAGCTCAGGATCTTCGTGATGAATGCCGGCGGCAAGCTGGTGCGCCAGGAGTTGCATGTCGATGTTCGCGGGGAGGGCGCGCATCTCGATCTGCGGACTGTCAACCTGCTTGCCGGGGACAGCCACACCGACGTGACCCTGACGCTCGGTCACCGGGTGCCCCATACCACGTCGTCGGAGATTGTCCGCAATGTTGTGCTGGACCGGGCGCGCGGCGTGTTCCAGGGTCAGATCTGTGTCGCTCAGGAAGCGCAGAAGACCGACGCGCAAATGGCCTGCAACACCCTGCTCCTCTCCGATGACGGAGAGTTTGCCGCCAAGCCCGAACTCGAGATTTTTGCCGACGACGTCGTCTGCGCCCATGGCGCGACGGTGATCGACCTCGATGAGGATCACCTGTTCTATCTGATGGCGCGCGGGATCTCGGAGAAGTCGGCGCGGTCGCTGCTGGTCAACGGTTTTGTCGACGAGTTGATCGGTGAAATCGAGAACGAGGAGCTTGTCGAGGTTCTGGAAACCCTTGTCGAACAATGGCTTGCCGACCATGCTTGATGCATCGAATCCAGCTTATGACGTCGCCGCAATTCGCGCTGACTTCCCGATTCTGTCACGCGAAGTGCATGGCAAGCCGCTTGTCTATCTAGACAACGGTGCGTCCGCCCAGAAGCCGCAAGCGGTGATCGACGCGATCACGCATGCCTATTCCAACGAATATGCCAATGTGCATCGCGGGCTTCATTTTCTGTCAAATGCCGCGACCGATGCCTATGAGGGCGCGCGAGAGACCGTCCGGCGGTTTCTCAACGCGCCATCGCCGGACAATGTGGTGTTCACGAAATCGACCACCGAGGCGATCAACACCGTTGCCTACGGCTACGGCATGCCCAATGTCGGCGAGGGCGACGAGATCGTCATCACGATCATGGAGCATCACTCCAACATCGTTCCCTGGCATTTCCTGAGGGAGCGTCAGGGTGCGAAGATCGTCTGGGTCGGCGTCGATGACGAGGGCAATTTCGATCTCGACGATTTTCGCGCTGCACTCACGGAACGTACCAAGCTGGTCGCGGTCGTGCACATGTCGAACGTGCTGGGCACGGTTGTCGACGTGAAGGAAGTCTGCCGCATAGCGCATGAACGTGGCATCAAGGTTCTCATCGACGGCAGCCAGTCGGCTGTGCATATGCCGGTCGATGTTCAGGATATTGACTGTGACTGGTACGTGATGACCGGCCACAAGCTGTACGGCCCGTCCGGTATCGGGGTGCTTTACGGCAAGACAGATGCACTCAAGGCCATGCAGCCCTTCATGGGCGGCGGCGAGATGATCGTCGACGTGACCGAGGAGGGCGTGACCTACAACGATCCGCCGCACCGGTTCGAGGCGGGCACTCCGCCGATCGTGCAGGCCATCGGGCTTGGCGCGGCGCTCGATTACATGGACCGAATCGGGCGTGACCGGATCGCGGCCTATGAGGCGGAACTTGGCGCCTATGCGCAGGAAAGGCTGTCCGCGGTCAACGCGCTTCGCCTGATAGGGAATGCGCCGGGCAAGGGCGCGATATTCTCCTTCGAGATCGAGGGTATCCATGCCCATGACATCTCGATGCTGATCGATCGCTCGGGCGTGGCGGTGCGTGCCGGAACCCATTGCGCACAGCCGCTGCTCAAGCGCTTCGGTTCAACGTCGACTTGCCGGGCGTCGTTCGCAATGTACAATACCCGTGCGGAGGTCGATGCGCTGACCGATGCGCTCGACAAGGCGCGGGCGTTTTTCTCGTAAAGGATTTGAGTCGATGAGCGATGCATCCGAAACCGACAACGCCGCCGGCACTGAATCGGCAATTCCGCGTGAAGAGCTTGCCCGGTTGAGCGACGATATCATTTCTGCGCTGAAGACCGTCTATGACCCGGAAATTCCGGCCGACATCTACGAGCTCGGTCTGATCTACAAGATCGATATCGAGGATGACCGGATGGTCAAGATCCTGATGACGCTGACTGCGCCCGGATGCCCGGTGGCGGGCGAGATGCCCGGCTGGGTTCACAATGCTGTCGCAACGGTCGAAGGCATTTCCGGCGTCGATGTCGACATGACCTTCGATCCGCCCTGGACGCCGGACCGGATGAGCGAAGAGGCGCAGGTGGCCGTCGGCTGGTACTGACCTGCCGATGGAACGGCAAGGCGCTTACCTTCGACTCCTTGTTAACCTGATAAATCCACACTACATTCAGACCATGAGGCAGCGGGCCTTGAACCCGCCAGGCTTAAGGAGACGATGATGGGATTTGCCGTCATGACATTGACGCAGGCAGCCGCCGAGCGGGTCAAGACGATCGTCCGCAACCAGGATGATGCCGAGGGCATCCGCGTGAGCATCAAGAAGGGCGGTTGCGCCGGAATGGAATACGCCATCGACATGGCGACCGAAGTCAACGAGAAGGACGACCGCATCGAGCGCGATGGCGCAACGGTTTTCGTGGCGCCCGAGGCTGTGCTCTACCTGCTCGGCACCGAGATGGATTATGAAGTCACCAAGCTGCGCTCGGGCTTCGTGTTCAACAATCCGAACCAGACGTCGGCCTGCGGTTGCGGTGAATCGGTCGAACTGAAGCCCGCCGATCTGGCGCGGTTGGCGGAAGCCGGGAACCCGGTCGTTCGCACCGACTGAGCCGGACCCACTGTTGTCAGATTGAGTCAGGTACCTGGCAATCTGAATCCTGAAATTCAGGCAAGCCTTTGATTTTTAATTTTATCTTTGCGTTGGCGTGCGGGTGTCTTGAGGCCTCGGTGCCGTAGAGCGTCTTCCTGCGCATGCCGGCTCAGGCTTGTGCCGGAAGTGATCTAAACGAAGACAATTTCCAGATTGTCGAGTGGCAGCCCCGTGACCATCGTCGACCATGTCTCGCCCTGTTTGACCGGGAATGCCCGTGTCACCGTTCCGGTGGTGACGATTTCGCCCGCTGAGATCGATGCGGCGTCTGGATCTTTCGCGATCACCTCCAGAGCATGGCGCAATGTTGCCAAGGGGCTGCCAAGGACATTGGCGCCGTGGCCGATGTCAATGGTTTCGCCATCGCGCGCGAGCTCTATTTGGAAGCTTTGCAAGGCTAACGGAAGCGTCGCGCGGTCGTCATCCGCCACTTTCCGGCGCGGGCCGCACAGATAGGCGCCGTGCAGGCCGAAGGCGGCCACCGTGTCAGCGGCCTTGAATTTCCAGTCCCTGTAGAGCGAATCGACAATTTCGAAACCGTGGGCATACCAGGCGATCGCATCGAGCAATGCCTCGTCGCTGTCCCCGGGGCGGGGCGCACGCGAAAAACCGAAAGCAATTTCCGGTTCAATCCGCGGCTCGCAAAAGGGTTCAAGGGAGAACTTTATCTCCGCCGCCGAAACGTCGCGGAAAGTCGTGTCATACATGTAGCCCAAGATCGGGGCGTGCACGTCGTACTCGTCCCAGATGGTCCTGTTGGTGAAACCGAGCTTTCGTCCGATGACACGCTCGCCGTCCTGCATCCGGAGATCCCTGATCCGCCGGCTGATCCTGTAGGCGGTTTCCAAAGACAGCTCGTCGGGACCTGACAGGGCAATCGGCCGCCTGTCGCGGCGGGCCTCCATGATCTTGCGCGCTCGTTCCTCCTCCTCGGCCGGTGTCATCGTTTCAACTCCGCATCTTTTCGCCCGCCGGATCGAACGGTGGTTCAAGCGCGATACGGGCAGGGCGGCGGATGCCGAGGATCTCGATTTCGAACATCCCCTCGGATTCGTTCTGGGCAAGCGCCGCCGGGATGTACCCCTGCGCCATCGACGAACCGATGCTGTGGGCATAGCCGCCGGAGGTGATCCAGCCCACCACGCGCCAATCGCCGTCCCGCAAAGTGCCGCCATCGGGCTTGGCGATTTCCTTGCCGTCGGCATCAAAGCGCGGTGCGCCGTAGCCATGCGGAGGTTCGACGGTTCCATAGTCCGCGTCACCGACTTTGGCCCAGACCGGCTCGTCGCCCATCACATCCGCGTCGAGGGCATCCACCAGGAAAGAGGTGCGCATCAGCTTCGGCCCGTCGGCCTGTTCCTTAGAAGCAGCCTCGCGGCCGATGAAATCGTTTTTCGAGAGCTTGATGAAGCGGTCCATGTCCGCCTCATAGGGCCCGTAGATCGGCCTGAGTTCGCGGAACCAGGTTGGAAAGTTCTTCTCGAGCCGCATCGACAGAAGCGCGCGCATCCCGAAATCGACGATGCCGAACGCTTCGCCCGCCTGCTTGATGCCGGCATAGACACGGCGCTGATAGGCCGGTTCCATCCAGATCTCATAGCCGAGATCGCCGGTATAGGTGATGCGGTTGACGATGCAGGGTGCGGCGTTCACGTCCATCTCCCGCACATCCATGAACCTGAAGGCGGTGCCTGACACATCGTCATCGGTCAGTTTTTCGAGCACCTTGCGGGCATTCGGGCCGGCAATTGACAGCCCGACCAGATTGATGCCGAGCCGGCGAATGGTGACCGAACCGTCGGAGGGTTGATGCTGCTCGAACCAGCGCATGTGGTATTTCTGCGCGGCAATCGATCCCCAGACCATGAAACGCGCGGCATCCATCTTTGCGATCGTGAAGTCACCGATCAGCTTTCCGGCCTCGTTGAGCATCGGGGTCAGCACGATGCGACCTGTCTTGGGCATGGTGTTGGTCATCAGGCGGTTGAGAAAGGCCTCCGCACCCTCGCCGGTGACTTCGTACTTGGCGAAGTTCGAGATCTCGGTCACGCCGACGCTTTCGCGGGTGGCGCGGACTTCCCTTCCGATATGCTCGAAATCGTTGGAGCGGTGGAAGGACAGCACGTCGTGCGCTTCCTCGGCGGAGGGCGCAAACCACAATGGGGTTTCGAGGCCCCAGCTGTCGCCCATGACCGCGTGATTGTCGCGCACCATGATGTCGTAAAGCGGCGTGGTCTGCTGCGGTCTGGCGGCGGGAAGTTCCTCGTTCGGGAACGAGATTGAAAAGCGGCGGGAGTAGTTCTCGCGCACCTTGGCATTGGTGTAGCGCAGGGTTGCCCATTCACCGTAGCGAGAGACATCCATGCCCCAGATATCTGCGCCGGGGTCGCCATCGACCATCCATTGCGACAGGGCCAAGCCGACGCCGCCGCCCTGGCTGAAGCCGGCCATCACACCGCAGGCGGTCCAGTAATTGGTCAGTCCCGGAACGGGCCCCACCAGCGGGTTCCCGTCGGGCGCGAAGGTGAAGGGGCCGTTGATGATCTGCTTGATCCCGGCGTTTTCCAAGGCGGGGAAGTGCCTGAAGCCGACTTCCAGCGAAGGCGCGATGCGGTCGAGATCGGGAGCCAGCAGCTCATGGCCGAAGTCCCAGGGGGTCTCGACCGGCGACCAGGGCTTGCAGGCCTTCTCGTAGGTTCCCAGCAGAATGCCCGAGCGTTCCTGACGGGTGTAGATTTCCCCCTTGAAGTCGATGACGCCGACCAGTTCGCGGCCCGTCCTGGCGTTGAAATCCAGCACCTCCGGCATGTCCTCGGTCAAGAGATACATGTGCTCCATGGCGAGGACGGGCAGTTCGAGGCCCGCCATGCGGCCAACCTCGCGCGCCCAGAGACCGCCCGCATTGACCACGTGATCGGCTTTGACTGTTCCCTGTTCGGTGATCACGTTCCAGGTGCCATCGGCTTCCTGGGTGAGTTCCACAACGCGGTTTCTCAACACGATTTCCGCGCCAAGCTTGCGCGCGGCCCGGGCATAGGCATGGGTGGTGCCCGACGGATCTAGGTGGCCCTCGACGGGATCCCAGAGCGCGCCGACGAAATTGCTCTCGTCCATCAGCGGAAACATCGCCTTGGCTTCCGAGGGGGTGATCAGTTCGGTTTCCATGCCGAGGTAGCGGCCCTTCGCGTGAACCAGACGGAGAAAATCCATGCGCTCGGGCGTGTCAGCCATCATCACGCCACCGGTGAGATGCAGACCGCAGGACTGGCCGGAAAGCTCCTCGAGCTCCTTGTAGAGACTGACGGTGTAGGCTTGAAGTTTTGCGACATTCGGGTCGCCGTTCAAGGTGTGGAACCCGCCCGCCGCATGCCAGGAGGAACCCGAAGTGAGTTCCGAGCGTTCAATCAGCATGACGTCGTTCCAACCGGCCTTGGCGAGATGGTAAAGTACCGAACACCCAACGACGCCGCCGCCGATTACCACTGCCCTGACATGCGATTTCATGGTCTGACCCCCAGTCTTGAATCGGCTGTCAGATTGCGAAATCGGATGATGGTGCACAAGTGTCAGATGCGACACGGGGGCCGATTCCTTACGGCGCTCTGTTGCTATTTGAAATCAAGGCAATAGTTTTGGTGACTGGCCCTTATTTTAGATACAGTTTATGGGCTAGAAAGATTCAGGCCCTGTTCACCATGGGCTTGTAGATTGGATTTGATGAGACACGCGCCGGACATTGACTGTGTAGCGCGCGGCCGAAGTTGGCTGCGGGCGTTTCCGTGCGTCCGCAGTCTGCCTGCCGGTTTGCTCGCCGTTGCGCTGACCATAGCCCCCATGCCCGCCCATGCCTTCGAGATATTCGGCTTCAAGCTGTTCGAAAGCGAGGAGACCGACAGGATCGAGATCGCCGATCCATTGGACTACTCCGTGACGCTGGAGCTGCGCGGTGGAGACCCCGACGGCAGTCTGAGAGCCGATCTGGAGGCCGCCTCGCAACTGGTTCAGGGTGAAGATCGGCCGGTGTCGGGCTCGGTCGGTCTGATCCAGCGGGCCAACGGTGATTTCGAGCAGCTTGTCGCAGCCCTTTATGAAAACGCCCGCTATGCCGGTGAAGTCCGGATCATGCTTGATGGCCGTGACCTTGCGGATCTGCCTCCGGATGCCGATTTGCGCGGCCGGAGCCCTGTTCCCGTGCGCATCGAGATCGTGCCTGGATCCCCGTTCCGTTTCGGCCAAGTGGAGGTGCGGGATGCAAGCGGGCAGAGCCTCGACCCGGATGTCGAGGGATTTGCGACCGGGGAAATAGCTCGTTCCACCGCCATTCTCGACGCCGAGGAGGCCCTGATCAAGCAGCTCAAAGCGAGCGGTCATCCTCTGGCGGAAGTGGCAGGACGTGATGTCGTCGCCGACCATTCGAGCGATGTGATCGACGTGTCGCTGACGGTTGACGCGGGACCGGTCGCGCCATTCGGGCAGACGGCTGTCGACGGGGCGGAGTCGGTGGATGCCGACTTCATCGCGATGATGGCCGGTGTTCCCGAGGGTGAGCAATACGATCCGGAAACGCTCGCGGCGGCCGCCAGACGCCTGCGCGCGCTCGAAGTGTTTTCGAGCGTCACCGTGCGAGAGGGTGAGGGGTTGTCTGCAAATGGGTCTGTGCCGGTCGACGTGACTGTGTCGGAGCGCAAGCATCGGTATCTGGGCCTTGGCGCAACTTACTCCTCGACCGACGGTGGCGGTCTGGAAGCCTATTGGGGCCACAGGAACCTTTTCGGACGCGCCGAGAAGTTCCGGATCGAGGGATCTGTCAGCGGTCTTGGCAGTACCAGTGAGGCCGAGGACATGACGTGGCGGGGTGCAGCCCTGTTCGAAAAACCGGGCGTTCTCGGCCCGGCCTCAAAATTTACCACCCGGTTCGAAGTCGAGCAGGAGAATCCCGACGCTTTCAGGCGGTTCTCGGTGGTTGGCGCGGTCGGGCTGAGCTATGAGCTCACGCCGGAGCAAACGGTTTCGGGCGGGCTTGAGGTTGAATATGCCGAGACCACCGACAGTTTCAACGCTGACCTGGAAACGCTCACGCTCGCGATCCCGCTCGAATATGTCCGCGACACCCGCGACAGCAAGCTCAATCCGACTTCCGGGACGCGACTTTCGCTTCTGGTCGAGCCAGCGCACGAGTTCAATCGCGGGGCGACTTTTGTCAAACTCAGGGCTGAAGGCTCGGCTTACCGTGCGCTTGATGATGAAAAGCGGTTTGTGCTGGCGGGACGCGTAGCAGCCGGTGCGATCTATGGCGCAAACCTCTCGGCTGTTCCGGCCAATCGCCGGTTCTATGCCGGCGGCGGCGGTTCGGTTCGAGGTTACGGTTTCCAGGATATCGGTCCGCGCGACGCCACGGGGAAACCCACTGGAGGCCTGTCGGTGCTCGAAAGCTCGGCGGAACTGAGGATCCGGATCACCGATACCATCGGTGTCGTGCCGTTTATCGATGCGGGCCTGGTCAGCGCCGGTTCCGATTTCTCCAATGCCCGCTTCAAGGCAGGTGCGGGACTTGGGCTGCGGTATCTGACCCCGTTCGGGCCGCTGCGGGTTGATGTGGCGCTGCCGCTCAACAAGGAAGCCGGAGATCCGGATTACGGACTCTATGCCGGAATTGGACAGGCATTCTAGGATGTCAGAGCAAGGCAAATCCAGGCGGCGGCCGGGCAGGGTCTGGCGCCTGTTGCGGTGGTTCGTCATTTTCTGTCTGCTCGTCACCGCACTGGCGGTGTTTCTGGTCGCGACCGCGCCCGGCGGCCGGTTGATCGCCCTGACACTGAACCGGCTGGGATCAGGCGCCGAGCGGAGTGTCGAGATAGACCGCATCGACGGGCTCTTGTCGGGCTCGACGCGTATCGGCCATGTGCTGGTCAGGGATGGCTCGGGCGAACCTTGGCTGCTGATCAAGGGCATCGATATCGACTGGTCACCGCTGGCTCTGATCTCCGCCGGCCTTGCGATCGACGATCTCAGTATCGAACGCATCGAGTTTGCCCGTCCGCCCGAAGGCTCGGATACCGAGGGCGAAGGCGGGGCCGGTTTCCAGCTGCCGCTGGCGGTCAATGTGAAACGTTTCACCGCGCCCGATATTCTGCTCGGGGAGGCCGTCGCGGGCCGTGTGGCGCGATTCGAAGCCAGCGGGAGCCTCGCCGTCGACGCCGCCGTGTCCACGGCCATGGCAGATCTCACGCTCAACAGGATCGATGGGGTCGGCGGTCAATTCACGATCGATGCCGATTATCTTGAAAGCGAGGAACGCTTCAACATCTCCGCCAATCTGAGCGAACCGGCTGGCGGAGTGATGGCGCATCTTCTCAACCTCTCACCTGACGATGCAATCAGCCTCTCAGTGACCTCGCAAGGCTCGCTTGAGGACTGGCGTCTGGCGGTCGACGGCTCGATCAACGATGAAGCGGTGGCTTCGGCGAACTTGAAGGTTGTCGCCGAGAAGGCGGGTCAAGCGGTCTCCATGGAGGCGGAAGGCTCGTTTGATCGCTTTCTGCCGCCTGCAATCGCCCAGCTTGCCGAGGGGCGCTCGGACCTGCTTCTCGAAGGTCTCATCGAACCGGATCAAACCGGCGCGGTGATCGATGTGTTTACCTACACCTCCACCCGGCTGACTGCCCAGGGCCGGGGGCGGGTCGCGCGAGAAGGCGAGGTGAACCTGTCCGCCTCGGTGTCCCCGCGAACCAGCTCGGCAATGCTGGAATTCGGCGAAGGCGCATCGGCCTTGCGGCTGTCGGTGCCGGAGACCGAGATTCGCGTGTCGGGCAGCGCCCAGGAGGCGTCGGTGCGGCTGGTGACTTCGGTCGCCAATATCAGAGGCGCAGATTTCAGTGCCGACGATATTGCCGCTGTTGTGGACTTCGACCGCTTCTCGCTGGCCACCCAAAACGGAGAAGGCCAGGTCGAGGTCCGGATCGGAGCGATCGGCTCGGCCAATGATGTCCTGGCGCGCGCCGTTGCCGGAGGTGTCGATATCAGCGGCGATATCGCGCTGGCAGAAGATGGCGCCGTCACGAGCGAAGAGCTTGCCATTCGGTCCGGGGTCGCGGATCTTGGCCTTGCCTCGCTCACACTGTCGCCCGCCGGCGATCTGAGCGTTCAGCTGTCGGGCACCATGCGCAGCGCCATCCTTTCCAGCCAAGCGGATTCGCTCCTGGGCGAGTCGGTCGATTTCTCCGCCGATCTGTCGCGAAGTGCCGCCGGGGCGTCTGCCGTGCGCGATCTCGTGATGACCTCGCCTCGGATCGAGGTCTCCGGGAAGGCGGAGCTTGATGCCGAGGGCGAGATTGCGGCGGAACTTTCCGCCGTTCTCTCTGACCTTTCGGGACTTGGAGACGGCATTGCCGGCGGATTGCAGCTTGAGGCGGTGGTCAATGGAACGCCCCAGGCCCCGGCGTTTGACGCGGCGTTGACTGGCTCTGACCTGACCATACAGGGCCGGGACCTCTCGGATCTCCGGCTCGAGGCGGAAGGCGTGGCCGATCCGAAGTCGCCCAGCGCCACGGTTTCGCTGAGCGGAACCCTCGACGGCCAGGCAATTGACGGTTCGGCGAAGCTGGGACGGGTCGAGGGTGTGATCCGGGTTGATCCGCTGAGGCTTCAGGTGGCCGAAAACCTGATTTCGGGTTCCCTGGTGCTCGACGATGCCTTCCGCCCGAAGGGAACAGTCGAACTTGAGCTTGGTGACCTCGCATCGCTGTCGGCGCTGGCCTTGCAACAGATCGATGGAAACGGTGGCGGTACGCTTGAATTCGACGTCCGTGACGGCGAGGCGGTGGCCGAAGTCGCGCTGCAGTTTCCGGCAATCACGCATCCGAATGCCGGGATACGCGATGCGCGCCTCGATCTGGTGGTTGATGACTATCTCGGTGCGCCGCGACCGACCGGCAGCGTGAATGTGGCATCGATCCAGGCCGGAGCCAGCGATGTGTCCGGGCTGAATGTGGAGTTCACGCAGAGCAGCGGATGGACCGAGTTTGACGCCGAGGCGCAGGCGGCCGGCTTCCCGGTGACGCTGGACGGCCGGGTAAGACCTGGTGATGCGGGAATTGAAATCGAGCTTGAGGCTGGCCGGACAAGCTACAAGGGATTGACGATCGCGCTCGGTGGACCGGCCCGCGCGGTTGTGCAGGATGGCGTGGCGCAGATCGAACGGCTGGTGATCTCGCCCGGTGGTGGTGGTGAGATTTCGGTCACAGGGACCGCCGGCGGAGAAAACCTCGACATCAATGCGGCCGTGTCGGGCTTGCCTCTGAACCTGGTCAACGCGCTCGCGCCTGGGGCCGGCCTGTCGGGAACTGTCTCGGGAAGTGTCGCTGTGACGGGATCTCCTTCATCTCCCCGAATCCGCTACGACCTCAGGGGCAGCGGCGTGGGGGCCGCTGCGGCATCCTCGATCTCGGATGTCACACTGTCGGTGGATGCGTCAGGCGGATTCAGCGATGGGCGGCTCGATTTTGACGCCCGGGCGAATGGCGGCGGGCTGTCCTTTACCGTCGACGGCGGACTCGATACTGGCGGGTCACGGCAACTTTCCGTCCGGATCAACGGCACTGCTCCGTTCTCCCTCTTGTCGGCGCAGCTCGCGCAGCAGGGCATCGCCTTGAGCGGTGCGGCGAATGTGGACCTGACGGTCTCCGGAACGCCCACTTCGCCTGCGATTTCAGGATCGATCACGACGTCGAATGCGCGCCTGGTTGATGCCCGGAGCGGGATCGCGCTCGAAAACCTCTCCGCTGATATCGGTGTCGGATCGGACCAGGCGACGATCCGCTCGCTGTCCGGTGAGTTGTCCGCCGGCGGGCGCATCAGCGGATCGGGAACCATCGGGATTGCGCCGGGATCGGGCTATCCGGCCGATCTCACTCTCAAGGTCGAACGAGGCCGGTATGCCGATGGCCAGCTGGTGGCGACCCGCTTCGACGCGGATCTTTCGCTTTCCGGAGCGCTGGTCGACCGTCCGACACTGGGTGGGCTGGTGCGGCTGGACGAAACCACGATCTCCATCCCCGACACGCTGCCGACGTCGATTGCCCAACTCGACGTGACCCACAGAAATGCGCCCGCCGCAGTCACGGCCCAGTCCGAACGGCTGTCTCCGGAAGAAAGCGGCAGTTCCTCAGGCGGACTGGGACTCGACCTCACTGTGCAGGCAAACCGCATCTTCGTTCGCGGACGTGGGCTCGATGCCGAACTCGGAGGGTCGGTGCGGCTGAGCGGCAGCACCGGGGCTCCGGTCGCATCGGGGGGATTCGACCTGCTGCGCGGCCGGCTCACGGTGCTCGGCAAGCGACTCGATTTTGACCGCGGCAGACTGGGCTTTGCCGGATCCGTGGTGCCGATCCTCGATTTTGCGGCCTCGACCCGCTCAGGGAGCACGACGGTTACCGTGCTGGTCACAGGACCCGCCAACCAGCCACGTTTCAATTTCACCTCGAGTCCGCAATTGCCGGAAGACGAGGTGCTGGCGCAGTTGATTTTCGGTCGCTCGCTGGATGATCTTTCGCCCCTGCAGATCGCCCAGTTGGCTGAGGCCGCCGGGCAACTGACCGGCGTTGTCAGCGGCGGCGGCCTAGTCGAGCAGTTGCGCAGCGCAACCGGTGTCGACGACATCGACGTGCGTACGGACGACGAGACTGGCGAGACCTCGATCGGGGTGGGCAAATATCTCAATGACAACACCTATCTGGGTCTGGAAAGCGGCGCGTCCGCCGGCTCGGGCAAGGCAACGATCGATCTGGATATCGGTCGCGGAATAAAACTGCGCGGTGAAGCCGATTCTAGTGGTGAGACCAAGGGCGGCATCTTTTTCGAGCGGGAATACTGAGCCGGACAGGGCCCCGGTGGCGGAAGTGGCCCGATGATATCCGGTCACCGACCGGTTGATCGGGATGTTCACCGCAAATTGACCACGGATGTGGACAGTTCCGGGTGATTGCATCCGCGTGGCGATTGAAAATGGACCTCCATCGCCCCATTTCTGTGTCACACAGTCTGCTTCCAGCAAGGAGCTTCCATGACCAAGACATTCACAAAATCCGACGATGCGATCGCAAGGCTGACGCCGGAGCAGTTCCGCGTCACCCAGCAGAATGGCACCGAGCGCCCGTTCACCGGAGAGTACAACGACAACAAGGCAGCCGGCATCTATGTCGACATTGTTTCCGGCGAGCCGCTGTTTGCCTCGTCGGACAAGTTCGAGAGCGGCTGCGGCTGGCCCAGTTTCACCAAGCCGATCGAGCCCGCGCATGTGACCGAATTGCGGGACACCAGCCACGGCATGGTTCGCGTCGAGGTTCGCTCGAAACATGGCGACAGTCATCTCGGGCACGTCTTTCCCGACGGTCCGCAGGATCGCGGCGGGCTTCGCTATTGCATCAATTCCGCGTCGCTGCGGTTCATTCCGAAGGCCGAGATGGCCGCGGAAGGCTATGGCGACTATGTTGACCAGGTGGAGGATATCTAGATGAGCGAACGCGCAGTATTGGCCGGAGGTTGTTTCTGGGGCATGCAGGACCTGATCCGCAAGCTTCCCGGTGTTGAAGACACTCGTGTCGGCTACACCGGCGGCGACGTGAAGAACGCTACCTACCGGAATCATGGAACCCATGCAGAAGGGATCGAGATCGTTTTCGACCCCAACCGCATCAGCTATCGCGAGCTGCTGGAGTTCTTCTTCCAGATCCACGATCCGACCACGCGGAACCGGCAGGGCAATGACATGGGCATGTCCTACCGTTCGGCGATCTATTTCTGCAACGATCAACAGCGAGCCACGGCGCTCGACACCATTGCCGATGTCAATGCATCGGGAATCTGGCCCGGCAAGGTGGTCACGGAGGTCGAGCCGGTGGGAGATTTCTGGGAGGCCGAGCCCGAGCACCAGGATTACCTGGAGCGAATCCCCAACGGCTATACCTGCCATTTCCCGAGGCCTGACTGGGTGCTGCCCAAGCGGGATGCCGCGGAATAGACCGGATGGCGGTTTGTGGAGTTTGACGAATCGGGAGGCCGGCGAAAGCCGGTCGCTCGCTTTTTGAAAGCCGGTTCACGCCGGAGCGGAAATCAGGAGTGAGCATCATGGGATCTGCAGCGTTCAATTTCGACAACAGCTACGCACGCGATCTCGAAGGGTTTTACGTGCCGTGGAAGGGGGCCGAAGTGCCGGCTCCGAAGATGCTGCGTTTCAACAGGGAACTTGCCGGCGAACTCGGGCTTGATGCGGATGCCCTGGATACGGATGCGGGCGCCGCCATCTTTGCCGGCCACTCGTCGCCCGAAGGCGCTTCGCCGCTGGCCATGGCCTATGCCGGGCATCAGTTCGGCGGTTTCTCGCCGCAGTTGGGCGATGGCCGGGCGTTGTTGCTGGGCGAGGTCATCGACCGCGACGGGATACGCCGCGACATTCACCTCAAGGGTTCGGGACGGACGCCGTTTTCGCGTGGCGGAGACGGCAAGGCCGTGCTCGGCCCGGTGCTGCGCGAGTACATCATCGGAGAGGCGATGCACGCGCTCGGCGTGCCGTCCACGCGGGCGCTGGCGGCAGTGACGACCGGCGAGCAAATCATGCGGCAGAACGGGATGGAGCCGGGCGCCGTGCTGGCACGGGTGGCGTCGAGCCATTTGCGGGTCGGCACGTTTCAGTTCTTTGCGGCCCGGGGCGAGACCGGGCGCTTGCGGCAACTGGCCGACTACGCGATCACGCGGCATTATCCGGAGCTTGCGCAGAAAAATGACCGGTACCTCGGTCTTCTGGCAGCCGTGCGCGACCGGCAGGCCGAATTGATTGCGAAATGGATGCATCTGGGTTTCGTGCACGGAGTGATGAACACCGACAACATGACGATTTCGGGCGAAACCATCGATTACGGGCCTTGCGCCTTCATCGATGGCTATGATCCCGCCGCCGTGTTCAGTTCGATCGACAGCCAGGGGCGTTATGCCTATGGCAACCAGCCGAAGATCGCGCAATGGAACCTGGCGCGGCTTGCCGAGACGCTGCTGGACCTGATCAATCCCGACGACAGCGACGGTGCGGTTGCCCAGGCGAGCGAGGTGATCAACGGGTTTCCCGAGGTGTATGAGCAGGCATGGATTTCGGGCATGCGTGCCAAGCTCGGTCTTTCAGGGCAGGAGGAGCAGGATATCGAACTTGCGACCGGACTGCTGGCGGTGATGGAAACGCAGGCCGCCGATTTCACCCGGGTGTTCCGGAGCCTTTCCTCTGCAATGGAGGAGGACGCATCACAGACGCGCGCACTGTTTGCAAATCCCGCCGGCTTCGACATGTGGCTTGCTCAATGGCGTGCCCGGTTGGAACGCGACCCGATGCCTGAAAGCGAACGCCGCGCGGCGATGGACCGGTCAAATCCCGTCTACATTCCGCGCAATCACCTTGTCGAAGCGGCGCTCTCGGATGCGACCGACGGTGACCTCTCAACCTTCGAGCGGTTGATGCAGGTCTTGTCCGATCCGTTTACGCCGCGTCCCGGCTTCGATGTTTATGCGCTCGGCGCGCCTGGCGATTTCGGACCCTACACGACCTATTGCGGCACCTGATCAGCCTTTCAGCCAGCCTGGCCTGCTGTTTTTCAGCCGCCGGCAATCATCATGCCGGTTGCGATTGAAATCCGTTGTGGCTATCGCTGGACCTTGCCGGCATAATCGTCCCTGTGGCAACTGAATTCCATTCGAATGCGAAACAGGGGCGGCGGCCATGGGGATCGAACTTGACTGGGTGGTGCTGGCCATCCTCGTAGCTTTTATCGTCTATTCGCTGCTTACCAATGCGATCGACCGATCGCTGATAACGCTTCCCATCATTTTCATGTGTCTCGGGTTTCTTGTTTCCGAACCCCTGAACGCGGCTGCGCCGCCCGAGGTGCTTAACGAAGGCAAGCGGTTGCTGGCGGAGATCACGCTCGTGCTCGTCCTGTTTTCCGATGCTTCCCGGGTTCAGTTCGCCAAGCTGAAACAGACCTGGGTTCTGCCGGCCCGGATGCTGCTGATCGGACTTCCCCTGTCGATCGGGATCGGGACAATCGTCACCTTGCTGGTCAACCCGGCGGGCGGCTTTGCCATGGCGTTGCTCACTGCCGCGGTTCTCTCGCCCACCGATGCGGCTTTGGGCCTGCCGGTCGTTGCGAGCCCGGAGGTGCCGGAACGGTTGAGCGAGACGATCAATGTGGAAAGCGGCCTGAATGACGGTCTGGTTCTGCCGTTCGTGGTGCTTGGCGCAACCCTGGCTGCAGCCGGCGGGTCTGTGGCGCAGACGGATGGGTTGGCGCTGTCAGCGCTGTCGCAGATCGTGCTTGGCCCGCTGGCCGGGATCAGCGTGGGCTGGCTTGTGGCGAAGGGCATGGATTTTGCCCAGTCCCGCGATCTTACGGCGGAGGCTGCGGAGGGTGTGGTGTTCCTGGCCACAGCCTTTGCGGCCTATGTGGCGGCTCAGGTGATCGGCGGAAACGGGTTCATCGCCGCTTTTGTCGCGGGGATGGTGTTTGGCAACACCTACCGGAACGATATCCGGTTTGTCCATGAATTCATGGAAGGTGCAGGGCAGCTTCTCACCATGTCGGCATTTCTGGTCTTCGGCGCGCTTCTGTTGCCCGACGGGCTTGCCCATGTCACGCCGAGAGCGATGCTGATTGCGGTCCTGTTTCTCACCGTGGTCCGGATGGGGGCGATCTGGCTGTCGCTGACCGGCAGCGGGCTCCCCGGCCGGGAAAAGCTGTTTCTCGGCTGGTTCGGGCCGCGTGGTCTTGCCTCCATCCTGTTCACGCTGGTGGTGATGGACGAATTCGACATCCCTGGAGAGGCGGAACTGCTGTCGTGCGTTTCCATGACCGTCGCCTTGTCGATCCTCGCGCACGGGCTTTCCGCCACACCACTCGCCAGTCGAATCGGCCGCTCGGGGCAGAGTGGCGATACCGGAAAGACCGAGTAACTGGTCGAACCAGAACTGTGGCGGGGCAATCTCTGCCCGGGCCTGCAGTCAGGCCTTTTTGAGAAACTCGGTGCGCAGCACCAGACCCTTGATCTTTTCGACCCGGCATTCGACCTCGTCCGGATTTCGCGTCACGCGGATGCCCTTGACCAGCGTGCCGCGCTTGATGGTCGAGGAAGTTCCCTTGACCTTGAGATCCTTGATGATGGTCACGTTGTCGCCGTCATGGAGTTCGGTGCCGTTGCTGTCGCGCGTCGTGTCGCTCATCTCGTCCATATTTCCGTTGCGAAGGCGGGTTGAGTAGACCTCCCCGGGCGCGTTGGCAAAGGGTTTGTTTGCGTCAATTCGCGCGCCATGCGTCCGGGACTGCCGCGCCGGATTTTGACACATCCTTGTAACGGCCGCAGGCTAGGCATGGCGGACAGTCAACAGGAGAGTTTTCGCATGCCGTCCCCGATGATCCGCCTTGTCCTCGCCTTTACAGTTGTCGCAGGGTCGTTTGCAGCCCCGGCGCTTGCGTCCGAAGTCCAGGTCGGTCCGCGCCCGGCATTCCTGGTGGGCAAGATGGTGGACGGCCCTCTCAAGGAAAAGCTCGCAGCCTGTGCATCCGACCCGGTCGCCCGCACGCAGTTTTCCATCGGGCACCGGGGCGCGCCTTTGCAGTTTCCCGAGCATACGCGCGAATCCTACGAGGCCGCGGCAACAATGGGGGCGGGGATCATCGAATGTGACGTCACATTCACAAGCGACAGGGAACTGGTCTGCCGCCACGCGCAGGACGATCTGCACACCACGACAAACATCCTCGCCACGCCGCTTGCGCAAAAATGCACGCGCGGTTTCACGCCTGCGGGTGAGGGCGGCGATGCGTCCGCCGAATGCCGCGCTTCCGACATCACCCGCGACGAGTTCCTGAGCCTGACGGGCAAGATGGATGCCGCCGACCGCACGGCCGAGACGGTCGAGGACTATATGGAGGGCACCGCCGGATGGCGCACCGATCTCTACGCCGCCGCAGGCGGCACGGTGATGACGCACAGCCAGTCGATCGAGCTCATCGGCGCGCTCGGGGCCAGGTTCACGCCCGAATTGAAAGCGCCGGTCGTTGACATGCCGTTCGATGGCTTCACCCAGGCCGACTACGCCCAGAAGCTGATCGACGAGTACAAGGCGGCGGGCGTTCCGGCCTCCGACGTCTGGCCGCAATCCTTCAACCTCGACGATGTGCTCTACTGGATCGAGAACGAGCCCGAATTCGGGCGGCAGGCGGTCTTTCTCGATGGCCGCGCCGGTGGGGGCGGGCTTGATCCGGCAAGGCCGGAAACCTTCTCGCCCTCTATGACGGAGTTGAAGGCGCGCGGGGTCAACTACATTGCTCCTCCGATGTGGATGCTGATGACGGTGGAGGACGGCGCAATCGTTCCGTCGGCCTATGCCAGGGCAGCGCGTGCGGCAGGGCTTGAAATCATCGCCTGGTCGTTCGAGCGGTCGGGATCTCTCACCAATGGCGGTGGCTGGTACTACCAGTCCGTTGCCGATGTCATCGACAATGACGGACAGATGTACGAGGTGCTCGACATGCTCGCGCAGGATGTCGGCATTTCCGGCATGTTCTCCGACTGGCCGGCGACGGTGAGCTATTACGCCAGCTGCATGGGCCTCGAGTAGGCGACGCGCGGATATCCGCTTTGTCAAAGCCGGTTGTTGCCTGAGCCGAACGGCGATGAATTGTCCCCCGTCTAGCGTAGGTCGAGCGGACGGATTTTGGTGACGGCGATTTTCCGGCCGTGAGCGTCGGTGGCAAGGAAACGCGGCGGGGCATTGCCATCGAAAACGCCGCAGGTCAGGTGGCCGGTCATGACCGCACCCGTGTCGAGGGCGATGCGGTTTGAATGGATTTCGGGAAGCGCGGATCGGGTGATGGTGTGACCGTGAACGACGGTCTTCGGAAGCGGGCCGCCATGATGCAGGAATTTGTCGCGAATCCAGCGGGTGGTGACCGGATCCTGATCGGCAAGGGGAAGATCCGGGTCGATTCCGCCATGGACGAAGACATGGCTTTCTGTTTCCACCATCCAGCTTGATCTGCGCAGGGCCGCGACCTGTTCGGCATGGCCCCGGGTGAGTTGCCGGGCAACTTCATCGGCATCGGGTTTGTCTGAGAAGCCATAGGAGCGCAGCGTCTCTGCCCCGCCATTGGGCAGCCAGCGGCCCATGGCGGCTTCACGGTCTGTCCGGTTTCCGGCGTCGAGGAACGTGAGCAGGAACTCCTCGTGATTGCCGAGAATCAGCTTCGAACCGGGATGGGCGCCGAGCGTTGCGATGGCGAGATCGACGCAAGCCGCGCTTTCCGGCCCGCGGTCGATCAGGTCGCCCAGAAAGACGACGCGAAATTCCTGCGTTCCGGCATCGCCGCGGATCGCGGCCAGAAGCGCGTTCAGAAGATCATGCCGACCATGGACGTCGCCGATGGCATAGGTGAGGGACATTGAACAATCCTTGCCGGTTTCAGTGGCACTGGCGCGTGCCCGGCTTTGGCTACAGCGCGAAGCCGATTGTCTGGCCCTCTGAGAAGATCCAGTCAAGTTCGCGATTCGGCGGCACGGTTGGCCCCTCTTACGAGATGCGGCCGATGGCCGGAGCCGGATGTGCCGCTGCGTTTCGAGCGTCGGGATGCCCCGTTGTGGCAAATAGTCCGGACCAATCGCGGGTGCTGGGGTTGTGCAAAACCTCCGCAGCAGTCAAACACAGGATGGATCGCCGCATCTGGCGGCCTGCCGTTCTGGCATCGATCCCAACCCGGAGAAACTCCCGTTTGAAAAAGCAAGTCCGTACGTCCTTCACCGACCGTCGTCAGGATGCGATGGAGGCGAAGAAGAAGCTTCTTGAAAAGATGAAGGCCGCGCCAAAACCCGACGATCCTGAAATGGTGGCAAAGCGCGCCGAGCGCGAAGAGATTGCAAAGGCGCGCGAAGAGCGCCGCGCCGAGCGCGAGCGCGTCAAGCTCGAGGAGCAGCGGCTGAAGGCCGCCCAGGAGGCCGCCGAGGCCGAAGCCGCCTATGCCGCCGAACATGCCGACCGGCTCGCCCGCGAGGAAGAGGACAAGGCCCGCGCCGAACGCGCCGTCGCCGACATGGCGGCCATGAAGGAAAAGCGCGACAAGCGCTACGCGGCCCGCAAGGCACGCAAGTAGGCTGACGGGCGAGGGGCGTCGCGTTTCGCTGATCGCGTCCCCCTGAAAGTCCGTCGTTTGACATCTGACCTGCCGATGCGGTTACACCCGCGCGTGACCGGGATGACGGGGTGGTCGGGTCTGCCGAGTGACAAACGCCTCAGGCATTCGCGCCTGTTTTGCCGCTGCAATCGGTCCGTCGGCTCGACCCAATTCTCTCCGTCGTCATCCTCGGCCTCCGAGCCGAGGATCCATTCCGTGACGCTGCAACCTGCGGCATCCTTTGCGGATGACAGGCTATGTCTACATGCTTGCCAGCCGGAAGGGCGGAACCATCTATATCGGCGTGACCAAAGATCTGGGACGGCGGATTCCGGAGCATTCGGCGGGCACGGTGTCGCGCTTCACCAGCAAGTACGGTGTCCGCCGGCTGGTCTGGTATGAAGAGCATTTTGACATTCGTGATGCCATCCAGCGCGAAAAGTCGCTCAAGCTCTGGTCGAGGCAATGGAAGATCGATCTGATTGAAAGGGAAAACCCCGAGTGGGCAGAGCTGTTTAGAGGCACCGGGTGGTGACGGGCGATGCGGGTCGACTGTTTCTTTGGCTCGGCTCGATCGATGTCTTGCGATGGTGCGTCAGTTGGATCGGCATCACGGAATGGACCCTAGGGTCAAGCCCTAGGATGACGAAGGGGTGAGGTGATGCGCGATGCACGCATCTGGCATTTGCACCAGTCTTGCCGTTGCAATCGGTCCACCTTGTCGGCTCCACGCTCACCGTCGTCATCCTCGGCCTCCGAGCCGAGGATCCAGTCCATGTCTTCTGATTATTTATCTGGCCTGTGCTGTGGACTGCCCCAAACATACTAAACCAGAGATAAGGACAGAAAAGCCCGGAGCTTGCGCCCCGGGCTTGATCTCTTTGGTTCAATCAGACCTTACGAACACCCGCTCGTCGAGCCACACGTGTCGCACTTCTCACATGTCCCGTTCCTCACCATGGTGAAGTTCTGGCATTCGGAGCACATGTTGCCGGTGTAGCCCTGCATGATCGACTTCGCGCGGCGGTCGGCCTCGAGTTTCTTGGCGTCGGCGGCGTCGGCCTTGGCGGTCCTGGCGTCGTCGGCGGCATCGTCGGAGAACAGCGTCTCCTCCATCTCGATTTCAGCCGCCAGTTCCTCGGCGCGCTCCTCGTAGTCGCGCTTGAAGGCGGTGGCGCCATCGGTCGCGATGGCCTCCGGCGCCGACTTGACGGCCAGGTTGCCCGATCCCTTGGCAGAGAAGGAGGCCGTGATCACCGAGGCTCCGGATGCGGGCTTGGCGGGAGCTGCCTGGCCCTTGGGCTCGGCGGTGCCGCCTGCATTGCCTGCCGATCCGGCGCCGGTGACGACCTTGAGCGATGCGCCGCGGGTCAGACCCTTGGAAAAGGGCTGCGCCTTGCCTTCCGAAATCCCCTTGCCGAGTGCGGTGTTGGTGAAGTCGGAGGTGTCGACATGGGCCAGATCGTGGCGAGCGAGGTAGGACACGGCCAGTTCGCGGAAGATATAGTCGAGGATCGATGTCGCGTTCTTGATCGCGTCATTGCCCTGGACCATGCCGGCCGGTTCGAACTTGGTGAAGGTGAAGGCCTCGACATATTCCTCGAGCGGCACGCCGTACTGGAGACCGAGCGAGATGGCGATGGCGAAGTTGTTCATCATCGCGCGGAAGGCTGCGCCCTCCTTGTGCATGTCGATGAAGATCTCGCCCAGACGCCCGTCGTCGAATTCGCCGGTGCGCAGGTACACCTTGTGGCCGCCGATCACGGCCTTCTGGGTGTAGCCCTTGCGGCGGTTCGGCAGCTTCTCGCGGTCGCGATAGAGACGCTCGACCACGCGCTCGACGATCTTCTCGGTCACCTGAACGGCCTGGGCGGCGGCCGGCATGGCCACCAGCGCCTCGATGGCGTCGTCCTCGTCCTCCTCGTCCTCGATCAGCGAGGCGTTGAGCGGCTGCGAGAGCTTCGAGCCATCGCGGTAGAGCGCGTTGGCCTTCAGCGCCAGCTTCCAGGAGAGCATGTAGGCGTTCTTGCAGTCATCGACGGTGGCCTCGTTGGCCATGTTGATGGTCTTGGAGATCGCGCCGGAGATGAAGGGCTGGGCTGCCGCCATCATGCGGATGTGGCTTTCCACCGAAAGGTAGCGCTTGCCGATCTTGCCGCACGGGTTGGCGCAATCGAACACCGGGTAGTGCTCGGTCTTCAGATGCGGCGCGCCCTCGAGCGTCATCGCACCGCAGACATGGATGTTGGCGGCCTCGATGTCCTTCTTCGAAAAGCCGATGGCTGCCAGCATGTCGAAGGCGAAGTCGTCCATCTGCTCGTCGGTCAGGCCGAGGGTTTCCTTGCAGAAATCCTCGCCCAGCGTCCACTTGTTGAACACGAACTTGATGTCGAAGGCGGCCTTGGTGGCGGCGTTGATCGCCTCGATCTTATCGTCGGTGAAGCCCTTGGCCTTGAGCGAGCCGGGGTTGACGCCCGGCGCCTGGTTGATGTTGCCGTGACCGACCGCATAGGCCTCGATCTCGGCAAGCTGGGCCTCGGAGTAGCCGAGCGTCCGCAGGGCTTCGGGGACCGCGTTGTTGATGATCTTGAAGTAGCCGCCGCCGGCCAACTTCTTGAACTTCACAAGCGCGAAATCGGGCTCGATGCCGGTGGTGTCGCAGTCCATCACCAGACCGATGGTGCCGGTCGGCGCGATCACCGAGACCTGGGCATTGCGGTAGCCGTTCTTCTCGCCCAGTTCGAGCGCCTTGTCCCAGGCCGCGGTGGCGTGGGCGATCAGGTCCTGATCGGGGCATTCGCCATGGACAAGCGGCACCGGGTTGACCGAGAGTTCCTCGTAGCCGCCGGCCTCGCCGTGGGCTGCACGGTGATGGTTGCGGATCACGCGGAGCATGTTGGCCTTGTTGTCCTTGTAGCCCGGGAAGGGCCCCAGCTCTCCGGCGATCTCGGCGGAGGTGGCGTAGGACACGCCGGTCATGATTGCGGTCAGCGCACCGCAGATGGCGCGGCCTTCCTTGGAGTCATAGGGAATACCGGTGGTCATCAGCAGGCCGCCGATATTGGCGTAGCCGAGGCCGAGCGTGCGGTACTTGTAGGAGAGTTCGGCAATCTGGCGCGAGGGGAACTGCGCCATCATCACCGAGATTTCCAGCACGACGGTCCACAGCCGGACGGCGTGCTCGTAATCGGCGATGTCGATGCGCTTGGTGTCCTGGTCCTTGAAGCGCAGCAGGTTGAGCGAGGCAAGGTTGCAGGCCGTGTCGTCAAGGAACATGTATTCCGAGCACGGATTGGAGGCGCGGATCGGACCGGCGGCCGGGCAGGTGTGCCAGTCGTTCATGGTGGTGTTGAAGTGCAGGCCCGGATCGGCGGATGCCCAGGCGGCATGGCCGATCTGTTCCCACAGGTCGCGGGCTTTGAGCGTCTTCATCACCTTGCCGTCCTTGCGGGCGGTCAGGTTCCAGTCGCCATCGGTTTCGACCGCGCGCAGGAAGTCGTCCTTGATGGAGACCGAGTTGTTGGAATTCTGGCCCGACACAGTGAGGTAGGCTTCCGAATCCCAGTCGGTGTCATAGGTCTTGAATTCGAGATCGGTGTAGCCCTGGCGTGCGAACTGGATGACGCGCTTGACGTAGTTTTCCGGCACCTGGTTTTTCTTGGCGGCCTTGATCTCCCGCTTGAGAGCCGGATTCTGGTTCGGGTCGAAACAGGCGTCGTTGTCGGCCTCGCAGTTGAGGCAGGCCTTCATGATGGCCTTGAGGTGACCGGAGACGATCTTCGAGCCGGTGACGAGGGCTGCCACCTTCTGCTCTTCCTTGACCTTCCAGTTGATGTAGTCCTCGATATCCGGGTGATCGATGTCGACCACCACCATCTTTGCCGCGCGGCGGGTGGTGCCGCCCGACTTGATGGCGCCGGCGGCGCGGTCGCCGATCTTGAGGAAGCTCATCAGGCCCGACGACTTGCCGCCGCCCGACAGCTTTTCGCCTTCGCCGCGCAGATGGGAGAAGTTGGAACCGGTGCCCGAGCCGTATTTGAACAGCCGCGCCTCACGTACCCACAGATCCATGATGCCGTTGTCGTTGACGAGATCGTCCTCGACCGACTGGATGAAGCAGGCATGCGGCTGCGGGTGCTCGTAGGAGGATTTCGACTTTACGAGCTTGCCGGTGAACGGATCGACATAGAAGTGGCCCTGGCCGGGACCGTCGATGCCGTAGGCCCAGTGCAGGCCGGTGTTGAACCACTGCGGGGAGTTCGGCGCGACACGCTGTGTGGCGAGCATGTAGGCGAGTTCGTCCATGAAGGCGCGGGCGTCTTCTTCCGAGGTGAAGTAGCCGCCCTTCCAGCCCCAGTAGGTCCAGGTTCCGGCAAGCCGGTCGAAGACCTGGCGCGCGTCGGTTTCCGAGCCGTAGCGTTCATCTTCGGGGAGTTCGGCGAGCGCATCCTCGTCGGCGACGGAGCGCCAGAGCCATGAGGGAACCGAGTTTTCCTCGACCTTCTTCAGGCGCGCGGGGACGCCTGCCTTGCGGAAGTATTTCTGGGCGAGAATGTCGGCCGCGACCTGGCTGAACTGGGCCGGAACGTCAATGTCGGCAAGGCGGAAAACGATCGACCCGTCGGGCTGACGGATTTCGCTGGTTGCCTTGCGAAACTTGATCTCGGCGTAGGCGGATTGTCCCTCATTTGTGAACCGGCGTTCAATGCGCATTGTCGTCCTCTTTTTGAATTTGCAGTCGGACGCATCCTTGCGTCACGACAATATCTTCCCCGCAAGCTGCGCAGTCATTGGCAGCCAGTTTCTCGACTCGGTCACACATGTGGTTCTCGATTGGGAGAACCCTGTATCTTGTGGGTAGGTTGGCTGCAAACACTAAATATAGTGTTAACAGTTTATTTCCGCTAGCCCCCGCACTCACATTTCGGCGCCATTTTTCGGGTCAGAACGCAGTCCTCCGGCAACCGCGCGAACCCGCACGGAGACAGAAATATGAACCGATCATGGTTGGATTTGACTGGCCTCGAAACTCTCCAGCCGCGCCGCCGCCGCAACGTTCGTCCTATAAGCAGCGACTCGGATGATTGCGTCAAGGGGTAGATTGTGACTGTTCGATGAACACCAGATCTTGTGGAGTGGCATTGTGGAAAACGAGGACAGATTGCGGGCGCCATCACAAAATGCTGGCATCGGCGTTTTCAAGCTGAAGCGGGGTGTTTCGACCCGGGGGCGCAGCATCGTGCGACGGTGCCTCCGCCACGTCTGCGATGCGGGAAAAGCGCTGGGCGTTGCGCACATGGGCGTGGTTTTGCCCGAATCTGGCTTGATCTTGAAGCAGATGAGACGGGGCAGGGGGAAAGCGCTTGCGCGCTCATTTTTGGGAATGTGCGCAGCAAGGCTGTCTAACCGGACCGGGCGAGACGAGGGGGATAGCTGATGAGATGGAGGAGACGTCCGTCAGGCGGTGTCAGGCGGCGGCGCTCAATTGCATCGCATCGCGAATCACTTCGCGTAGACCCGGCTCGTCCACGAGACCGATCGCCTCGGGGATCGCGAACCATTTGCGGGTCCGTTCGTCCTTCTCCGGCCAGCGCTCTTCCTCGTCCGTCAGATTGATCGAATACACCTCGACCGTGCACAGCACATCGCCGCGCCGCGCCCGCTGCTTGATGTAGCGATATTCTCCGGCGACTTGTGCGGAAGCCAGTTCGCCACGGACACCCGCTTCTTCCCACGCTTCGCGCAGGGCTGCTTCGGCACCGTTCTCGCCGTTTTCGATCCAGCCCTTGGGAACGATCCAGCGACCGGTGTCGCGGCTCGTGATCAGCAGCAACTCCCGTTCTTCGCCGATGTCGCGAAAAACTGCAGCCGCGGCTTGCCGGAACGGCTTGGCACGGCGCGACCCCTTGCCTCCGTCAGGTGTACGGAACAGGTCGAGCAGTTGGCGCAGTCGGTCAAAAGCGGTCATTTGGTGCGAATCATCTCCTCACGAAAGAGTTGCATCCAAATATGTCGGTTTTGCTACACATAAAACAAGTCGGCTAAGTTCTTTGGCCGAAAAACGCGGCCCCGGCCAAGTTTTCTGCAAGTTCATGCCGCTCGTATCCGGATCCCGTCCCGCCGGAAGCCCAGGATGTGTGTGCTCTTTACCGGACGCAGCGCAATCTGTTGGCCTGATGTGCCTGAAACGAAAGAACGCGGCCGAAGCCGCGTTCCGATGTGTCTCCGGTTCATTCCGGCGCCCGAGTATCAGAACTCGTCCCATTCCTGGGCAGCCGCCGCCGCTGCGCCGCCGGAAGCCGCGACCCGGACGGGGGCGGACCGAGGCGCAGCCCCGTCGGGCTTTGCGGTCGGCCTGCGCTGATCATGCGTTGCAGCGACCGCGCGGGGTGCGTTGCGCGCTGCACCTGCGGGGGCCGCATTGACGTTGAAGACCGAAAGCTTGGCTGCCAGACCGTCCGCATCAACTGCAAGCTGCCGGATCGACTTGTTTGCATCGGAAACACGACCTGCGTTCTGCTGTGTTGCCTGGTCCATCTGCGTGACCGCGCTGTTGATCTCGGAAATGTCGTTTGCCTGCTCACGGGCTGATTCGACGATCGAGGCGATGTAGCTGTTGATCGTATTGACCTGTTCGCCAATGGATTTGAGCGCCTCACCGGTCTTGTTGACCAGTGTCACGCCGGATCCGACCTGCGACGAGGATTTTTCGATGAGCGTATTGATGTCCTTGGCAGCGCTTGCCGACCGTTGTGCGAGTTCGCGAACTTCCTGGGCAACCACGGCAAACCCCTTGCCGGCCTCGCCGGCACGCGCCGCCTCGACGCCGGCATTGAGCGCCAGCAGGTTGGTCTGGAAGGCAATGTCGTCGATGATCGAGATGATCTGGCTGATCTGACGTGAGGAGTTTTCGATTTCCGTCATCGCTTCGACGGCATCGGAGACGATGGATTCGGACTGCGTGGCGTTCCTGGTGGTTTCATCAACCACGCGACCGGCTTCTCCGGCGCGTTCGGAGGCTGAACGCACGGTGTCGGCGATACGCCCGATCGCAGCGGCCGTCTCCTCAAGCGTGGCTGCTTGCTGCTCGGTACGCCTGGCGATGTCCTCGGCATCATTGCTCACACCGTAGGATCCTTCACGCATCGCGAGAGCGGATTGACCAAGCTCGCCAATGACCTGTTCCAGGGTTTCCATGGAGGAATTGAAATCGACCCTGAGTTTTTCCAGCGATCCGTCGAAGGCATCATTGAGCCGGTAGCGAAGATCACCCTTTGACAACTGGTCAAGGCCGCGGCCGAGCGAGTCGATGGCAAACTGAAGACGTTCATTGTCTGCGGTGCGTTCGGCATCGCGGCGCTGGGCGTCCAGCATGTTCTGTTGCTGGGCAGACTTGGCCTGCTCAGACATCTCCGTGGCGTGCTCGGTGGCAGCGCGGGTCTCGTTCATGACCTTGTCATTCTGTGCAAAGGCCGTGGCGAGGGAATGGCCGAGGCCGATCAGTGCACCCGCCTCAAGGATCAGAATCGCCGCATGCATTCCAACCCTTGCAAGATCGGCGGTGCCGGGAAAAACAGCGGCCGGGATGATGAAGAACAGGACCAAGTGATGGACCGCGGTCAATCCTGCGAAAGCAACGATCGGGCGCCAATTCACCCAGGCCGCGCAGATCGCGAGGCTGGCGAAGAAATACATGTGAATGTCGATCTGCAGCGGCGAGCCGGAGAAGGCGTATACCAGAAGGGCAACGCTTGCGGCATGTGCGAGAGCTGTCGAGATCTGGGTCGAAAGGCCGATCGGATCCCGCCACCAGGTGAGCGTGGAAGCCGCTGCGATTGCGATACCCCCGCCGACCACGATCAGGGGATTGGCGTCCATGCCCCAAAGTGCACGGGCGATCAGAAGTCCGACATTGAGCCAGAGAAGGGCGACGATTGCCACGGCTGCTCGGGTTTGAAGCTGGGTCATGTATGTCATTGAACGGGGGTACTCCTGCAGAAATAGGCGAGGCTTCCGTCGAGCACCAACAGGGCACCCGAGCTGAACAGGCGGAAAACGAAATCCGGATTTTCGGATTGGGCGATGGCTGCATACGGCATGCCGGTTCCGTTGATGACAGACCCTCCGGCGCTGCCGATTACGTCAACGATCCGGTCTTCCGGACTCCAGGGCGCGACGAACACCAAGGCGCGATCGCCTCTCGGGATCACGGCCGCAGCCGTCAGTACAACCATGATTACCGCAAGGTTGGCCATGACTATGCCGAAGGATCGTCTGACTGAAATCGTGTTCGGGACGTCGTGCCGCATGTTTGCCCTAGATGGCCGCAACATCGCATCATGCGGTGTCCAGACCGTATGCAAGGCCGGGTTCATCCCCTTCGCCGCTGTCGGTTATGCTCGATCACTACCCGCTTTTCGATAACGTATGGTTAAATGCTAATCTTTAATGTTTGCCTTGCTACGGGCCGGAAGCGAGCGGCGGAAGACAATCCATGCCACAAGAAAGAAGGCCGCCCCGAGATAGAACCAGGCACCCGGCAGCGGCGCAAGCGGGGCGGGGCCCGCGACATTGGCCAGAACAAGATTGGCGCTCAGCGGCGCGAGAATGATGACCAGGCTGTTGACCGAGCCGATGGCGCCTTGCAGCAGGCCCTGCTGGTCCCGTCCCACCATGCTGGAGGACAGCGATTTCAGCGCGGGCTCTGCGGACGCCGCGCCGAGGATGAAAAGGCCGACCAGCAAGACCGCAATCGGCGCCTTTTCGGTCATGGCGAAGAGCAGCAGGCTGGCCGAGGCAAGCAGGTAACCGGCCCCGACTACTGCGGGTTCACCGAACCTGCCGACGAGGCGTCCGACCAGAAATCCCTGGACGATGATGTACATCAATCCGACGAAGGCAAGCGAGAAGGCTGCTTCCCTGACACCCCAGTCGAAGCGGAAATCGGTGTAGAGAACCCAGATGCTCTCAAGGCCGCGCTGGGCCATGAACACGAGAAAGAAACACACCAGATAGGGTTTGAGTTGCGGCAGGCGGGTCAGCATGCGCAGCGCCGTGAACGGGTTGCTGGCGCGAAAGCCGATGAAGGCACGACGACTGGGAGCGGGCAGAGATTCCGGCAGCACGAAAAATCCGAAAACCACATTGGCGGTCACCAGCAGGCCCGAGATGAGAAATGGCAACTGAATGTGGATCTCGCCCAGAAGCCCACCGAGAAACGGCCCGATGACGAATCCGATTCCGAAAGCCATGCCGATGAGGCCAAAATTTCGCGCGCGGTTTTGCGGTGTCGAGATGTCCGCAACATAGGCCGTGGCCGTCGACACCGTTGCGCCGAACACCCCGGAGACGAACCTCGCGACTGCGATCCACCATAAGGACGGTGCCAGCGCCATCAGGAAGTAATCGAGCGCCAGCCCCGTCTGTGCGGTCAGGAGCACCGGACGGCGGCCGTAGGCGTCGGACAGATTTCCGAGTAGCGGCGAGAAGGCAAACTGCGCCAGTGCATAGAGCACCGCGATCAGGCCGTTGTAGAAGGCCGCCTGTGATAGCGTGTAGTCACCCACGCCCTGAATGAGCTTGGGGAGCAATGGATAGGCGAGGCCGACACCCATCATGTCGATCGTCACGACTAAAAAGATGAAGACCAGCGGCCTGCCGCCGGGCGGTCGAGACGTGTCTGATTGCGCGGACGCTGGGCCGGCGGGTGAGGGTGGGAGCTCGTCGCCGGAAGAAGTCAGCCGCGGGAATCCTTGGCGATGGGTTCGACATAGGCAAAGCCCATGTCCCAGGGGAAGTAGATCCAGGTGTCCTGGCTGACCTCGGTGACAAATGTGTCCACCAGCGGCCGGCCCTTGGGTTTGGCGTAGACCGTGGCGAAATGAGCCTTGGGCAGCATGGCGCGGACGATCGCCGCGGTCTTGCCGGTGTCGGTGAGGTCATCAACGATCAGGACGCCGTCGCCTTCGCTCTCGAGGATGTCCGAGTGGATTTCCTTGAGCACCTTCATGTCACCCTGATTGAGGTAGTCGTGATAGGAGGCGACCGAAACGGTATCGATGCGGCGGATGCCGAGTTCGCGCGAAATGATGGCCGCGGGCACGAGGCCGCCACGGGTGATGCAGACGATGGCGTTCCAGCTTTGGCCGGTCCCGCTCAGACGCCACGCCAGCGCGCGCGCATCCCGGTGAAACTGGTCCCAGGAAACCGGGAAGGCTTTGTCTGGCAGAGACATGGCTTGCTTCCTTGCGTGGCCGGGCAAACCCGGTAGCTGCTGCTGTTGACTTTAAACGCGGGAAATAGCCGGAACCGAGGGGGGAATGCAAGTCGATCCTGACGGCTCATGCACAGGAGAGCGGCTGGAATCGGGTGGCGGAGCAGACTGAGACGGCACTAATTCGGTCATCGAACCTGAACGAGAGATGCTCTCATGATCCTTTTTGTGTCGACGCTTCTGGCGTTTCTGTGTCCGCTCGCCTTCAGTCCCGGACCCGGCAACATGTTTTTCGCAGCCCTGGGCGCGCGGTACGGTCTGAAGGCCACTTTGCCGGCCAATACCGGCTATCATGTCGCGACAGTCCTGGTCACCGTCCTGCTCGGGCTGGGATTTGTCGCCCTCATCGATCCTGCTTCGGGCCTTTTCTTCGTGCTCAAGACAGCCGGATCACTTTATGTTTTGTGGCTGGCCTCGAAAATGGCGATGTCCGGCCGCTCGCAGGCGAAGTCCGACGTGGCGAACGCCGGATTTCGGGACGGAGTGATGCTCCTGCTTCTGAATCCAAAGGCTTATGTGATCATTCTGCTGATGTATTCCCAGTTCGGAGCGACGGGGGACTTCAGTGCCGGTGAACGGGTGTTGCTCATTTCGCTGGTGTTCACGCTCAACAATCTTCTCGCCTTCCTGCTTTGGACATGGGCGGGAGACGGTCTTGGCCGGCTGTTTCGCTCAGAGTCCGGTTCACGGCAGCTCAACCTCATGTTTGCTGCCGTGCTGGCGGGCGTTGCGTTCTGGATGATGCTGGGGTGACGATGCCGCGAAGATCCCGCCCACGCTGTCTGTCGTGGCTCAACGCGACATCATCACAGCGACCGGCGCGCGGTCCAGAAAGGCGCGGGTGACGCCGCCAAACAGCCATTCGCGCAGCCGCTGATGCGTATAGGCTCCCATGACAACCAGATCGGCGTTGGTGGCCCGGACCTGGGCTGCGATCGCATCGGCTGTCGAGCCTGATCCCCTTGATGCGGTGGTGACATTGACGTGGACACCGTGGCGGGACAGGCACCCCGCAAGATCGGCGCCGGCCAGCGGGGCGTCAATATCGGGGAGCTTGTCGGGGTCGATCACGACGATTTCCACCGAGCTGGCGGTCTTGAGAAAGGGCATCGCATCATGCACGGCGCGGGCGGCCTCGCGCGAGCCGTCCCAAGCGATGAGAACCCGGCTGACCGGGGCAGCGATCTTGCCGTCGGAGGGGAGAAACAGCACCGGCCGGCCACCCTCGAACAACAGCGCCTCGACATTGGTGGCCATGTCCTCGCTCGCGTCACGGTCGGGTTGCCGGACGATGACGAGATCGGACACGCGAGCGCTGGCGAGCGCCGAGATTGCGCTGTCTCCACCCGGCGACCGCACCGCCCGCCATTCGGAAGACAGTCCCGCCGTTTCGCAGGCCTTTCCGAAGGCATCGCCGATCTCGCGCATGCGCTCATCGGCCTGTTCGTAAAGCGCGGCAATCGTGGTTGCGTCCGGAACGTCAATGGGAGCGGAAAGAACAACGAACTGGGAAGGCTCGCCGTGACATCCGATCACATGAACATCACTGGCCTCGGCCACGGAAGTCACCGCGTCGGTGACCGGCTTAACGTCGGCAACGGATGAAAGGACTGCGAGGATGGTGTGGTATGCCATGATGACATCTCCCTTTATGTGCAGGTCCTCCGAGAAGCGGAAACCCTGAGAGGCAGCGCTGGAGGAGGCGGGCGAACGCCCTGATGACCATCACCATGCGCCCGGCAGGATCCGGGCGCATTGATTCTTGTCAAACAAAGGTTTCGGTGGGGCAAAGGTCCCCGGTCAGGCCGGTGCCGTGATCCGATCCGGCCCGAGATCGGCGAGCATCGTCTCGACCTCAATTTTGGCTGCATTGATGGCTGCGGCATTGCGGCCGCGAATGACGATCTCCGTGGAAAATCCGTGACCGGAAAACCGTGGGTAAGACCCGATATTGACGTCCGGGTGCGCTTTGGCGATGGCCGACAGGGGATCGCCGATGTCACCTTCGCCATAGGGGCAACTGACCTTGTCGGAGAGGACCTTCGCGCCGGATCTCAGCGTCGGCAGCACATTGTCGAGCATTGCCTGGAAAACCGATGGTACGCCGGCCATGACATGGACGTTGCCGATGGTGAAACCGGGCGCGCAGCTGACCGGATTGGCGATATGGGTGCTGCCTCGGGGCATGCGGGCCATCCGGCGCCGGGCCTCGGTGAATTCCAGGCCGCGTTCGGCATAGTGGGCGCCAAGCATTTCGAGCGCGTCATCATCGTGACCACAAGGCACGCCAAAGGCGCTGGCAACCGCATCCGCGGTAATATCGTCGTGGGTCGGACCGATTCCCCCCGATGTGAACACATGGTCGTAACGGCTTCGCAGGGCGTTGAGGCCCTCGACGATGCGCGCCTGATCATCAGGGACGATTCTGACCTCCTGCAGATCGATCCCGGCCGCCGTCAGCATCTCGGCAAGATGGCCGATGTTCTTGTCTTTTGTTCTGCCGGAAAGCAGCTCATCGCCAATCGCAAGCGCCCCCGCGGTCACGGTTGTGGTGTCGGTCACGTCCATCATCCTGCTCCTCCCCAGAACGGGATGATTAAACGGGTTTTTGGCAGCGGCGCAAGCCTGAAACCCCGATCAAATGTTGATCCGATTTGTGAACAAACCGTCATTGGTTCATGCCTTTTCTTGAACGCAAAAATCCCCAAGTTGGCCGTGAAGTCGCCAGCGTGCGGCAACCCAAAAGGAGACTGAAATGGCAAAAGTGCTGGTACTTTATTATTCGAGCTGGGGTCATATCGAAGCGATGGCCGAGGCGGCCGCCAAGGGCGCTGCGGCCGGCGGTGCAGACGTGACGATCAAGCGGGTTCCCGAACTCGTTCCCGACGAGGTGGCCAAGCAGTTTCACTACAAGCTGGATCAGCAGGCTCCGATTGCCGACCCGGCCGAGCTTCCCGATTATGACGGAATCATTTTCGCCACGCCCACGCGCTACGGAATGATGGCGTCGCAGATGAAGAACTTTCTCGATCAGACAGGCGCGCTCTGGGCCTCCGGGGCGCTGGTCGGCAAGGTCGGCTCGGTCATGACCTCTAGCGCATCCCAGCACGGCGGTCAGGAATCCACCATTCTGAGCTTCCACACGGTGCTCCTGCATCATGGAATGCTCATTGCCGGACTTCCCTATGCCTTCCAGGGACAGCTCGGTGTCGATGAGGTCAAGGGCGGTTCGCCTTACGGCGCATCGACGATCGCCGATGGTGACGGCTCGCGCCAGCCTTCCGCTGTCGAGCTTGAGGCTGCTGAGTACCAGGGCCGTCGCGTGGCCGAGATTGCTGCCAAGATGGTTGCCTGACACGTTCGCGAAGGCGGGGCCGTTTTCTGACGGGTCTGCTTTCATCCGAGGAATTGCCCCGGCCCCCGAAGCACTCCACCGGCTTCGGGGGCCGGCTTTTGTGCGGCACCCGCTCGCGGCAGGTCCGGAAATCACCAGTCAGGAGTTTTGTGGTGTCCGTCGTACACCAAGACACTTGCCTGTGCGGAACAGGTCCGTTACCGACAGATGGACGTGCGGACGTGGCGAAACTGGTAGACGCAAGGGACTTAAAATCCCTCGGCCGCAAGGCTGTACGGGTTCGAGCCCCGTCGTCCGCACCAAATGGCTCTCCCCGGTTGCCAAGCCTGGCTGCGATCAGACGCTGATCTTGAAGCCGATGCGCAGGCCGCCCCAGTGTTTTCCCTTGATCATGATCGGTGCGGACAGGTCCTTCATCAGCGTGTAGTTGCCGCCGCCCATGTCGCGGCGGTAGGTCTGGAGCAGGAAGGGCTTGCGGTTGCGGCCCGCGGCGAGCCCGGTTCGGTCGTTGAATATCCGCCGGTTTCGGCAATTTCCCGCGTTCCACACGGGATCCGAGCTCTGCGGTTTTGAAAAGATATGATTGTGGGTCGGCAGATAGCCGTTCCGGTCGACCGCAGCGCAGAATGTCACGCGCGGATCGAAGTCGAGCATGGCCTCCTGGACGGGCGGCAGCAGCCGGTCGGTATGGCTGACGAAGCGCGTCATGTGCTGAACCGGGTTCCTGCCCCGGATCGGCTGGTAATTCTCGTCAAACAGGTCGGCCATGGAAATCCGGCCAGAATCGATCTCGCGCTCGAACATCGCCGCCACTTCGTCCGCGGTGGCCATGCAGTGCTTGATCAGCGGCGTATCCTCGGTCTCGACGCCGCTTTCCGCGACGTGCCCTATGACATCCTCGGAGAAGGATACCAGCCGGTCGAACTTTTCGCTCGCGGAGGTCAGCATCGCGGCGCTGTCGTGAACGCGCCCGTCCAGTTCCGACACCTTTGCGAGAACCGTCGAGCAGACCCTTGTTGTCTCTTCGACCGGATCGCTGATGCGCTCGATTTCGGAAATCATGGCTGCGACGCTTTCCGAAAAGCCCGTAAACTTCTGCAGTTCCGTATCGATCTCGCCGGAGCGCTGGACGGCGGCCGTTGCGACCGCCTGGTTGTCCGCATTGCGCGCCTGCATCTTGTCGACGACGCCGTGCAGGGCCTGAAGGCGGGCGACCATGTCGCGTGAGACATTGCCGGTCTTGTCCGCCAGCTGCTTGACGGCGTCAGCGACGACCGCGAAACCGCGTCCCGCTTCCCCCGCATGGGCGGCCATGATGCCGGCATTGACCGCAAGAAGCTGCGTCTGGGTGGCAATCCCCTGAATGGCCTCGGAGAACGAGTGGATCTCCCGGATTTGCGCAGAAACCGAATTCAGGACATCGGTGACCTCGTTGGCGCTTGTCGCCATCGACTGGATGTCCGAGACGGCATTGACCAGGATCTGGTTGACGCTGTGGGTCGTGGTCTCGAGCCCGGTATGGGTTTCACGGGCCGAGTTCACCGCAGTGCGCGAGGCGTTGGCCACTGTCTCGTTCGAGCGGGCGATCATCTGTATGTCGCGGGTGAGGGAGTGGAACTCGTCAGCCTGGCTCGACAGTGAAACCGAAACATCCCCGACCATTCCGCTGGTGTCGGCGATGTTGACCGACAATTCGCCGATCTGCGAACCGATCAGGTTCATCGCCTGGACCAGCGATGCCGAATCCGTGCCGCCATCCACCGGCTGCGGCGCCGGCGCGGCAGCGGTTTCGGTCAAATTATCAAGGTCTTCGATCGGTTCGGCAAGAAGTACGTGCATGTCGGTTCAGGTCTCCATCCCGCCAGAGAACAACAGAATAGGGTTAACACCTCGCTAAAAGCGGCTTTGAGACAGAAGATGAAAGTAGTTCTCAGTCGCGCCAGAAGGCCGGGACGAGCAGAACAAGCACAGCGAGAATTTCGAGGCGCCCCAGAAGCATGAGGAATATCATGATCATTTTTCCGGGGTCGCCGATGGTGCCGAAATTTCCCGCGGGGCCTATCACGGGTCCGATTCCCGGACCGACATTGGCCAGTGCGGTGATGGATCCCGAAATCGCGGTTTCGATGTCGAGACCGGTTGCGGCGAGCGCGATTGCGCCAAGCGCCCATATTCCGGTGTAGGCGCAAACGAACAGAAAGACCGTCCGCTGCATGTCCGGCTCAACGGTAACATTCCCGTAGCGCACCGGGCGGATTGCGTTGGGATAGATGAGACGCATCAGCCCGGACCGGATCGAGCTTGCGATGATGACCAGCCGGTAGGCCTTGATGCCGCCGGAAGTGGATCCGGAGCATCCGCCCAGGAAGGTTGCGACAAACATCAGGGCCACGGCAAACGAACCCCAGGTCGTATAATCATCGCTCGCATAACCCGTTGTGGTCATGATCGAGACGACGTTGAAGGCCGCATGGGTGAGCGCATGGCTGAAATCCTCGCCCTGGTTCAGTCTCAGGCCGAGCGCAATTAGTATCGTCAGGACCAGAATCAAGCCGGCATAGGCGGCAATCTGCGGATCCCGCAACGCATCGAGGCGGCCGCGGACTGCAAACAGGATCATCACCGAAAACGGCAGACCGGCGAGCGCCATGAAGATGGTTGCCGTCCAGATCAGCCCGAACGACTGAAAGGCGCCGAAAGATGCATCGTGGGTGGAAAAGCCGCCCGTTGCGATGGTCGTCATGGCGTGGTTGATCGCATCAAAACCGCTCATGCCGAAAGCGCCGTAGAGCAGGGCGCAGACCAGAGTGAGGCCGATGTAGATGGCAAAGAAGGCGCGGATGAACATGCTGAAGCGCGCGAACGGCTTCTCTGACGTATCGGACGATTCGATCTTGAAAACGGTAAAGCCGCCGATGCGCAGGAAGGGAAGAACCAGCAGCCCCATTGCGACGATGCCGATCCCGCCGATCCATTGCAGCAGTGAGCGCCACATCAACAGACCGGGCGGCGTGGTGTCGAGGCCGGATATCACTGTCGCGCCGGTGGTGGTGACGGCCGAAACCGATTCGAACAGCGCATCCGCCATGTCTAGCCCAAGCGAGGACATGTAGAGCGGTACCGCGCCGGTGACCGAAAGGGTCACCCAGAGCAGGTTGACCACCAGAAAGCCCAGCCGCCGGGAAAAGGGCGCGGGCGCGCCACGGGCCGCCATGGCGACGCCGAGGCAGAAGGAGCCGACGACGAAGGCCGAGGCGGCAAAGACCTGCCAGTCGGCATTGCCGAAATAGAAGTCCACCGCAGCGGGAACCATCATGGCAAGCGACAGGTAGAGGCCCGCCGTTGCAGCAATCCATATCGCAGATCGGATGGTCTGGCCGTACAACCGGCGGTCCTCAGTTCAAGGGCAATGCGGCCCGGCTGGTTGGCACGGGCTGCTTGACATGCCATAGACCTCAGATGATCGAAACGCAATCACCGGAGCGCTTTCGGGACGCAGCTGACGCCGCACTCTTGGAGATGCGGGGACTGTTTGCCGAAACGCCGCTTCAGCTCAATGATCACCTGTCCGCACGTTTCGGCGCACGGGTCTGGCTCAAGCGCGAGGACCTCTCGCCGGTACGCTCCTACAAGATACGCGGCGCCTTCAATTTCATCCGGAAAGCGCTCGACCGCAATCCCGATCAGGCCTTGTTCGTCTGTGCGTCTGCGGGCAATCATGCCCAGGGCTTTGCCTATGTGTGCCGGCATTTCGGCCGCAAGGGCGTGGTGTTCATGCCCGTGACCACGCCGCAGCAGAAGATCGAAAAGACCCGAATGTTCGGCGGTGAGTTCATCGAGATCCGGCTGACGGGAGACTTTTTCGATATCTGTTATGCCTCGGCGCTGGAATTCGCGGAAAGCGAGGGCGCTCTCATGGCGCCTCCCTTCGACCATGACGATATCATCGAGGGGCAGGCAACGGTTGCCGCCGAGATCGCCAGCCAGTTGCCCGACGGCGAGAGCCCCGACCTGATCGTGCTGCCGGTTGGCGGCGGCGGGCTGTCGGCCGGAATGGCGCGGTACTTCGAGGGCACGATACCCAACGACCGCTTCCTGCTGACCGAACCCGCCGGTGCGCCGAGCCTTAGGGAAAGCCTGAGCGAGGGAAAGCGGCTCAAGCTCGAGCGGATCGACAATTTCGTCGACGGCGCCGCGGTGGCCCAGATCGGGGCGCGCAATTTCGAGATCCTGACCCGGTTCGAGGCGGCGCAGGTGCGTCTGGTTCCGGAGAACGCGATCTGCGTGACCATGACTGACATTCTCAACACCGAGGGCATCGTCCTCGAGCCGGCGGGAGCGCTCTCACTTGCCGCGCTCGATGCCCTCGGGCCTGCAAAGCTTGCGGGCAAAAGCGTCGTTGCGGTGGTCTCGGGCGGAAATTTCGATTTCGAGCGTCTGCCCGACGTCAAGGAACGCGCGATGCGCTACTCGGGGAAGAAGAAGTACTTCATCCTCCGGCTGGCTCAAAGGCCGGGCGCGTTGAAGGACTTCCTCGCGATGCTCGGTCCTCAGGACGATATCGCACGGTTCGAATATCTGAAGAAGTCGGCGCGGAACTTCGGCTCGATCCTGATCGGCATCGAGACAACGGCGCCTGAAAACTTTCAGCGTTTGCTCGGCGCATTCGACGAAGCCGGACTGAACTATCAGGACATCACCGACAACGAGATCATCGCGAACCTCATCATCTGAGCCGCGCCTGTAGCCTCCGTTGTCTGGCTCAGAGAGCCGAGATCCACGCCGCGGCCTCATCGGCAATTCTTGCGGTTGTGCCGGGAGAGAGAGCATCGCCAGCGATCACATGGTTGTTGGGATCGTCGCTGTCGGTGATCTCAAGCGTTTCGACCGGGCCGCCCCAGCGCTCGGCCATCGAGCGCACCTTCTCCGGGATGATGACGCTGTCCATTGGTGAATAGACGAAAAGCGACGGAATCCGGATTTGGGAGGGATCGATGCCGGCTGCCAGATCAATCAGCCCGCCCATCTGCGGCAGGGCGAGGTTGGGGTATTCATGGGTCCAGTACTGCGCGTGCATTTCGTTTCGCGGTTCCCAGGATCGCTGCTCGCCAGCGATCAGCGGCAACAGTGTTTCCGCCCACGGAATGGTAAGAAGGCTCGAACCGGCCGCCTGGAGGCCGTAGTTGGGGGAAATCTGCACAAACCCCACAACATCGCGGACAAGATCAGGCCGGCTGGCGGCGTAGGTGGCAAGTGTTGCACCGGTGGATGTGGCCATGACCACCACCCGTTCCCCGAGTCGGCGTCCGATGGCCACGGCTTCTGCGAAATCATCGAGCCAGGCCTGGACTGAGCCGTCCAGCATCGCTTCGCCGCTCCGGCCATGCCCTGACAGTCGTGCGAAATAGAGGTTGGCGCCGAGCTTCTCGGCGACGAGATCGGGCATCGGGCGCGTCTCGCCGGGGCTTGCCGAATATCCGTGAATGTAGACGATCGCCAGCGGCGTCCGGGCGCGCGAAGCCGGATAGGCCCACACGATCTGGCTTTCATTGCCTGAACGCAGATCGTCAAACCGCGCTTCGGACTCGCGAACATAAGCTTCGATGTTTTCGGGCAGGGCGGTTTCGTCGAACCGAACCTCGGTGTCGATTACCGGCCGCGGCCCAAGCAGAAACAGAAGTCCGCCTGCAACAATCAAGAAACCCAGGAGGTAGAGCACCTTGCGTTTCCTCGAAGCCGGTTTCGCCATTCCGATTGCCTCCCCGCAAAGCCAAGGCATCGCCGATGCCGGAGCCTTTGCATCATTAGATAAGGGATGGCTGGCGCGCAATGGCGCTGTTGATGAGAGACGGCGGTGGCACCGTGCATCCACCGTTCTATGGCTTGCGGACGCTCAGGCGATCCCGGCAAATGATCGCGGTGCGGGTCCGCTCTGCAAGAGTTGCTTGGTTGGCTTGAAGATCTTGTAGTAGCTCTCGACCTTCGCCCGGTTGTTGGAGGTGAGCACCAGCGCGGCGCCGATCCGCGGCCAGCGGATCCAGCGTACCGTGCCGATGAGCAAACCCATTTCCTCCGTCAGGACCGTGATCTTGTCTCCCACGGCCACGGGGATCTCGGCGAAGCCGAAAAGGCAGATGCCGTGCTCGGAGAGATCGAGAATCGCGCCGGGCGTCTTTTGGCCCATGCACTCGATCTTGGCGACCAGCCGGGTGCGGTCCCGTGTAAGTGCCCTTCCTGATCTTACCGTCATGTCCGCCCCGTTTTCTTCCGCAAAATACGATCAATTGAACGGTCATTGTTCCCGGAAAGCGGTAACGGAAATGCTAATTGCCGCCGCCGGCGCCCAGACGCGGTTAAGGGTCGGTGAATCGTCGATCGTGGCAACTGGCCGGTATTGCTTTCGAAGTCCGGCGATCGGACAAGGGAGAAATCCACTGGACTTTCATGGACTTTCACGGTCAGGCTGCCCTAAAATGGCGGTGTCGGGCCTTGGCCGTGCCGCATCGTTTTAGGCGCGGCTAGCCAACAAGGCGGTCGCTTCGGCGTCGCACAAGTACAGGTCCGCACGCTGCAAATGAGGGAGCAATGCATGGCAGGAATTCTGGACAGCATCCGCGGTCTTTTCGGTGGCAACGGCTCTTCCGCCAGGCCGGAGCCGGCCAATGAGCCCGAAACCTACAAAGATTGCCGGATCTATGCCGAACCGATGCCCGATGGCAGCCAGTGGAGATTGGCGGGTCGGATCGTCAAGGGCGAAGGCCCGGACGCCAAGGAGCACCGGCTGGTCAGGGCGGACATGTTTTCCAGCCGCGAAGAGGTTGTGGCCGCGACCTTCCGAAAGGCCCGCCAGGTGATCGACGAGCAGGGAGACACCCTGTTCCGGTAGTTCGGAACCAATCCTTGCCGGTTGTCATGGGCACGTCGAATGAGGTCTGAAAGCTCTATGCCCGGAGTTAACGCTCACGGCTGGAGTGGCGAAAACATGGGGTTCGATCGAGAACCGGTGTTGTCGAGAGCCCGATCAGTCGAAGAAGATCTCATTGTCGCCGAGATAGACGTTGCTGGCTTCGCAGATATCAATGTCGATCGGCTCGTCGAGGACTTCGCCGCCGTCCTGATCAAGCCATCCGGCCTGAAAGGTCTGGTCGCAGTACCCGGTGTCGGCAGCAAACTGTGCGGAAGCAACTTCGCCCGGATCAAGTTCGCCATCGAGCCAGTTGTCGCTCCAGCCGCTGCCATCATTGGTGTAAAAGCCGGTCAGAACGTTGCCTTCGGTGTCGTTGTGGATTGCGAAGACACCTTCCTGTCCCGTTCCCTGAGCCTGTGCATTTCCGGCAAGAGCCATGAGGGCGGCCATTGCCGCGCCAAGATAATATGCCGATTTCATCGCCTTCTCCCCGCCTTTGCTGCCTTGCCTGTGCAGGCCGCACCTATGCCGTCCCCGCCTTTGGGCGGCCGCCGGCAGGTCAGACTAGGGCCCTATGCGGCGTATGGCAATGCGCGTCGATGCGATGAACCCAAGGGAGTGAGTTGCCTGTGGCGCGGCGCCCCGGTGGCGGATCAATCGTCGTCCTTGCTTTCGGGCAGCTCAGAGCGCGGTGTCGAGGCCATCTCGTCGAGTTCCTCTTCACTCATCGTCTCGTACATGTCCTTCGACGCACCCTGAAGGTTTTCGACTTTCTCTTCGCCTCGCTTGGCGGCAAGTGCAGCACCTGCCGCCTTCTGCTGGGCTTTGGAACTGGCTTTCATTCTGGGTCTCCCTGCCATTGTTCGGAATAAGCCTGTCCGGCAGCAATTCCGCGCCGGATACAGCAGGCAAACGCTTTACCGGCACCGCGGTTCCGATACCCCGGTGCACCATGCTTCCGGGCGATCGGCGCGGAGGTCGATCCGGCCGTTGTTCCTGCGCGGGAAGGCGTTATCCGAGGCCGACATTCGGGCGGTCAATCACTTCCCTGAGCGCGAAGCTGGAGTTGATCTTGACCACGTGGGGAAGGGCGGAAAGCCAGTCACGGTGGATCCGTTCGTAATCCTCGAGATCCCGGGCTGCGACACGCAGGATGTAGTCATACTCTCCGCTCATGAGGTAGCAGACAAGCACGTTCGGGCAGCGTTTCACCGCGGCCTCGAATTCGGCGAGTGTCTTTGCGAATTGACCGGAAAGCGAAATGTGAACGATCGCGATCATCCGGTAATCGAGCGCCTTGTGGGATAGCCGGGCATGGTAGCCCTTGATGACCCCTGATTTCTCAAGGATGTCGAGCCGCCGTGAGCAGGCGGATGCGGAGAGGCCCACCTTCTCGGCCAATGCCGCATTGGAGATCCGGCCGTCGGTTTGAAGTGTCTTCAGGATGGAGATATCAATCGTATCCAGTGTATGCATTCGTGAATTCATCCAATGAAAGACCATTTTGCGCAAGAATATTCGAAACGCGTGACCGCGGCAAGCCGCCTTTGCAAGGACATTTCGGGGCCGGGATGTTTGAATCGACGACATTCGAATCTGTACCGGTGGTGATCCGCCGGCCTGCCCCAGGAGGAAACATCAATGCGCGTTGGCTGCCCCAAGGAAATCAAGAACCATGAATACCGCGTCGGACTGACGCCCGGCGCCGTGCGCGAATATGTGGCCCATGGTCATGAGGTGATTGTCGAGACCATGGCCGGCATGGGGATCGGCGCGGACGATGCAGCCTACCAGGCGGCGGGCGCCAAGATCGCCGCCAGCGCCAAGGATGTGTTCGATCGCTCCGACATGATCGTCAAGGTCAAGGAGCCGCAACCATCGGAATGGGCGCAGCTGCGCGAGGGACAGTTGCTCTACACCTATCTTCACCTGGCTCCGGATCCCGAGCAGACCAAGGGTCTGATCGCGTCAGGCTGCACCGCTGTTGCCTACGAAACCGTTACCGATGAGCGGGGCGGCCTTCCGTTGCTCGCGCCGATGTCGGAAGTGGCCGGACGCCTAGCCATCCAGGCCGGCGCGACCTCTCTGCAGAAGGCAAACGGCGGACGCGGAATTCTGCTCGGCGGTGTGCCGGGCGTGCTTCCGGCCAAGGTCGTGGTCATCGGCGGCGGTGTGGTCGGTCTGAACTCGGCCAAGATGGCTGTTGGCCTGGGCGCCGACGTGACGATCCTTGACCGGTCGCTGCCGCGCCTGCGCCAGCTCGACGACATCTTCAACGGTCGTGTGCATACGCGCTATTCCACAATCGAAGCGCTGGAAGATGAAGTCTTCTCAGCCGACATGGTGGTGGGCGCGGTGCTCATTCCGGGCGCAGCCGCGCCGAAGCTGGTGACGCGCGACATGCTGTCTGGCATGAAGAAGGGCACCGTGATTGTCGATGTCGCCATCGATCAGGGCGGCTGCTTCGAAACCTCGCATGCCACCACCCATGCAGACCCCACCTATGAGGTGGAAGGCGTGATCCACTACTGCGTGGCCAACATGCCGGGTGCCGTGCCGATCACCTCTGCCCACGCGCTCAACAATGCCACGCTTCACTACGGTCTGATGCTTGCCGACAAGGGGTTGAAGGCAATCGCCGAAGACCGCCATCTTCGTGCCGGCCTCAATGTGCACCGCGGCCGCGTCACCAACCGTCCGGTCGCCGAGGCGCTTGGCTATGACGTCAGCGAGCCGGAACAGGCTCTCAAGGTCGCCTGACGAGGCAGTTCCCAGCCACTGCTTTGTCAGGAGCCCGCCGGTCAGTTCACACCGGCGGGCATTCTTGTCAGATCAATCGGCTCTGACTGCCTTGCAATGATAGCAATTGTTGCGCGATGAGCGGATGTGGACGGCCTCAATGCCGGGTTGCGACAGCAGCTCTTCCATCCGCGCCTGCAGGTTTTCGAGCCTGATGACGCCGCCGGTTCCGTAAACGATGCGCTCGTCCGCATCATATCCGCGCAGGATGTAATCCGGGCTTTCCAGGAATTCGGGCAGGGAGCCGGATGGAACCGGGGCTGCCGTGCAGTCTTCTGCGTGCAGGAAAACCGGCCCTGTTTCCGCATAGGCATGGGTTGCGTTGAACGGCCGCCAGGCGGCGATCAGATAGGGTTCGCCCTTGCCGACCATTTTCATGCAGACGCGACAGGGCACCCCCTTGCCGTCCGACGTCCTTCGCTCCGGTGGATTGCCATTGGAATCCTGTCCGCCATTGCGCAAATGCGTGGCTGTGGCAATGTCCATGGGTTCAAATCTGATGTGCATTGAAAATCTCGCGCTCCTCGGTGGAAAGAACCTCGAGATAAGCGGAGCCGCAGATGTTTCGCCACCCGATTTCAGGCGTTCTCGGGAAATCCGGCCTTGGCCATCGACAGGATTTCGTCGTCCGACAGGGGACGGATGATCGCCTGGTTCTGGCTGACCGGTGTGAAGCCCATGCGCTGGTACAGCGGCAGGGCTGCGGGGTGGTCGAGCGTGTTGGTTTGCACCGTCAGGCTGGCGGGGGTGAGGGACCAGGCAGTGGCGATCGCCTGACCGAGCATCCACTCACCCAGACCGCGCTTGCGAACATGGTCCATCAAGCCGAAATAGACGAGCTCTACATTGGCGTCCTGAGCGCTGGAGAGTTCGAAAAACCCGGCCGGAGCTCCGTCCACGCTGAGCACATAGATCCGGGTGGTCTTGGCGTGGATGATGTCGGCAAGTTCCTTGTCCTTCATCCTCAATCGGCTGACCCAGTGCCACTCGCGTCCGACCTGCCATTGAAGGTAGCGGTAGAAGTGCAGCGGGATGTCCGTCGCCCGCATCAGCGTTGCATGCAGGTTGACCGGCAGCGGCGGCGCGGTGCGGGGCGGCTTCTTCATCTCAAGATAGGTGACAGTCGCCTTGAGTGATTTTGGTTTGACCGGCTTGGCCATCTCATGCGTCTCCGGTGGAGATCGGCGTATCGTCCCGGCCTCCCCATTCGGACCAGGAGCCATCATAGAGCCTGTTGTCTCGGTGGCCGACGGAATGGAGCGCAAGCGTGATCACCGCAGCGGTGACGCCGGACCCGCATGTGGTGATGACGGGCTTGGTCAGATCGAGACCTGATGATTCAAGAACCTTGCGCAATTCACTCATCGATTTGAGTTTTCCGCTGTCGCTCAACAGCCCGAAGGGAACATTCCGGGCTCCGGGCATGTGGCCTGAACGCATGCCAGCCCTCGGCTCCGGTTCGGCGCCCGAGAACCGGCCCGGTCCCCGCGCATCAGCAATCTGGGACGACTGATCCGTGACAACGGCGCCCATGTCTGCAAAGCTCGCGACCGCGTCGCCATTGAAATTCGGCGTGAACGTTGCGGGCTCCGGGGCTTTGGCTGCCCCGGTCTCCACGGGTCTGCCCTGAGCCTTCCAGACATCGAATCCGCCATCGAGCACATAGGCGTTGGCAGCGCCATAGCTGCGCAGCATCCACCAGACCCGGGGAGCTGTGAACATTCCCGGCCCATCGTAAACAATGATCGTGTCGCTTTCGGACAGGCCGAGTTCACCCGTTGCTTTCGCGAAATCTTCGGGCGAGGGCAGCGTGTGGGGCAGGCTTGAGTCCGGATCGACGATCCGGTCCTGATCGAAGAAGACCGCGCCGGGAATGCGCGCAGCGGCAAATTCTTCCGCGGCGTTGCGGTTTTGGGCCGGCAGATACCAGGATGCGTCGACAATTTTCAAACCGGGCTCCGCAAGGCGCGCGGCGAGCCAGTCGAAAGATACGACAAAGGGGCTTGTGTCAGTGTCGGTCATCATTGGCTCCTGGCGGGCGGCATTGAACGATCGGGTCCTTGTTCCAGGGAGGTCGCGGAGACACTCAGTCTGGCGTGGGACCGAAGCGGATTCGAAAACGTCGGTTCTCCTTACCCTTTTTCTCGATCTTGCCAATGTGGATTTCGCCCACTTCGGCGGTCTCCGTGACGTGAGTGCCGCCGCAGGGCTGGCTGTCGATCGCCGCGTTCTCGCCAATGCAGACCAGTCGGATCCGACCCTGTCCGCGCGGCGGGCGGACGTTTTTCGATTTCACCAGATCGGGATTGGCGTCGAGGTCTTCCTCGGAGATCCATTGGGTGTAGATCGGGTGGTTGGCATTGACCAGGTCCATCAGCTTCGCCGTAACCTCCGCCTTGTCGATGGTTTCCGTCATGTCGAAATCGATGCGGCTGTCGGTTTCACTCACCGATGCGCCGGTGATCGGGTACGGGCAGACGACCGACAGCAGGTGACAGGCGGTGTGCATCCGCATCAGCTTGTGCCGTCTCTCCCAGTCGATGTGCAGGACAAGTTTTTCACCAATTTCGGGAGAGGGCTGGTCAGGTGCGGGGAGGTGAATGATTTCCGATTTGCTGGCGCCGTTCAGGGTGCCGGCGATCGTGATCCTTTCGCCATTGTCGCGCTCCAGAAAGCCGGTGTCGCCTGGCTGCCCGCCGGAGGTCGCGTAAAAGCAGGTCTGGTCAAGCATGATGCCGCCATCCTCCCGAACCGAGGTGACCAGCGCCTCGGCGGTGGAAAGGTAGGCGTCTTCGACAAACAGGGCTTTCATCAGGTTCATTCACTCACAAAGGGGATGGATATGTCACTTTTCCGGGTCAGCCACTCCGGAACCGGAAGTTGCTTGGAAGCGAGGAATTCCGGGTTGAAGAGTTTCGACTGGTAGCGATTGCCGTAGTCGCACAGGATGGTCACGATGGTGTGTCCGGGCCCCATCTCGCGGGCCATCCGGATCGCGCCGGCGATGTTGATGCCCGATGAGCCGCCAAGGCAAAGTCCTTCGTTTTCGAGAAGATCGAACACCAGCGGGATGGCTTCGGTGTCGGCTATGTTGAACGACATGTCCGGCGAAAAGCCCTCGAGATTGGCCGTCACGCGGCCCTGACCGATTCCCTCGGTGATCGAACCGCCGGAGGATTTCATTTCGCCGGTCGTGTAGAAGTTGTGCAGCGCTGCTCCATCCGGGTCGGCAAGGCCGATCTTGATGTCGCGCGAGCGCTCGCGGAGCCCTTCGGCCACGCCGGCCAGCGTTCCTCCCGAACCGACCGCGCAGATGAAGCCGTCCACCTTCCCGCCGGTATCGCGCCAGATTTCGGGGGCTGTGGTTTTCACATGGGCCTGACGGTTTGCGACATTGTCGAACTGGTTGGCCCAGATGGCGCCGTTCGGGTTGGATGTGGCAATCTGTTCTGCAAGCCGTCCCGAAAGCCTCACATAGTTGTTCGGATTGCGGTATGGCGCCGCCGGAACCTCGACCAGCTCGGCGCCGTAGAGTTTCAGGGCGTCCTTCTTCTCCTGGCTCTGGGTTTCGGGAATGACGATCACGGTGTTGTAGCCGAGCGCGCGGCCAACCATCGAAAGGCCGATGCCTGTGTTGCCGGCCGTGCCTTCGACAATGGTTCCGCCCGGCTGGAGCAGGCCCTTTGCCTCCGCGTCGCGAATGATCTCCAGTGCCGCCCGGTCTTTCACCGATTGTCCGGGGTTCAGAAACTCGGCCTTGCCGAGAATTGTGCATCCGGTGGCCTCGGATGCCGCCTTGAGGCGGATCAGCGGCGTGTTGCCAATGGCGTCGAGGACGGACGAATGTATGGGGGAGGGCATATGGTTTCCTGTCTTTGCTGTGCGGCGCAAGCGTGGCGAGAGTAGGCAGGCATTTGCCGCCACTCAAGGGGCGAAGACAAGAAAACCAACTCTTCCGGTCGTGCTTCCGGGGGATTAATTGCCTCCCCAGGGCAAAAACCGGAAACCGCATTTGCCGGTGATCCATATTGAACTGTCACGCGTAGGGAGTGACAATTGAATTAGACAGATGACTCCGGCCCCATCACGTACTAACAGTTCGTGCCGGACAAAGATGGAAAGCAGAACGCGCATGGTGCGGGAACACATTGATACAATCGACTCTCTGCTGGCACGATATGTGGCCGGAACGCTGCCCACGCCCGCCCGCGTGCTCGTCGAGGCGCACCTTGAGCTCAAGCCGGAGAATCGCGTGCGTGTCCGCAACCTCGAGGCAATGGCCGGCCAGGCATTGCTCGATGTCGACCCCGTCACGTTATCCGACCGAGACGGGATGCTTGAGGCGATCTTCAGTTCCAGCGACCCAGACACCGGCGTGACCCCGGATGCTCCCGGGCAGACCGTATTTCCCAAGGTGCTGTACGATTTCGTGGGATTTGACGCCGGCGACGTTCCGTGGCGCACCCGCATGCCGGGGTACCGGGAGTATGATCTCGGTGAAATCGAGGGATGTCATGTGAACCTGTTCTGGATCAAGCCCGGCCGCACGGTTCCCGCCCACACCCATGAGGGCAGCGAATTGTCGCTGGTGCTCGATGGGGATTTCACCGACGACCGTGGCTTTTACGAACGCGGGGACATCTCCGTCGCCGACGATTCAGTCGACCATCGGCCCTGCGCCGGCAAGGACAGGCCCTGCATCGGGCTGGCGGTGATGGACGCGCCCTTGAAACTGACCGGGTCCTTCCGTCAGATGATCGGCGACCTGATCGGCTGACCCCGACGCCAGCAAAATCTTGGAACCAAAAAGCCGTTCCGACCGTACGAAGGTCTGAACGGCTTTTTTGATGATTGGAGATTTCAATGAGCAGCTACATTGCCAGACCCGCCGACGGATCAGCTTGGGTGACCGGAGCATCGAGCGGGATCGGGCGCGCGCTGGCACTTGATCTGGCCCGCGAGGGCTTTTCGGTTTTCGCAACGGCAAGAAGCGAGGATGACCTGAACCGGCTTGCCGGGGAAGCCGAGAGCCTGAAGGGTACGATAATCGCCGCGCCGGGTGATGTGACCAATGCCGAGAGCATGGCCGAACTGGTTGCCCGGATCGACAGTGAAGGCGACGGGCTCGCGCTCGCAGTGTTCAATGCGGGGGTCTATATACCGGTTCACGGAGAGACGCTGAAGGTCGAGGATTTCGACAAGACCTTCGCGGTCAATTTGTCGGGCGTGGTCAATGGTCTGGTGCCGGCGATCGAGCGAATGAAAGCACGGGGCCGCGGCCAGCTTGCCATTGTTTCCTCGGTTACAGGGTATGGCGGCCTGCCCACAAGCGCCGCCTATGGTGCGACCAAGGCTGCGCTGATCAATCTTGCGGAGAGCCTCAAGTTCGACCTCGACAAGTTGGGCGTCCGGATCCAGGTGATCTGCCCGGGCTTTGTCGACACACCGGCCACGGCTGACAACGCCTTTACAATGCCTGCGCTGATGCAGCCCGGGGACGCCGCTTCGCGGATCGCGTCAGGGTTGAAATCATCGTCCTTCGAGATCACGTTCCCGCGCCGTTTTACCTATGTGCTCAAGGCGTTGCAGTTTCTGCCCTACGGCGCATATTTCGGCCTGATCAATGCCGCAACGGGCTGGAAGAAGCGGCCGCTGGAAACCGAGCAGACCTAGGCCTTTTCGCCGCGGCCCTCAATGTCGCCGCGGAGCGATTTCTGCGCTGCTTCGTCAAGCGGGAAATTCCACATGATGGCGATGCTGGCGAGCTTGGCGGCGATCGGCGCCCAGGCATAGGCGACGGCCAAAGCGGTCAGCCCCTGTCCGTTGCCGGAAGAGGGTTCGAAACCGAAGACGGACAGCATTGGGAATACGATGCCGACCCCGCCGGCGAGCGATAGCTTGGTAGCAAGGCTCCAGGCGGCGAAATAGACGCCTGAGCGCTGTTCGCCGGAGGCTGCAGTATCGACGTCGATAACATCGGCCTGGATGGCTGGCGGCAGCGCCAGATCGAAACCGAGAAGGATGCCTGTAAGGATGCAGATGATCGCGAAGGCGATGAGGCTTCCCTGCGGCAGCAAGGGCGCCGGGGCAAAGGCGATGCAGGCTGCAAGCATGCCGTAGCACCAGGCGCGGTGCTTGCCGAAGCGTTTTGCAGACCAAGTGGCCAAGGGCACGCCGCCGATGGCGCACAGGAAGTACAGAAACAGTAGCGGTCCGCGCGCTTCCGGCAGTCCCAGACGGTCGGAGACGAAATACAAAAACAGCGTTGCCGGAATCCCATTGGCGAGACCGTTGAGGAAAAACGCGGCAATGAGCCGGACAAAGGGTTTGTTGCCCGCCAGATGCGCCAGCCCGGCGCGCAGATCGATGCGGGTGCGGGAATGTTCCGATGGTTCAGGTGTCGCCAGAACCGAGATGGCGCCGAACAGCGGCAGCGTTACCAGCACGGCCAGGCCCAGTGCGGCCAGACCATGCAGCCCCCGGGCATCGTCAAACCCGATAGCGAAGGGCAGTCCGATTGCCAGCAGCGTTCCGAGCAGGGTCAGTCCTTCACGCCATCCGGCGATCCTGGAGCGGCCGTGGTAATCGGTCGCCAGTTCCGCGCCCCAGGCCGAAAACGGAATCATGGCCGATGTGAAGCCGAGCGAAAGCATCAACCCCCATCCGGTCAGCCACGCCGTGCCGACGCCCTCGGGCGGCCAGAACAGCATCAGCGCCGAGATCGCGGTCAGCGGAAGGCTCATCGCGAACAGCGTCCGACGCCGCCCGAACCGGGGGCGAAAGCGGTCCGCGGCCCATCCGATCAGCGGATCGTTGACGGCATCGAAAATGCGGACAATGAGCAGGGCAAAGCCCACCGAGGCGAGCGAAAGTCCGAGCGTCTCCGTGTAGAACGTCGGAACGAGGACATAAAGCGGCAGGGTGAGCGCAGCGAGCGGAATGGCCGGCAGCGCATAGGCGATGACCCGCGGAAGCGGGAGCCGTTGGTCTGAACCCGCCGCGTCTACGTCGGTTGGTTGATTGTCGGTCATGGCGCGTTCCGGGCTCGCGGTTCTGCTGAAAATGCCGGACGCCTTGCTGGCCAGCCCGGTATCGGCTCAGAGGGCTCCGGAGCCTATTTTGGATAAAGACAAACTGTGTACGCAGCAGCTCGCTCCACGGTTCACCGGAGATCCGATGGCCGGGCAGTCGATATGCCGCAGGCGGGTTCCCCCCGGCGGTGGAGATGTGCAGCGTCCGAAGGGTTAGTTCGAGCGAACCAAAGGATCTTGTGCGAAACGGTATCGCGTTCAACACTCGATTTTCTGTCTTCGCGAGGTTGCGGACCCAAAACCGGTTTCTGGTTCTGAGGGAACTGCTTTAGCTGTAGATCACCTGGCGGACATTGATATGGCCGGACCGGAAACCCGCTTCGCAATAATACATGTAGAACTCCCAAAGCCGCTTGAACCTCAGGTCAAAGCCCATCGGCTGAATGTCCTTCCACGCATCCCAGAAGCGTTCACGCCATTCCGCGAGTGTGCGGCCGTAATCAGGACCGAAGGCCCTTTGTCCGGTCAATTCTAGCTCCGCGTTTTCGCCGAGTGTAACCAGATGCTCTTCGGTGGGCAGCATGCCGCCGGGAAAGACATAGCGCTGGATAAAGTCGGGGTTGGCCCGGTAATCTTCATAGGCCTCAGGCTTGATGGTGATGATCTGCAATCCGGCACGCCCACCGGGCTTGAGACATTCCCTGAGCTTGGAGAAATAGACCGGCCAGTATTTTTCGCCGACTGCCTCGAACATTTCGATGGAGACGATGGCATCGTATTTTGCGGTCTCGTCGCGGTAATCCTGAAACCGCAGGTCGACGAGGTGGCTCAGACCCGCCTTTTCGATGCGCTCCCGCGCAAAGGCGAGCTGCTGGTTGGAAATGGTCAGCCCCGTGACCCTGCAGCCGATCTCGCTTGCGGCGAATTCAGCGAAGCCGCCCCAGCCGCAGCCGATCTCCAGGACGTGGTCGCCGCGTTTGAGACCGATCGCATTCGCCAGCGCCCGGTATTTTGCGGTCTGGGCGCTCGCCAGATCGTTGGCCCCGTCCTGATAGAGTGCGGATGAATAGGTCATCGTCTGGTCGAGCCACTTGGCGTAGAATTCATTGCCCAGATCATAGTGCGCGGAAATGTTCTTCTTGGCCTGCGTACGCGTGTTTGACCGCAGCCAATGGCGGATTTGTTCGATCAGGCGGGCCAGTCCCCGGGCTCCGCCGGCAAGGTTGTTGCCGACTTCGACATTGACCAGAAACAGCTCGAGGAACGCGGTGACGTCGGGACTTTCCCAGTCGCCGGCGATGTAGGATTCGGCCACGCCGATGGTGCCTGCAGTCAGTGCCTGGTGGGCCAGGTTCCAGTTGTGCAGAACCAGGACCGCGTCAGGGCCTTCGGCGCGCCCTTCGATCAGCACGGAACGCCCGTCTGGCATCCGGATCGACAAGCGGCCGTAATTCATGTGCAGCAGGCCGCGAAGCGCCATCTTCGCTTTCAAGGGCAAACCGCGCAAATAGGCGGAGAGGTTCTCGGCCGAGAGCCGTTCGGCCTTGTCCATGTCGTTCCAGGTGGCTTCGGTTTTCATGATACGAGCCTCCTCCGTCCTGCTTCATTCACACTCTTCACGATCTGACCGTCTGATCGTCATTTTCACGCCGGTCACGGAAACTCGCCTTCTCTGGAGGCTCCGGACGCGGAACATAACGCACTCCCTTGAGCCAAAGTTTCAATGCCTCATAGTGAATGCCGCCGACAATCTTCCACGTGAGAAGCGGAAACTGCAAGAGGCAAGCCAGAACAGAGCCCGTCCGAAGGGATTTGCGGTTGCCGCGATAGGTCGCGGCGAGCAGCGGGCCCGTATCGTCGGTCTCGAGAATTCGCCATTTGATCTGCTCTGCGGGTAGGTTCATGCGAAAGTGGTAGCGCATACCCATTTCGATGAAAGGAGAGACATAAAAAAGCTTGTCCCGGCTTTGGCGGATCCCCGCTTCACTCACTTCGTTGTCGCCGACCTTGCAGACATAGGTGTGGCTTTCGCCGAAGGTGTTGCGCACCTCGTAGACCATCGCGACAAGCTGATCGGCCGGTCCGTATGCATAATAGACAGACAGCGGGTTGAAGACCTGTCCGAAGATCCGCGGATAGCAGGCCAGTTCGATCCGGTTGGCCGGCGCATCGAGCCCCGCCTTTGCGAGCAACGCGTCGATGTGGGCGCGCAGGGTAGGGGCGCCGGATCCACGTAAATGATCAGCCTCGTGAAACGCCATGACGTTGCGCCGGTTGACTGAAAACAAGGGCGAAAGCCCGTCGATTTCGTCGAGCCTATCCAGATCCAGCAGAAGCGAATAGACCTTGTAGTTGAACCGGTGGCCGACCGGCTTCATGCGCTGATGCATCACATCGCCGACATAAAGTGCCCCCGCAGGCCTTGCCGTCAGCTTTGTCGCGGCAGAACTATCCGTGGCGGGAGAGATCGGGGCGCTTGCCCGGGCTGGTGCATGGGCGTTCAAGATCACACGTCCGCCGGTTCGGCGCTTGCACCCATGGTGTCGCGCCAGGGCAGGCGAGCGCCGAGTGCTTCTGCTGCGGCGATGCCGGAGGTCAATCCGTCCTCGTGGAAACCGTAGCCGGTCCAGGCACCGGCAAAATGGGTGTGGTTGTCTCCCTGAATGGCCTTCAAGCGGGCCTGAACGTCCATGGCATTGTTGCCGAATTGCGGATGGTCGTAGCTGTATTCGCCGAAAACCAGCTCCGGGCACGGTTCGCGGTCGGGATTGAGGGTGACAAACAGAGGCTTTGCCGGGTCGATGCCCTGCAGCCGGTTCATCCAGTAGGACACTGCCACATTTGCGTCGGAACGCTGATCGGAGGAACGCAGGTAGTTCCAGGACGCCCAGACTGCCTTCCGGGTCGGCATCAACTTTTCGTCGCGATGCAGGATGACCCGGTTCGGGCGATAGGGAATGGCGGTGAGAATTTCACGCTCGGCATTTGTCGGCCGGTCGAGAATCCGCAAGGCCTGATCGGTGTGGCAGGCCAGGATGACGCGGTCGAAACTCTCGAGCCGTCCGGTGGAATCGAGAATGTCCACTCCTTCGGCTCCGCGCCTGACCGAAACGACGCCGGCATCGAGGCGCACCCGTCCGTGGAGCGGCGCGAGCAGCTTTTCGAGATAGTTGCGGCTGCCTCCGGTGACCGTGCGCCAGATTGGACGCTCGGAATGGATCAGACGGTGATTCTCGAAGAAATTGACGAAGTAGGTGGCCGGAAACTCCATCATCCGCTTGGCCGGCGTGGACCAGATCGCGGCCGCCATCGGCACCAGATAATTGTTCATGAAACCGGGCGAAAAACCGCGCCAGTTGAGATAGTCGCCAATGGAACGGGCAGCCAAGTGTCCCGCTGCGCGATCCTGCAGGCAGATGCGGTTGAACCTCAAGACCTCCTGGAGCATCAGCAGAAACGAGGGCCGCAGCAGATTGCGCTTCTGCGCAAACAGTGTCTTGAGATTGTCTCCGCCCCATTCCAGCTTGCCGTAATCGAGCGAGAGCGCGAAGCTCATGTCGCTGTCGTGGGTTTTCACGCCCAGATGCGCGAAGAGAGCCGTGAGATTGGGATAGTTGAGTTCGTTGTAGACAATGAAGCCGGTATCGACGGAAAGCGGTGTTTCGTCATATTCGATGTCGACGGTCGCGGTGTGGCCGCCGGGACGTTTTTCCGCCTCGTACAGTGTCACGTCGTGCAGGTCGCGCAGGGCCCATGCGGCGGACGCTCCCGATATGCCGGAGCCGACCACGGCGACTTTCAGACGCCGGGGCTCCTCGACAATTGCTTGCGGCGGCGAAGGCAGATGCAGGTTCATGCGGCGTCCTTGATCTTGTCGTATGCGGCCAGTGCACGTTGGCGTGCCTTCTGGTGTTCTACAATAGGGTGCGGGTAGGTGTCGCCAAGACGGACGCCCGCCTTGGACAGCACATCTTCGGGCGCATCCCAGGGTTTGTGAATGTATTTCGACGGCATGTCGCAGAGTTCGGGAACATATCTACGGACATAGTCGCCATCCGGATCGAACTTTTCACCCTGTATGATCGGATTGAATATGCGGAAGTAGGGCGCCGCGTCCGCGCCGGATCCCGCCACCCACTGCCAGCTTGCAGTGTTGGAGGCCGGGTCGGCGTCCACGAGCGTATCCCAGAACCAGCGTTCGCCAAGGCGCCAGTCGATCAGGAGGTGCTTGGTAAGAAACGAAGCCGTGACCATGCGGATGCGGTTGTGCATCCAGCCGGTTTGCCACAGTTCACGCATGCCGGCATCGACAATCGGGTAGCCGGTCTTGCCTTTCTGCCAGGCTTTGAGGCCTGCTTCATCATCGTTCCAGGGGAAGTCGTCGAACTTCGAGTTGTGATTGACCTTTGGCAGGTCGGGTTCATTGACCAGAAGGTGGTAGGAGAATTCCCGCCAGCCTATTTCCTTGCGGAAAACGGTGCGGTCTTTTGATGATGCGTCGGTGTCGCTTTGCGCGAGGGTGTGGATGATCTTTGCCGGCGTAATTTCGCCATGGGCGAGGTGGGGGGACAGGCGTGACGTCGATGAGATGCCCGGAAGGTCACGATCATTCGCGTAACCCTTGATCGCACCTGACAGGAAATCTTCAAGCCGCTCCCGCGCTCCGGTCTCGCCGGGCGTCCAGGTTTCGCGAATGCCTCCGGCCCAGTCCGGCTTCTCGGGGAGAAGCTTCCAGTCGGAAAGATCCTCGCCATCAGGCATGGTCTCGACCGGCGTCAACTCGTCCGGGGCCGGGAGCGGCTCACGCTCCTCGATATCGCTTTCGATTGCGCGCCAGAACGGGCTGTAGACCTTGTAGTAAGTGTCGCTCCCGGTGCGGACACGCGTCGGTTCGTGAAGCAGATGTCCGCCGAAACTCTCGACGTGAATGTCATTGGACTGAAGGTCCTCCTTGATCCGGGAATCGAGCGAGTGGAAATCCGGATCGTAACGCCGGTTCCAGTACACGGCGGAAGCCCCGGTCGATTCGACCAGTTCGGGGATCACGTTCTCGGGATTTCCGCTAAGCAGCAAGAGCGGCGCGCCGAGTTGGGCCAAATCCTCCTGCAGGCGTTCAATCGCATGATGCAGCCACCATTTGCGGGCGCCACCGATGTCTCGTTCGCCATTCTTTGTGTCGCGAATGAAAACCGGAAGGACCGTCTTGTGCAGGCTCGCCGCATGGAGAGCGGCGTTGTCGCCGATGCGGAGGTCGCTGCGAAACCACACAATGGCCGGCTGGTCTTGAACGGATGCGTCAGAAGTCATGAAACTGTTTTTATCCCTGGCGGCGAAAGTCGCTTTTTCTTTTGTCTGTCTCATACGTCTGTACGGAAACAGCGGATCAAAAGTTTCGACAAAACATGCTGATTTTCATCGGTGCAGCAGGCATCCGCCGGGGACATGCAAAAAAAGCCGCAAACCCTTGAGGTTCACGGCCTTTTGCAAATCTGGCTCCCCGGGCCGGATTCGAACCAGCGACCGATCGATTAACAGTCGATTGCTCTACCACTGAGCTACCGGGGAACGCCGCCTTGTGCAGCGTGTGCGGCCTATAACAAATGCCTCTCCGATTTGCCAAGCGGTTTTTAAAGAAAATGTGTCGATCTTGCGAAACCGGACCTCATGGCCCACCTGTTGGGTCCGGCGCCTGGCCGGTTGTGAAAGCGGATACGGATCGTGAGCAGCAGAAAGCGCCGATTTCAGTTTGATGCGGGTCGCGGCGAAATGCGGTTCGGTTCGAGGACACTCAAACTGCCGCGCAGCGCGAATGCGCGAATCGCCATCGGGACCGGTCTGATCTGCGGCGGCGTTCTCGGCTTCCTCCCGATTTTAGGCTTCTGGATGATCCCTTTGGGGCTTGTGGTGCTGTCCCAGGATTTGCCATCCGTCAGACGGTGGCGCAGATCCATGATCGTCCGGATGGAGCGACGGAAGGGTGGGCCGGATCGCCGGCGACAAGGCAGGAACGAGGGGCGAGGGCCCTGAGCCTGCCGGCGGGTGAGCGGCGGAAAGTCCAATGCCCAATCACCATCAGAGTACAGAAACGACTTCAATTCAGCAGTCTGTCGACACACTTGAATGTCTGCCGCTCATATGGACGACCAAGATCAGACTGGTGATCGCACCCGCCAAGCCGGTGCCGGTGCCCTGATGGCGCGCAGGTTGCGCAAGGCTCGCGTTTTTGTTCTCGAAGATGTAAGTCGAACGGAGTTAGATTCCCACGCGGCTTGCAGCCACCTCAGTTTGGTGTCGAGCTTGAGAGCTGAAATCATTGTGGAAAATTTTGGAGGCCTCGCCCGGAATCGAACCGGGGTGCAAGGATTTGCAGTCCTCTGCGTAACCACTCCGCCACGAGGCCTCTGACCGGCGTTGCCGGACGGCTGGCAAATAGACGGATAATTCTGCGTGCGCAAGGGGGCGATTTGACAAGTTTGTAACGATGCCGGCGGCAAATCCCCCTAAAACGGTGAATTGAACCGGGGCAGGCCTTGTTCAGCTTGAAACTCCGGGTTCGTCGCTTTATTGAAGCGCGGATACAAAGCATCGGAGAGACCGGATGGGCACCGACTATCAAGACGCTCGCCAGAAGATGGTGGACAACCAGATTCGGACGACAGACGTAACCTCGCATTCGGTTCTCAGGGCGTTCCTGACCGTTGAGCGGCAGGATTTTGTGCCGGCATCGCTCAAGCCGCTCGCCTACATCGATACCGACCTTGAAATCACGTCCGCCGACGGTGGCGCGCCGCGCTACCTCATGGAGCCTTCGCCCCTGGCCAAGCTCTTGCAGTTGGCGGAAATCAAGCCGGATCACGTTGTGCTCGAAATCGGCTGTGCGGAAGGCTACGCTGCGGCGCTGCTGTCCTTGCTGGCAGGATCTGTCGTTGCGGTGGAGAGCGACGGAGCACTCGCGGATGCTGCGAGTACGCGACTCAGCGAAAACGGCTATGACAATGTTGCCGTGGTGACCGGTGACCTCGAAGCCGGTTATGCCAGCGAAGCGCCGTATGACGTCATCTTTTTCAACGGCGCTGTCGAAACCGTGCCCGAGACCATTACCGCTCAGTTGCGCGAGGGTGGCAGGCTGGTGGCCGCGGTCGGTTCCGGCAATTCGGCCCAGGCGCATCTCATGGTCAAGGAGGGCGGTGTGGTTTCGGGGCGGCCCGTATTCAACCTTTCCATCAAGCCCCTGCCGGGCTTCAGAAAGGCCGAGGAATTCGTATTCTGACTGCCCGGTGACAGAGCCGGGCGGTTTGCCCGATATCCAGGCCGCGCCTGTTGCGCGTCGGCAACGTAGGGTGGATTAGTGCCGGGCTCACAGCGTTGTGAGATTGCCTAGTGCGGTGCAAACCCTCATATGTAAACCAACACCATGATCGTGTTCAGCGCGGCTGGTCAGCCCCAATCCTACCCGCGCTAGCTGGAGTATGTGCTCGTGTCGCTTGTCAAGAAGTCCTTTGCCTGTTTCGCGGTCCTGTCCGTGCTTGCGTTCACCCCTCAACAGGCTTCGGCTGAAACCATTTACCAGGCGATGGCACGGGCCTACGAGAACAACCCGGATCTGAATGCGGCCCGCGCGGGACTGAGAGCAACCGACGAGGGCGTCGCCATTGCCAAGTCGGGTTATCGGCCGACAGTGGCCGCGGAAGCTGTCACCACCTCGACCAACAGGGAGGGCTTTACGAGCAGTTCGTCGAGCATCGGTGCGACGATCAGCCAGACCCTTTTTGACGGATTCCAGACCCGAAACAATGTTCGTGCTGCGGAAGCCCAGGTATTCGCGGGCCGGGAAAACCTTCGGGGCACAGAAATCGACATTCTTCTGGCGGCCGTCCAGGCCTATGCCAATGTCAACCGCGACAACCAGATCGTCGTCTATCGCAAACAGAACATCGCCTTTCTTCAGGAGCAGTTCTCTGCCGCAAGGGCACGTTTCGACGTGGGTGAAAGCACACGGACGGATGTGAGCCTCGCGGAGGCGGAACTGGCCGGCGCGCGCGCGAGCCTGACCGCCGCAATCGCCCAGGCGAAGTCGAGTGCTGCGGTCTACGCCCAGATTGTGGGCTCTGCTCCGACCAATCTTCAGCCCGTGGCCCTGCCGAGAAAGCTGCTGCCGGGATCGCTGGAAATGGCCATCGGTCAAGGGGTCAACGAGCATCCGGCTGTGCTGGCGGCACTTTATGGTGTCGACGCCGCTGGGTATGCCGTCAAGGCTCAGGAGGGAACATTCCTGCCGGGGGTGAGGGTGTCCGGGTCGGTGTCCGAGGACAATGACGGGATCAGTACGGCCCAGGTTCAGGCGCGGGTGACAATTCCGATCTACCAGGGTGGTGCAGCGTCGGCCCGGGTGCGCCAGGCCAAGGAGCAACTCGGCCAACAGCGCATCCTCGTTGACAAGGCCCGCCGCTCGATCGAGCAGTCCGTGGTTTCGTCCTGGACGCAGATGGAAGCGGCACAGGCTACGATCCAGGCCAATCGGGCCCAGCTGTCTGCGGCAAACCTGGCGCTCAACGGCGTGGTGGAAGAGCGGCGCGTCGGCCAGCGCACAACGCTTGATGTGCTCAACGCACAGCAGTCGGTGCTCAACACCAAGGAAGCGATCTCCAACTCCGAGCGCAATGCGATTGTGGCGAGTTTCTCGGTTCTGGCCTCGACCGGCAAGCTGACCGTTGATCGGCTGGGCCTCGGCGTGGCCAATTATCGGCCGGAAACTCATTACGAAGCCACCAAGGACCGCTGGTACGGCCTGCGCACTGTCGACGGACGCTAGAATTCCATCTGACGGAACCGGCTGGCCCCGTCTGTATCCGATGGCGGTCTTTCGGTCTGCGCCGGCTCTCTTGCGGAAATCTGTGCACGATTGCAGCGCATCCTTCGGACGTGATTCTCAAACGCTTCCCGATGGCCTAGAGTTGGCATGTGATTCGCTGGCGCCGTCTGCGCCGGGCGACCAGAGTAACGGAGCGTAATCATGGCACAGGCCGGCGCGCAGCGCGAACCGTCAATGGAAGAGATCCTGGCATCCATCCGGCGGATTATCGAAAACAATGATCCGGCCGAAATCGTCAGGACGGAGCATGACGACAGTCATGCTGAGCGGGAGGAGCAGCCGGTTCAGGCGGCCGAGCCGGAAATTGCACACGAGCAGCCGCAGCTGGAAACCTCGTTCGAGGATGGCGATGAAGAGGCGGACCACTCCGGTCAGGACGGTCTCGAAGCCGTCGACGCTAGGGCACCCGCAACCGACAATGGGCCCGGGACGATATCCCTTGCTGATGTGGCCGCACGCGCGAAGGGATTGGGATTGTCTGATCGGGCCGCTGCGGAGGTTTCGGCTCAGATTGCGCACGTTCAGCCGGCCGTTTCCATCCCCGCACCTGTCAATGATGACATTTCGGCCAAGATCGATGACGCGGTTGCCGAAGAACTGCGCCAGGCGCTCGTTTCCGACGAGCCTGTCGAGGCCGCGCCGGCTGCCGAGGAGGCACCGCATCGCAACGCTGACGCGCCTGCGGAGCGGACTGAGACCCGCGCCGAGCGCGAAACAGACAGTGCTGATGAAAGCCGGCGCGATGCACCCGAAGACCATCAAGGCGGTCAGCTGGTGTCGATGCAGACCGGCGAGAAGGTGGCGGCTGCTTTTGGCGAACTGACGGCAGCGATCGCAGCGGGCCAGACCCGTTCCTTTGACGAAATTGCAGAGGAAATGCTCAAGCCGATGCTCACCCAGTGGCTCGACGACAATCTGCCGACGCTTGTCGAGCGGCTTGTGCGCGAGGAAATCGAGCGGGTATCGCGCGGCACGCGCCGCTAGGTAAGCCTTTGGGTGCCGCAAAAGCGGCGTTGATTTGTGCGGCTCCCTGATTCAGGGGGCCGTTCTGTTTTTTCCGCCCCTCAAATCGTGAGTCGGGGAACCGCAGCAATCTTTATGACGTTGAATATCGCACCGGTCATTTCGCGGTCGCGAAATCGAATCGGCGATAGCTTTCCGGCCCCGGATCGGGGCTGCTTGTTGACTTCACCATGGCGTTCCGGTTTATCCAAGCCGAGGCTCAGACGCCATATCCCCAATCACGCAAACGGTTTCCACTCATGCTTGACAAGACCTATGACGCAGCGGCCGTCGAACCGAAAATCGCAACCCGCTGGGCGGAGGCTGATGCTTTCGCAGCGGGTGCAGGCGCGAAACCGGGCGCGGACTCCTTCGCAATCGTGATCCCGCCACCGAATGTCACCGGTTCGCTGCACATGGGGCACGCGCTCAACAACACGCTTCAGGACATTCTGGTGCGTTACCAGCGCATGCGCGGGTGCGACGTGCTGTGGCAGCCGGGCATGGACCATGCCGGCATCGCCACCCAGATGGTGGTCGAGCGGCAGCTGGCCGAGCGCCAGGAACCCGGCCGACACGATATCGGGCGGGACAAATTCATTGAGCGCGTCTGGGACTGGAAGGCTGAATCCGGCGGGATGATCTTCAACCAGCTCAAGCGTCTGGGCGCCTCGTGCGACTGGTCGCGCGAGCGCTTCACCATGGATGAGGGCCTTTCGAAGGCGGTGCTCGAGGTCTTTGTCTCACTCTACAAGGAAGGTCTGATCTACAAGGACAAGCGGCTGGTCAACTGGGACCCGAAGCTGCTGACCGCCATTTCGGACCTTGAGGTCGAGCAGGTGGAGGTCAAGGGTCATCTCTGGCATTTCCGGTATCCGCTTGCCGACGGTCTGACCTACGAGCATCCTTTTGCGCTTGATGACGAGGGCAATCGTTGCGCCTGGAAGCCGTCCATGGGCGAGCCTGCAGGCCATGAGACCCGCGACTATCTGGTTGTCGCCACCACGCGGCCCGAAACCATGCTCGGAGATACGGGCGTTGCGGTCCATCCCGACGATCCGCGCTACGCGTCGCTTATCGGCAAGCATGTCGCGCTGCCGCTGGTCGGCCGGCGGATCCCGATCGTTGCCGACGAGTATCCGGACATGGAGGCCGGCACGGGCGCGGTGAAGATGACCCCTGCGCATGATTTCAACGACTTCGACGTCGGCAAGCGCCACAATCTCAAGGCGATCAATGTTCTGACAACCGACGCTCGCGTCGTTCTCAAGGACAATGAGGAGTTTCTCGAGGGGCTGAGCATCGAGGGCAAGCTGATCGAGGTCATGGAAGAACTCGACGGCATGGACCGCTTCGCCGCGCGCAAGGAAATCGTTGCGAAAATGGAAGAGGTGGGTTTGCTCGAACAGATCGAACCGCACACCCACATGGTCCCGCATGGCGACCGCGGCGGCGTGCCGATCGAGCCGTTCCTGACCGACCAGTGGTACGTGAACGCTGCGGAACTGGCGAAGCCTGCCATTGAAAGCGTGCGCGAGGGCCGCACCAGTTTCGTTCCGAAGACTTGGGAAAAGACCTATTTCGACTGGATGGAGAACATCCAGCCCTGGTGCATCTCGCGGCAATTGTGGTGGGGACACCAGATCCCCGCCTGGTATGGTCCGGACGGGCAGGTCTTCGTCGAAAAGGACGAGGAAACCGCGCTCGAGGCGGCGATCCAGCATTACATCGCCCATGAAGGCCCCTGGAAGGCCTGGGTCGAGGAGAAGCTCGAGAATTTCAAGCCGGGCGAAATCCTGACCCGTGACGAGGATGTGCTCGATACCTGGTTCTCGTCCGCGCTCTGGCCGTTCTCGACGCTCGGATGGCCCGACCAGACGTCCGAACTCAAGCGCTACTACCAGACGGATGTCCTGGTGACCGGTTTTGACATCATCTTCTTCTGGGTCGCCCGGATGATGATGATGGGCCTGCACTTCATGGATGAGGAGCCGTTCCACACGGTCTACGTCCATGCTCTGGTGCGGGACAAGAACGGCGCCAAGATGTCCAAGTCGAAGGGCAATGTCATCGATCCGCTGGAGTTGATCGATGAGTATGGCGCCGATGCGCTCAGGTTCACGCTGGCCATCATGGCGGCGCAGGGCAGGGACGTGAAGCTCGATCCCTCGCGGATCGCCGGATACCGCAATTTCGGCACCAAGCTCTGGAACGCAACGCGGTTTGCCGACATGAACGGTGCCGTGCTTGACCCGGCATTCGATCCCGAAACGGCGAAGCTGACGATCAATCGCTGGATCCTCACGGAGCTCACGCGCACAGCGACGGAAGTGCGCGAGGCAATCGAGGGATACCGGTTCAACGAGGCTTCGGCGACCCTCTACCGCTTTGTCTGGAACCAGGTCTGCGACTGGTACCTCGAGTTGCTCAAGCCTGTGTTCAATGGCGAGGATGAAGCCGCCAAGGCGGAGGCACGCGCCTGCGCAGCCCACGTGCTGGCTCAGTCGGTGAAGCTTCTGCACCCGTTCATGCCGTTCATGACCGAGGAGCTGTGGACCCATATGGCAGGCGAGGGGGCAGGGCTTGCCTGTCACGCAGAGTGGCCCGAGCCGGTTTTCGCTGACGGGGCCGCGGCCGACGAAATCAACTGGCTGGTCGATCTGGTCTCGGGGCTCAGATCCGTTCGCGCCGAGATGAACGTTCCGCCATCGGCTCAGGCGCCGTTGGTGCTTGTAGGTGCAAATGCGGCGACGCGCGAACGCGTCGTTCGCCATGACCCGGCGATCAAGCGGCTGGCGCGGGTGACCGATATCCTGGTTGAAGGCGAGGCTCCGCGCGGATCGGCGCAGATCGTCGTTGGCGAAGCCACGGCATGTCTTCCGCTCGGCGACCTGATTGATCTCGAGGCCGAGAAGGCGAGATTGCAGAAGGCAGAGGCCAAGGTTTCGGCGGATATCGGCAAGATCGAGGGCAAGCTGGGCAACGAAAAGTTTGTTGCGAACGCCAAGCCCGAGATCGTCGAGGCCGAACGCGAGAAGCTTGTCGAGTTGCAGGGGCAGCGCGCCAAGCTCAAGGCTGCGATCGCACGCCTTGCGGATGCCGGCTAAGAGGTAACGCACAGGTGTGGCGGATCGCGGATCCCGAGATCGAGTCCCACCCGGCTGATCCCGGGTGCGGCTGCTAAGTTGTTGCTCTGGAAAGCAAAAGACGGAAGTTGCAGGGAATAAATGTCCCTGCAGGCCCGCAGTGCCCCGCAACGGTTGGCAAATCTGCGCTTTTGCTGATCACTTTGACGAAGAATCTGGCAATTGTGACGAAATTGCAACAAAATTGCGATCAGGCTGGGATTCGGGGCCATTTTCGAGGGGTTGTGCGTGTCCGCACGCGAAAACCATCGGGATTTGAATGAATTTGGGGCATTTTCCGGCAGTTTTCGGTCCCACCGGTTTGTTCCGTTGTCGTGGCGGCCCGGTTTCCAGAGTTTACAAACGGCCAGATTTCTTTACCTAATCAGAGCAATCGTAAGCTTTTACGTCCTGGAGGGGATTCATGATTCGCGGTACTCTGAAATCGATGGTTGCTTTGCTGGCTGCGAGCGCCGCTATGGCAACCACAGCGCAGGCAGGCGGTTTTGACCGCGGTGGTGTGAACGTTGATTTGTTGTTCAGCGACAAGCGCATCGATACCGAATTGTCCGCGACCTACGTTTCGCCTCAGCGCAAGATCAAAAACGTGACACGGGGTTCCAACGAGGCGACCCAGGCAGCAATTGCTCAGCAACTGGCGCCGGTGGTTGGAGCCGCCGGTCCGGCCGCTACGCCGGCTGAAATTCAGGCATTCATTGCCGCAGCCCCGGGTAACGCCGCTATTGTTCAGGGTGTTCAGACCGCCGTTATCGCTGGGATCGTGGGTGGCGGCGGCAACCCCAACCCCGCAACTTCGGCTTCGATCGACGTGGACAGCGATTTCATCGTTCCGCGTCTCGGGCTGAAGGTTGGCCTGACCGATGATATCGCATGTTTGGGCACATACAGCGAACCGTTCGGTGCTGCCGCTGACTACGGCACCGGAAATGCATATTCCGCATCCACCGTGGCGTTTTCAATTGATACACGCGACCTCGGCCTGACATGTTCCTACCGCTTCGCGGGCATGGAACTCGGTGTCGGCCAGTCCTATTTCCGTATCATCGGTGGCGTTTCCTATCAGGAACTCGACGGTTTTCAGTCCCGGCAGCGCTTTCTTGATTTCGCGAATCTAGGTGTAGGCACCGTTGGCGGGGTCACCAACACGTCCGGTATTGGAACTTTCTCCGTGAGCGGCGATTCGGTGGGATACAGGCTCGGAGCCGCGTTCGAAATTCCCGATATCGCGTTTCGCGCATCGCTGATGTACAGTTCCAAATATGAATACGATCTGTCGGGCACCCAGAACAATACAGGGTTTGGTGCAGCCATTCCCGGAACAGGGATCGTCCCGATCACGATGAACACGGAAATTCCGCAGTCCTTGGAGTTCAAGATTCAGTCAGGCATCGCTCCCGGAACACTCGCTTTCGCCGGAGTGAAGTGGCAACAGTGGAGCCGGCTGGGGATTATTCCCGTCAATGGTGGCAGAAGCCCGGTCGATGGTCAGCCGACTTCGTTGTCGTTTGATCCGGTCTACCGGGATGGCTGGACGGTGACCGGTGGCCTGGGCCGACAGTTCAACGATTCTCTTTCCGGGTCGGTTGCGTTGACGTGGGATCGCGGCACTTCCACGACGACCGGAAGCCAGACTGACACTTGGACGGTGTCCGGCGGCGTGGCCCACGAGTTTAGTGAAAACGCTGAGCTTCGTGTTGGTGGTGCCATCGGATTGCTTACCTCCGGGAGCTCGGTGCCTGCCACTGGCGGCGATGCGGCCAACAATGTGACCTATAGTTTCGGCAATGACGTGGTTTACGCTTTGTCCGGTGCACTCAAGGTGAGATTCTGATCTGACTGTCACTTAAGGCCAGACTTGCTTCAACCCCGCCCTCGTGGCGGGGTTTTTCGTTGGTGACCGCGTTGCGATACGTCGCGTGAGAGTTGCAACCTCCAAAAGTTCCCGAAAAACCATCTTTTTCAGACCTTTCGCATGCGAGTGATCACGCAATGTGACGATTCCGCAACACTCTTTTCCGATCGCATCTGCTATGGAAACTACCGGGTACTTTGTGCCCATTTCCCGCCACAAACGGGGCGCACGGCAGGATGCAAATCCACCCGCACCCTCGTTTCGAGACAGGATGCGTCTGAGGAACACATGGCCGCCAAACCGTTCGACAAGTCCAAGCTTCCCAGCCGTTACACGACGGTTGGTCCGGCGCGTGCCCCGCACCGTTCCTACCTCTATGCGATGGGGCTTTCGAGCGAGGAGATCGCCCAGCCGCTGGTCGGTGTCGCGTCATGCTGGAATGAAGCCGCGCCCTGCAACATCTCATTGATGCGGCAGGCGCAGGTGGTCAAGAAAGGGGTCGCTGCCGCGCATGGCACACCGCGCGAGTTCTGCACCATCACTGTGACCGACGGTATCGCGATGGGGCATCAAGGCATGAAAGCGTCGCTTGTCAGCCGCGACGTGATTGCTGACTCGGTCGAACTGACGATGCGCGGGCATTGCTACGACGCCATCGTCGGGCTTGCCGGTTGCGACAAGTCCCTGCCGGGCATGATGATGTCGATGGTGCGGCTGAACGTGCCTTCGATCTTCATCTATGGCGGTTCGATCCTTCCGGGCAGTTTTCGTGGCCGACAGATCACCGTTCAGGACGTGTTCGAAGCCGTCGGGCAGCATTCCGTGGGGAAAATGTCGGACGAGGACCTGCTGGAGATCGAGCAGGTGGCCTGTCCTTCCGCCGGATCCTGCGGCGCGCAGTTTACCGCCAACACCATGGCAACCGTTGCCGAGGCCATCGGTCTGGCGCTGCCTTACTCCTGCGGGGCGCCGGCACCTTACGAAATTCGGGATCGATTTGCCTACGCCGCTGGCGAGAAGGTGATGGAACTGATCGCCAAGCAGATCCGTCCGCGCGACATCGTCACCCGCAAGGCGCTCGAAAATGCGGCGGCCGTTGTTGCGGCATCGGGCGGATCGACCAATGCGGCGCTGCATCTGCCAGCCATCGCGCATGAATGCGGTATCGAGTTCGACCTTTTCGATGTAGCCGAGATCTTCAAGAAGACACCCTACATCGCCGATCTGAAGCCGGGTGGGAAATATGTCGCCAAGGACATGTTCGAGGCCGGCGGCATTCCGCTTCTCATGAAAACCATGCTCGAACACGGCTACCTTCACGGCGATTGCATGACGGTGACCGGCCGGACGATTGCCGAGAACATGGAAAAGGTTTCCTGGAATCCGGATCAGGACGTGGTGCGTTCAGCCGACAATCCGATCACGGTCACCGGGGGCGTGGTTGGCCTCAAGGGCAACCTTGCGACTGACGGGGCCATCGTCAAGGTGGCGGGAATGTCGCGGCTCAAGTTCACCGGCCCGGCGCGCTGTTTTGATTCCGAAGAAGAGTGCTTCAATGCCGTCACAAACGGCGATTACAAGGAAGGTGAGGTTCTGGTGATCCGCTACGAGGGGCCGAAGGGCGGCCCCGGTATGCGCGAGATGCTGTCGACCACCGCGGCCATCTATGGCCAGGGCATGGGCGACAAGGTGGCATTGATCACCGATGGCCGGTTTTCCGGCGCGACCCGCGGTTTCTGTATCGGCCATGTCGGCCCGGAAGCCGCAGAGGGCGGCCCGATTGGTCTGCTTGAAAATGGCGACATCATCGAGATTGATGCGGTCGAGGGACTTCTGAATGTGCAGCTGTCCGACGCGGAACTGGCTGCACGCAGGGAAAAATGGACAGCGCGGGAGACCGATTACGCATCGGGCGCGCTTTGGAAATACGCCCAGACGGTGGGGTCGGCGCGCTACGGCGCAGTCACCCACCCGGGCGGAGCGAAAGAAAAACAGTGCTATGCCGATATCTGACCGTACCCGGACCAGTTTGTTGTGTGTGACGCTCGCCGCCTTGATCGGAATGAGCGGACCAGCCCGAGCGTTTGATCCGAACAGCGGCGTTTCGCCGGAGTCCGGGCCGTTCGATTTGTTCAAATTCGGGTTTTCCGCTTACAAAAAAGGCCGCAAGGACGAGGCTGTCGAGGCCTACAAATATGCAGCCGAAAAGGGTCATCCCGGTGCGCGCTGGGCGCTTGCGAACATGTATGCCTACGGCGACGGTGTGGTCGAGAACGACTACGAGGCGTTCAAGATCTATGACGATATCGCACGCCAGGGCGTGGAACCGGGGTCGCAGGACACGGGATATTTCGTCAATGCGCTGTTGTCGCTGGCAAATTACTATCAGGCAGGAATTCCCGGCAGTCCGGTAAAAGCCAATCTCGGCGCGGCGCGGCAACTTTATTTCCAGGCGGCGTCGGCGTTCGGGGTTCCCGAGGCGCAGTATCGCCTGGGCCGCATGATCCTTGAAGGCAAGGGTGGCGCAAACGACATTCAGCAGGCCAAGAAGTGGCTGAACCGGGCCCGCGTCAGCGGACATCCGGCCGCATCCGCTGTGCTCGGCAATGTGGTTTTCGAAGAGGGCCAGGTTGTGCGCGGTCTGGCATTCATGACCACCGCGCTGGAACGATCGTCGCCGAACGACCGCGCCTGGATCCAGGCATTGCAGGAGCGTGCATTCTCGCTTGCCGGCGAAGCGGACCGCCGCACTGCCGTTGCCCTGGCGCAGGACATGCTGGCCAAGGGTCTGAACTGAACCGGCATGAGCGGATTTACGCTGTCTAACGGATAAGGCTGGGCCCAAGAAAACTCGACTTCGCTATCGCGGGACTATATCAGCCTGAAAATGCGGGCGTCGACACGCTTTGCGATGATGACGCTGTCGGGCAGCCGTCCGAGATCTTTTTCCAACTGGTGTTGTTGAGATTTCGTTCGCAGCGGGCGAGATAGGGGTCCGATGAGCCTATCTTGAGGCAGACGACGCCGCCTTCCTTCACACGCTTGCCATTTCCGAGGCATTCGCATTCTTCCCCGGCCCAAGCGGCGGGTACCGCTAACGAAGTTGCGGCAAGAAGAACTGCGCTGAATGCGCTAGCTTGCAATCGCATCCGGTCCATGGCGGGATCATGCGCCTGATTTCAGGTCTTTGCAAGTCCGGGTCAGAATTCCAGCGCAACGGCCACCGGCACATGGTCCGAGGGTTTTTCCCAACCGCGAACGTGCTTTTCGACATGCGCCGATTGAAGACGGTCGGCGGCTTCGGGCGAGAGCATCAGATGATCGATCCGGATGCCGTTGTTCTTGGGCCATGCGCCGGCCTGATAGTCCCAGAACGTATAGGTTTCCGGCCGGTCGTTGACCGCACGCAGCGCATCGGTCAGGCCCATGTTCTCCAGTTCGCGAAAGGCCTTTCGGGTTTCGGGGCGGAACAGGGCATCGCCCTCCCAAACCTTCGGGTCGTGGCAATCGACCGGTTCGGGGATCACGTTGTAGTCGCCGGCGAGCACAAACGGCTCCTCCAGCGCCAACCGGTCTTTGGTGAAGGCCTTGAGGCGCTCCATCCAGTTCAGTTTGTAGGGAAACTTCTCGGTGTCGACCGGATTGCCGTTGGGCAAATAGAGGGAGACCACCCTGAGGGCGCCGTCCGATGTGGAGAATACGGCCTCAATGAACCGCGCCTGCTCGTCGCTGTCATTTCCGGGAAGACCCCGATTGACCTCGTCCGGGCTTTGCTTGGACAGGATCGCAACACCGTTGAAGCCTTTCTGGCCGTGGGTCTCGACGTGGTAACCCAATGCCTCCAGCTCAAGCCGTGGAAAGCCTTCGTCCACGGACTTGATCTCCTGCAGGCAGGCGATGTCCGGGTCGCTTTCCTTGAGCCATGACTGGAGATTGTCGATCCGCGCCTTCACGCCATTGATGTTCCATGTGGCGATCTTCATGGCGGAGTCCTTCGGAATGTGGCGCGGGCGGGTGCCGGTTGGTGCTAGATCGAGAAGCTGGTGCCGCAGCCGCAGGAGGCGACAGCGTTCGGGTTCCTGATCTGGAAGGCCTGGCCCATGAGGTTGTCGACAAAGTCGATCTCCGAGCCCGCCATATAGACCAGAGATACCTGATCAATCAGAACCCTTGCATCGTCGCGCTCAAGCACGATGTCATCATCCCCGGGTTTGTCATCCAGATCGAACTTGTAGGAAAAGCCGGAACAACCGCCGCCTTCGACAGAAACCCGCAATGCGGATTTGCCGTCCTCGGCGGAGACGATCTCCCTGATGCGGCGGGCTGCCGATTCCGACAGTGTCACGGACGCTGTTTCAGTCATCAAACCTCCTTGCCGGGGTCAAGGTCCGGCAGAGACGTGTTTCAAATCATATGTTGTATAGGTATGAATACGCCGGCCCGGCGTCAATGCTTCAATGCCGGCACGTTCATATGGGTGCTTCGAATGCCTTATATGGATTGCCGGACAGGCGCAGGGCCTCCGGCGGTTCGGCCGGCGCAAAGGCGAAGCGGAAATACAAACGGCGGTAAGGGCGTCCGCCAGCGGGATCTTCATGAACTACGACGTCAATCAGCTGGGGTTTGGGACAGGTGTGCGTGCGCCATGGGCTGCCGATCCATGGGCCAGTCGCGGTCGGCTGATCGCCGAACCGGTCAGTCCGACGCGGTCGGAGTTTCAGCGCGACCGGGACAGGATCGTCCACACCACCGCGTTCCGGCGGCTCAAGCACAAGACGCAGGTTTTCATTGCGCATGAAGGCGATCACTACCGCACACGCCTGACGCACACGATCGAGGTGGCGCAGATTGCCCGGGCTCTGGCGCGCGCGCTGAAGCTCGACGAGGATCTGGCGGAGGGCGTGGCGCTGGCCCATGATTTCGGCCATACGCCCTTCGGGCATACTGGAGAGGATGCGCTGGCCGAGCTGCTCGCCGGATCGGGCGGGTTCGACCACAATGCGCAGTCGCTCAGGATCGTGACCAAGCTGGAGCAGCGCTATGCCGAGTTCGATGGCCTCAATCTGACGTGGGAGACGCTCGAGGGCCTGGTCAAGCACAACGGACCGCTGACCGGGGAGGCGAGTTCCGGCAAACCGGTTGCCGAACCAATCCGGCAGTACAACAAGCGCCATGACCTGTTGCTTGGCAGCCATTCGAGCCTTGAGGCGCAGGTTGCCGCGATTGCCGATGACATTGCCTACAACACCCACGATATCGATGATGGTCTTCGCTCTGGCCTGATCACGCTCGAAATGCTGGAGGAACTGCCGCTGATCGCAGGCCTGATGGCGCAGGTGAGGGCGCGCTATCCGAGCCTCGCGGAGCCACGGCTGATCCATGAGATCATGCGCCGGCAGATCACCGTGATGGTCGAGGACGTAATCGCGGTTGCGCAGAACAATCTGAGCCGGGCGAAACCGCAATCGGCCGATGATGTCCGCCATGCGGGCTTCACCATGGCCGAGTTTTCGCCCGATCTGGCCGCCGCGGACAAGGACATCAAGGCGTTCCTTTACAACCGTCTTTATCGCCACCCGGATGTGATGCGGGTGAGGGCCAATGCCACGGAAATCGTCAAGAACCTGTTCGCGGCCTTCATGGCCGATCCGGCTGCCATGGGCGACAAGCACGCGGGTGCCGCCATGGCCGACATGCCGGAGGACCGGCGAGCGCGGCGTGTGCGCGATTACATCGCCGGAATGACCGATACCTACGCCATTGCGGCTCACCGGCGTCTGTTTGACCATACACCTGAATTGCGATAGGCAGCGGCAACCTCGCGGGTCAGGCCCGGACCGGCTCAGTCAGCCGGACCTCCCGCCCTATCCGGATACCGACAATGAATGTGTACAAAGACTTCGAAGCCCGAATCAGGAAGGCTGTTCAAGCGCTTGATGTCGTGAAGGAAAAAGCCAATGTGGTGGATTTCTCACGGCTCGCCGTGGAACCTCCGCGCGATCCGGCTCACGGCGATATCTCGACCAATGCGGCGATGGTGCTGTCCAAGCCGCTTGGCCTCAATCCGCGCGCGCTTGCCGAGCAGATCGCGGCGCAATTCACAGCAGACGAAGATGTGGCCGAGACTTCTGTCGCAGGTCCCGGATTTCTCAATTTCCGGCTGACACCGGCTTTCTGGCACCGGCTTGTGATCGATATTGTTCGAAAGGGTGCCGATTTCGGCCGTTCCGAGCTCGGCCAGGGTCGAAAGGTCAATGTGGAGTACGTGTCCGCCAATCCGACAGGGCCCATGCATGTCGGTCATTGCCGTGGTGCCGTCGTCGGCGACACGCTGGCCAATCTGCTTGCCTTCACCGGTCATGAGGTCACCAAGGAATACTACGTCAACGACGCGGGGTCGCAGATCGACGTTCTCGCCAATTCCGCGGATCTCCGCTACCGGGAGGCTCTCGGGGAGGATATCGGCGAGATCCCGTCGGGTCTCTATCCCGGCGATTATCTCGTGCCCGTCGGACAGGCGCTTGCCGAGGAGTTCGGCGCTTCCCTGAAGGCGATGCCGGCCGAGGAGCGCATGGCGGTCATCCGGCCACGGGTGATCGACGCAATGATGGCGATGATCCGCAGTGACCTGAAGGCGCTCAACGTCGAGCATGACAGGTTTTTCTCCGAACGCAGCCTGCATTCCGACGGTGCAAAGCCGATCCGGCAGGCGATCAACGAACTGACTTTCAAGGGGCATGTCTACAAGGGCAAGCTGCCGCCTCCCAAGGGTCAATTGCCCGAGGAGTGGGAAGACCGCGAGCAGACGCTCTTCCGGTCAACCGATGTTGGTGACGACATCGACCGGCCGTTGATCAAGTCGGACGGCAGCTATACCTATTTCGCGGCGGATGTGGCGTATTTTCACGACAAGTTCGAGCGCGGATTCTCCGAGATGATCTATGTTCTTGGCGCCGATCACGGCGGATACGTCAAGCGGCTCGAGGCCGTTGCGAAGGCTGTTTCGGCGGGTGAGGCCAAACTGACCGTGCTTTTGTGCCAGTTGGTCAAGATCCTGCGCAACGGCGAACCGGTGACGATGTCGAAGAGGTCGGGCGACTTCATTACCTTGCGCGAGGTGGTCGATGAGGTCGGCCGTGATTCCGTTCGTTTCATGATGCTCTACCGCAAGAGCTCGGAAACTCTGGATTTCGACTTTGCCAAGGTTACGGAGCAATCCAAGGACAATCCGGTCTTTTATGTGCAATATGCGCATGCACGCTGCGCGTCGGTGATGCGCCAGGCCGTGGAAGTGTTCCCCGACATCGATCTTTCCCCTGACGCGCTCGCCAAGGCGGACCTTTCGGAACTCTCTCACGAAAGCGAACTGGCGCTGATCGGCAAGCTTGGAGAATATCCACGGATGCTCGAAGCGGCGTCTTCGGGCCACGAGCCCCACAGGGTTGCTTTTTACCTTTATGATCTTGCAAGTTTGCTGCATGCACACTGGAACAAGGGCAGGGATGAACCGGGTTTGCGGTTTGTTAACGATAAAAACCGACAATCCACAGTCGCCAGGTTGGGTTTGGTGTACGCGGTCGCATCGGTGTTGAAGTCCGGTCTTAGAATTACTGGGACTGATGCTCCGGAAGAGATGCGCTAAACGTCACCTTTTCCCCACAATGCTCTGGCAGTAAACTGTGCGAGAGTGTGTGAGTGACGTATGGCTGATCAACTGGAACGCAACACCCGGGCTCCAAATCCGGAAATCGAAAACGATGATCCCCTGGCCGAACTGGCCAGGATCATCGGTTATGAGCGTCCGGCTGGTGGCGAGGCCGAAGAGGCCCGTCCGCTTGCGCCCGAGCAAAGCGACTTCGATCTTGAATCCGAGTTGATGCGCGAACTCGATGTGCTGCCGCTGGACGGTTTTGACGAGTTGGACCAGATCGACGATACGGAAGTTCCGGAATCTCGGCCTGTTTCGGCTGAAAGCCCGCAGGATGATGTGCGGGCGGACATGTCCGAGGTCGACGACGCTCTCGAACAGCAGGACCCGTTCGAGCAGGATGACGCGTTCGAATTCTCCGCCTCCTGGCTCGACAACAAGCCTGAAACGCCTGACGACAATGGCGCGGACAGGGGGCAACAGGCGGTGGCTCCTGAAGCCGAAGCCGACCCCGAGCCTGTCGACGTGTGGGCTGAAAGCCCGGGCACGGATGGTGACGCGGCCCCTGAAGGCGATCTGCCTTTGTCCGGGATAACGGTTGCCCAGCAGCCTTCCGACATGTCCGATGATGCGGTTCTTGCCGACATGTTTCGCTACGAGTTGCCGAACCGGAGTGCCAGCCCTGCGGCGGATGCCCCGGCTCGCACCGGCCTAGCCGAGAATAGGCCGGCTGCAGATGCTTCCTTCGAAACAGATGATCTGCCGGATTTCGAAGATGAAACCGGTGCAAACCAAAACCCGGACTGGGTCGAGACGCCGCCTGTCTCGGAGGCCAACCACGGCGGATCTGATGATTCGGTCGCCAAGGCCGAGACTGGTGTGAGCGCAGCCGGCAGTGGCGCGACGGACATCGATTTCGAGGACTACCTTTCGGCTGAACTGGACGTGTTCGAGCAGCACGCAAGCTTGGGTGCCGGTCCCGAAGACGAGAGCCAGTCCGGCGAAGCGGGCTCATGGGGGCAGGATGATGCGCTCCGTTCCGAAACGCCTGAAGTCATGAAACATGGTGGCGCTGCCAGCAGTTCTGCAGCCGTTTCGACGGGCGAAACACCGTCTGCCGACCGGAACGACACGCCCGCAGCAGACGGCTACTCGCTTGATGACGAGTATCTGTTCGACGAAGCCGCAGAAGAATTGCTGGCCGACATGGAGCAGGACGAGGCTATTGCACAGGCTGGCTACGACGTTGATTACCCCGATGAAGAGCTGGAGGCCGGTCTCGACGAGGGGATCAGCGGTGAACTCGAGGGCATGTTTTCTTTCGACGACGATGACGCGCCAGCAGGCTCCAATGACGGCAATGTCGGCGGGGATCTCGAACTCGATATGGACCAGGTGCTTGCCGAAGCCGTGATTGACCCTGTGTCTGCACCCCGGACGGAGGCTCCGAACCGGTCTTCCGGAGATCTTGAGCGTGTGCTTGCCGGCGCTGTGGTTCCTTCTGCAGTGCGTGGTGCACCGGTCTTTTCTTCAAGCCGCGATGAAATGGCGGAAGCGTTCAAGGACTTCGTATCCGACGAGGATGGCGAGACACCGGTCCGGACCGAACCTCAGGCTGAGGCCGCCAAAGTGGCAGCGGGTTCGGGCAGCCGAGCCGCTTCTACGGAGGACGACTGGCTCTCTGGACTGGACGACACTCCCGCTGATGCCGGTCCCCGCGAGACTTCCGACGATACGGGCTTCTTCTTTGATTCCGACCTTATCGCGGAGCCGGACGAGCCGGTGGAGACCCTTGCCGACATCGATGTTCCGGAGATTACCGAAGACGAATCTTGGTCGCCGAACCTGGATTTCGAAAGCGAGGTCGATCAGGAGTTTTCGGATATCATGGAGTCCGAGCTTGTCTCTGCGAACGTGGGGACCGATCGTCAATCTTCCGCAGCTGCGGCGAGTGCTACGGGTTGGGGTCTTGATACGCAGTCCGAGGCATCCGATGCCGATTCCTTCGACGATTATGCGTCACTCGAGCGTGAGTTGGACGCAAGCCGCCTCACGGAAAACGATGCGGATATCGCCCCGCCGTACCGTGCCGAATATGGCTCCTCCGGATCAGAACAGGAGCGGGATGGCCTCGATGGTGGATACGCCACCGGTCTGCAAGGCGCTGGCGACGGCGAGCCAAGGGATTCCCGCGCGCCCCTCGTGGCCCTGATCGTCCTCGGGCTCGCGGTGTTTGCCGGTGCCGGCGCATTCGGCTGGTCGATGATGTCAGGCGGCGGCGATACCGCTGACGGTCCGCGGATCATCCGGGCTGACAAGGAGCCGGTGAAGGTCCTGCCCGAGAATCCCGGCGGTGTGACCGTGCCCAATCAGGACAAGGCCGTTTATGACCGGGTCGCCGGTGGCGATGCGGCGCAAACCGGACAGCCGGCGTTGGTCAATACGGCTGAAGAGCCGGTCGATGTCGTTCAGCGGACCCTGGATCCGGACGTGCTTCCGCTTGAAGGGCGAAACGAGGCTGTAACGGTCAAGTCTGAAGATCGCTTGACCGCTGACAACGGAACAGGTGTATCGGACGGATCCGGTGCCAGCGCTCCTGTGGTCTCGCCGCGACGGGTGCGCACCATGATCGTGCGGCCGGATGGTTCCATTGTGCCGCGCCAGGAGCCCGAACCCGAAGTGACCCAGGCCGAAACCGGGTCAGGGACCGAGACGGTTGCAGCTGCGCAGCCGGCCGATGCCGGAACCACTGAGCCCGTCATCCAGTCGCAGGATACGGAAGCCTCGACCGCAGCACCGGAAGCCGAAGTGGCGCAGGCCGGCACAACCGATCAGACGGCATCTCCCGATGGCACTTCCGAGGGAACGGTAGCGCCGGTAAGGGTGGTGACGACCCAGCCCATTCGCGCGCCGGTTCCGCAGGGCCGTCCCGCCGACCAGCCTGTCAATGTGGTTGGCACGGTGACGCAGGGCGGCAATGTTGCCAGCCCGGTTCAAACGCCCGCCACGCAGGCGCCCGCAACCCAACCGGCGGCCCAGGAGGTTGCAAGTGCAGCCACCGCGCCGGTGTCCAACCCCGGTGGCTACTATGTGCAGATCGCTTCGCAGCCATCTGTCGAAGGCGCACAGGCGTCATGGCAAACGCTGTCGAACCGCTACAGCAGCGTGATCGGCGGGCGGGGTGTGGATATCCAGCGCGCTGACATTCCCGGAAAGGGCGTATTCCATCGCGTGCGTATTCCGGCCGGCGGGCGCGACGAGGCCAATGCTCTGTGTTCGCGCTACAAGGCTGCAGGCGGAAGCTGTTTCGTCTCCCGCTGACCGCCTTTCCAGACAATAGCCAATACGAAAGGCCGCGCTGTGATGCGCGGCCTTTTCAGTTGCGGTGCGTGCCGTCTTGCCGTCCCTAATTCCGGTTGTTGGTTTTCCGCGGGAGGTCCGGTCGCGCGGGATGATTCCCTTTGGTCGCGATTGCCCCTAACATCGGCATATGAGCGAATCAAATGCAGTGATCTTCGGCTGTTCCGGCCTCACCCTTACCGATGATGAAAAAGCCTTCTTTCGCGAAACGCGGCCTTGGGGTTTCATCCTTTTTGCCCGCAACATAGAAAGTCTGGCGCAGGTGCGGGAACTCACCGACAGTCTGCGCGAGAGCGTCGGTCGGCCTGATGCGCCGGTTCTGATCGACCAGGAGGGCGGCAGGGTGCAGCGCCTCAGGCCACCGCTGGCGCCGCAGTATCCTTCGGGCGCGGATCTGGGAGCGATCTACCGTGCCGACAGGAAGTCGGGATTGCGCGCCGCCTGGCTTCTGTCGCGACTGCATGCGTTCGATCTTCTGCCGTTGGGCATAACGGTCAACTGTTTGCCGGTGCTCGATGTGCCCGCGCCGGGCGGGCACGAGGTCATTGGCAGCCGGGCCTACGGCAACGACCCCGAGGTGGTGGCTGACATGGGCAAGGCCGCCTGTGACGGGCTCAAGGCGGGCGGGATGCTGCCCGTCATCAAGCACATTCCCGGCCACGGCCGGGCGGGAGCGGACACGCATTACGAGTTGCCGACGGTCGAGACATCGCGCTCGGATCTGTCGGCGCGGGATTTTGCGCCTTTCAAGGCTCTTGCCAGCGAAGCCATGGCGATGTCTGCGCATGTGGTTTTCAGCGCAATCGATCCCGACAACCCGGCAACGACATCGCGAACAGTCATTGACGGCGTGATCCGGGATAAAATCGGCTTCGATGGCTTGTTGATGTCCGATGACGTGTCGATGAATGCGCTTTCTGGGGATTTCGCGCAAAGGGCAGGTGCAATTGTGGGCGCGGGATGCGATGTGGTTCTGCACTGCAACGGAAATCCGGACGAGATGCGGGCCGTGGCTTCGGTCATTCCGGCACTGACGGGCGAGCCGTTGCGCCGGGCGGAAGCCGTGATGAAGGCCTTCGGTCAGCCCGATGAGTGCGACGAAGCGGAACTGCGCAGGGAATTCGAGGGGCTCATGGCACTCTCGTAGGAGCTGAAAGGCGACAGAGGTGAACACCAGCAACCGAGCGGCCGGCAGCGAAGCGAGCAAGGCGAAGCCCGTTGCCGCGCCGATGGATGCGATGTGGGAGAACCCGGAATCGAGCCGGGCCATCGGCGATCCAGCGCTTGTGATCGATGTGGATGGTTTCGAGGGGCCGCTCGATCTTTTGCTGCATCTGGCACGGACGCAGAAGGTCGATCTCGCCAAAATATCGGTTCTGGCTCTGGCCGAGCAATATCTGCAGTTTGTCGAAAAGGCGCGCGCGCTTCGGCTTGAACTTGCCGCCGACTACCTGGTGATGGCCGCCTGGCTTGCCTATCTCAAGTCACGGTTGCTGATCCCGCAAAATCCCAAGGAAGACGAGCCGAGCGGCGAGGAGATGGCCGCACAGCTGGCATTTCGCCTCAAGCGGCTCGAAGCCATGCGCGAAGCCGCCACGCGGCTCGTCAACCGAAACCGGCTGGGCCGGGACGTATTTGCCCGCGGTGCCCCCGAAGCAATCGTCACCGATCGCGTTTCAAGTTTCGATGCGTCGCTCTATGATCTGCTGACCGCCTATGCGGCGCAGAAGCAGCGTCAGATGGTGACCCAGGTGACCATTGGCCGGCGCAGGGTCTGGTCGCTCAGCGATGCCCGGGTTATTCTGGTGCGGTTGATTGGCGAGTTGAAGGACTGGACGGCGCTCGATCAGTATCTGGTCCGTTATCTTTCCGATCCGGAAGAGCGCGTCACTGCGATCGCCAGTTCCTTTGCCGCGAGCCTTGAAATGGTCCGCGAGGGGCGTTTGGAGATCCGCCAAGATGGCGTGTTTCAACCAATTTACATGCGGCGGCCGGTCGACGCCGCCGCCAGCGCAGGGAGCAAGCCATGACCATGGATCCCGCCCAGTCCGGCGCGGTTGCCTTTGATGACCGTTCCGGAGAGACCGACACCGAAGCCTTCGGGAATGATACGGGCGGCGACGCCGGCGCCGGGCTTGATGCCCTCAGGGAGCGGGCGCTGGCGGAAGCCGAGCGCATTGCCGAGGCACTGGTTTTCGCTTCAAGCGCGCCGGTCTCCGAAAAGCTGATCGCAAGCAAGCTTCCGGACAATGTTCCGGCAGGTGTTGTCATGGAGCGGCTGGGCGAGCGCTATGCCCATCGTGGCGTCAACCTTGTTCGGGTCGGTGACGGCTGGGCCTTCCGCACTGCAGCCGATTTGGGTTTTCTGATCCGCAACGAGGAAACCGAGGTCAAGAAGCTTTCGCGCGCCGGCCTCGAAGTGCTCGCGACAATTGCCTATCACCAGCCGGTGACCCGGGCGGAAATCGAGGATGTGCGCGGGGTGGCTACCTCGAAGGGCACGCTGGATGTGCTCATGGAGACGGGCTGGGTGCGCATGCGCGGCCGCCGCCGGACGCCCGGCCGCCCGGTGACCTACGGGACGACGCCGGCGTTTCTGGATCATTTCGGGCTTGAGGAACTGCGCGACCTTCCGGGTATGGATGAACTCAAGGGCGCGGGCCTCCTGTCGGGGCGGGTGCCTTCCAATTTCCAGATCCCGTCGCCGCAGGCCAACGACGAGCTCGGCGACGACGAGGATCCGATCACGCAAATGGACCTTGAAGAACTTGGACTCTTGACTCCGATGGGTGAAGCGGAGGACTAAGCATCCGGCCCCGGTCTCGCGCCAGGCCGGTCCATGCGCAGCACAAGGGTTCCCGTCATCGTTACGCAGCAGCCAAGATCAGCGATAGCCCGCAGAACGGCAGGCGTGACCTTTGCCGCGCGGCTGGCTTTTGAGGACGTGGATCACTTCTACGGCGATCAGCAGACCTTGCGCGGGGTCAGCCTTTCCGCTGAACCGGGGGAGGTGCTGTGTCTACTCGGGCCATCAGGCTCGGGGAAGACGACGCTGCTGCGGATCGCGGCCGGGATCGAGCCGTTGCATAAAGGCAGGCTCTATCTCAATGATCGCGAGATCGCGGGTCCGAGCACCCATCTGCCGCCGGAACGCCGCGGCATCGGGCTGATGTTCCAGGATTTCGCGCTGTTTCCGCACTTGAGCATTCTCGACAATGTCCGCTTCGGTCTGACCGCTCTGTCCTCGGCTGACGCGCGGCGTGAGGCGCTCGCGGCACTCGAGCGGGTCGGCATGGCCGAATACGCCGACAATTTTCCGCATGCGCTCTCGGGCGGCGAACAGCAGCGGGTGGCGCTTGCGCGGGCGCTGGCGCCGCGCCCCGCGGTGCTTTTGATGGATGAGCCGTTTTCGGGACTTGATTCGCGCCTGAAGGACAGCGTCAGGGCCGAAACGCTCGCCATATTGCGCGAGGCCCGCGCAACCGCAGTGGTCGTGACGCATGATGCCGAGGAAGCCATGCGGATGGGTGACCGGATTGCATTGCTGCGCGATGGCGCGCTTGTGCAACTGGGAACGGCGGAGGACCTTTATCATCGGCCGGCCAACATTTTCGCCGCAGGATTCTTCTCCGAAATCAACGTGTTCGAAAGCCGGGTTGCGGATGGATATGCACAGGTTCCCGTCGGTCCGGTCAAGGCGGCGGGGTTTTCCGATGGCACCGAGGTTTCCGTCGCTGTGCGGCTGCCTGGAATAGAGATTACCGAGACCCCTTGCGGGGTACCCGCCAGGGTGTTGGCAAGGCGGTTTCTGGGTGTGGAAGAGCTGATCACGCTTGCGGTTGCGGGCGGCGAAAAGCCGATTGACGCAAGAATTCGGGCAGGGCAATTGCGTTCAGGCGCGCGCGATGTTTCTGTCACCGTTAACGAGCGTGACATTTTGGTGTTTGAAAGAAACGGATAAACACCTTACATCACAGAGAGATCCTAAGAGGAGAGTTTCATGGGTAGTTTTAGCATCTGGCATTGGGTCATCGTTCTGGTCGTCGTTCTGCTGCTGTTTGGCCGCGGCAAGATCCCGGAACTGATGGGCGACGTCGCCAAGGGCATCAAGAGCTTCAAAAAGGGCATGGGCGACGACGACTCGACGCACGAAACCAAGACGGTTGAAGGCAAGACGGTGGATTCGAAGGCAGAAGAAGCCAAGGATCGCGGCTGATACCCAGTTCCAACGCCCCGGTTGCGGGCGAGGAGACGCCTGAATGTTAGATATCGGTTGGCCGGAGCTTCTGGTCGTCGCAATTGTGCTGATCGTGGTGGTCGGTCCCAAAGACCTGCCACCAATGCTGCGCGCCTTTGGCCGTACGACCAAGAAACTCCGTGGCATGGCTTCGGAATTCCGCGGTCAGTTCGACGAGGCTTTGCGTGAAGCGGAGCTTGACGACGTCAAGCAAACCTTCAGCGATGCCAAAAAGCTCAATCCGATGCAGAGCATCCGCGATGCGGTCAATCCTCTCAAGGACACGGCCAAGGACATCCGCTCGGATCTGGAGAAGGCGGTCAATTCCAAATCGTCCTCCAGCACACCGGCCAAGGTCGATGTGCCCGAGCCCACAATGAAGCTTGACGGCAGCCCCCCGAAAGTGGAGACGCGGGAAACTGCCTCCAAGCCTTCGGATGGTGACAAGACCTCGAAAGCGCAGTCCGACGCTTCCAAAACGGCGGATTCCGGGGCCAAGTCTGGTTCCACCGCCAAGGGGCGCGCGACATCGAAGTCTGCGGCGGGCAAAGCACAGTCGGCCAAGTCAGGATCCGCAAAAACCTCTGCATCGGGAACAGCGGCATCAAAACCTGCAGCGAAGAAGCCGGCCGCCACTGCTTCCACCGGGACCAAGACAGCTGCTGCAAAGTCGTCGGCGACAAAGACACCTGCCGCCAAGCCCGCGGCGAAGCCAGCCGCAAGGAAAACGGCCACAACCAAAGCCGGTGGTGACAAGCCGGCAACCGGAAAGTCCGGCGCAAAGAGCACCGCGCGAACCCGGAAACCGAAGCAGAACGAGGGCTCGGCGTGACCGACGATATCGAAGACCAGCCGCAGCCGCTGCTCGCGCACCTGATGGAGTTGCGCAATCGCCTGATGTGGGCGATCGGCGCATTCTTCATCGCATTCCTGATCTGCTTTGGCTTTGCAAAGCCGTTGTTCAATTTTCTGGTGGAGCCGTTCACCTGGGCGGTGAACTGGGCCGGACTGGACAGTCGCAAGGTCGAGCTTATCTACACAGCGCCGCAGGAGTTCTTCTTCACCCAGATCAAGATCGGCATGTTCGGCGGCCTCGTCCTGGCATTTCCCATGATTGCAGCGCAGCTCTACAAGTTCGTTGCGCCGGGGCTCTACAAGAACGAGCGCTCGGCATTCCTGCCTTTCCTGGTCGCATCTCCGCTGCTTTTCCTGCTGGGGGCGGCGCTTGTCTATTTCTTCTTCACTCCGATGGTCATGTGGTTTTTCCTGTCGATGGAGCAGACCGGCGGCAACGGAGAAGCCTCGATCATGCTGCTTCCGAAGGTTTCGGAGTATCTCGGCCTGATCATGACGTTGATCTTTGCCTTCGGCCTGGTGTTCCAGCTGCCGGTGGTGACCACACTGCTGGCGCGCGCCGGCCTTGCCACGAGCGAGGGACTTGCGGGTAAACGCAAATACGCGATCGTCGGAGCCTTCGTGGCTGCCGCGGTGCTGACGCCGCCCGATCCGGTCTCCCAGATCGGGCTTGCGCTGCCAACCATCATTCTTTACGAGATTGCCATCTATTGCGCCCGGCTGGTGGAGCGCCAGCGCGCTGCCGCCAAGGCTGAAGCCGAGGCAGAGGATTCGGCGTCACAGACTTCTTCGGGTTCCGAAGAGGACAACTGAGGCCACCGGTCCGGGCTTTTTGACCTTATCTGGCGCGCGGGCCCTCCAACGGGCCTTCGCTTCCATCTGAGTACCGGGACCGGACATGCTTGACATCAAATGGATACGAGAAAACCCCGCAGCGCTTGATGCGGCTCTGAAAAAACGCGGCGCGGAACCACAGGCCGAACGGCTTGTGGCCCTCGACGAGGCGCGGCGTCAGCATGTCGGCACTGTGCAGGCGCTGCAGGAACGCCGCAATGCCGCCTCCAAGGAGATCGGCAAGGCAATGGCTGCCAAGGATCAGGCGGCTGCAGATGCGCTGAAGGCCGAGGTCGCCAAGCTCAAGGACGAGCTCCAGGCCGGCGAAGCCAAAGAGCGCGAGCTTGACGAGGAACTCAAGCACGCGCTCTCGGTGCTGCCGAACATTCCCCATGACGATGTTCCGATTGGCGCCGATGAGGCCGACAATGTCGAGCTGCGTCTTGTCGGCGAAAAGCCCGATCTCGGGTTCGAGGCCCGGGAGCATTTCGAACTCGGCGAAGCGCTCGGGATGATGGATTTCGAACGCGCTGCGAAGATGTCGGGCGCCCGCTTCACCATCCTGTCGGGACCGCTTGCGCGGCTTGAAAGGGCGCTGGGTCAGTTCATGCTCGATCTTCACACCGGAGAACACGGATACCGCGAGGTCAATCCGCCGCTCCTCGTCAATGATGCGGCCGCCTATGGCACCGACAAGCTGCCCAAATTCGGTGATGATCTGTTTCGTACGACCGACGGCCGCTGGCTTATCCCGACAGCCGAGGTGCCGCTGACATATATGGCGGCAGGCGAGATCATTGCGGAAGAGGAACTGCCACGGCGTTATACGGCCCAGACCGCCTGCTTCCGGTCGGAGGCCGGTTCCGCCGGTCGCGATACCCGCGGCATGTTGCGTCAACATCAGTTTTCGAAAGTTGAACTGGTGTCGATCACCACGCCCGAGACTTCGCTTGACGAGCACGAGCGGATGACCGCAAGCGCGGAAGCGGTTCTCAAGCGACTGGGGCTGCATTTCCGCACCGTCGTGCTTTGCACCGGGGACATGGGCTTCGGGGCGCGGAAGACCTATGACATCGAGGTCTGGCTGCCAGGCCAGAAGGCCTATCGGGAAATCTCCTCCTGTTCGGTTTGCGGCGACTTCCAGGCGCGGCGCATGAATGCGCGCTGCCGCAAGGCAGGCGACAAGGCCACCCGCTACGTCCATACCCTCAATGGTTCTGGCGTTGCGGTCGGGCGCGCATTGATCGCGGTGATGGAGAACTACCAGAACGCCGACGGGTCAATCACCGTTCCCGAGGCGCTTCGGCCCTATATGGGCGGGCTTTCGAAAATCGAGAAGGCTGCCTGATTTCAAGACAAGGATATTACGATGCGGATTTTGATCACCAATGACGACGGCATTCACGCCGAGGGGCTCGAGGTGCTTGCGCGCGTTGCCCGGTCCTTGTCCGATGACGTCTGGATCGTGGCGCCGGAGACCGATCAGAGCGGTCTTGCGCATTCGCTGACCCTTTCCGAGCCGCTCAGGCTGCGGAAGATCGACGACAAGACTTTTGCCGTGCGCGGCACGCCCACAGATTGCGTCATCATGGCCTTGAAAAGCCTGATGGATCCGGCGCCGGATCTTGTGCTCTCCGGTGTCAATGCCGGTCAGAACGTGGCAGATGACGTTACCTATTCCGGCACCGTGGCAGGTGCGATGGAGGGAACGCTGCTGGGCGTTCGCTCGATTGCGATCAGCCAGGCCTACACAACCGTTCATGCAGAAGGCCGGATGCTGCCATGGGACGTGGTGGAAACGCTGGCGCCGGATCTGTTGAAGAAGCTCGTCGATATTCCGCTGCCCGGTGGTACGTTGCTCAATGTCAATTTTCCGAATTGCGCGGCAGACGAGGTGAAAGGGGTGCTGGTCACGGAGCAGGGACAGATGACCCATGGCCTGTCGATCGAGGAGCGCGAGGATGGCAGGGGCTTTCCGTATTTCTGGCTCAAATTCGGCCGCCGCGATTTCTCGCCTGAATCCGACAGCGACATCAAGGCGATTTCCAACGGCTACATTTCGGTGACGCCGCTGAAGCTCGATCTTACCAATCACGCGGTGCAGGACCAGATCGCCAAGGCGCTGGAAGCCTGAGCGTGAACGCCCGCCTCGCCGAGAAGGAAGGCTGTGCCGGACTGTTTCTTCGCTTGCGCGCGGAGGGCATTGCCGACAAGGCGTTGCTGACGGCGATCGAACAGACGCCCCGGACGATCTTTCATTCCGCCGCCTATTCCGATGCTGTTTATCATGACCGGCTCTTGCCCATCGATTGCGGCGCATTCGCCGAGAGCCCGGATCTTGTTGCGCGCGTCCTGGCGGCGGCGGCCATAGAGCCGGGGCAGAGAGTGCTCGACATCGGGACGGGCTCGGGCTTCCTCGCAGCCGTTGCCGGGCGGATGGCCGAACGGGTGATCACCATCGATCGGTACAGGACCCTCGTGCAGCTCGCCCAGCAGCGTTTTTCCCATCTCGGTCTCGCCAGTATCGTTGCGCGGCAGGCGGACGGGCTCAAGGGTGTGAACGGGGAGGGGAGCTTCGACCGGATTATCGCGACCTGCGCGTTCGACGGAATGCCGCGCCAGTTCGTCGATCAACTGGCCTCCGGAGGCGTCATGCTGGCGCCGATCATGCCGGAAGACGGCACGGTCGCGAAAATGGCCCGGTTGACGAAAATCGGCAGCAGGTTCGAACGCGAAGATCTTTTCGATGTCCCCTACCGCCCCTTCATTTCCGGGCTTGCGGCGGCCCTTTGAGCCCGGGTTTGCCCGATTCCTGACCAAATTCCCGGCGACTTAACCGATGAGTAACACTAACGCGCTTTAATCATGACAGTTGGTTTTGCGTTGATGGGTAGTGTTATGCGTCTCAGACAGACTGTTGTTCCCGGTGCTTCGGTTACTCGATTGCTCGGCGTTGCGCTGTTGGCGAGTTCGGCAGCCGCCTGCAGTTCGGATGCGAGCCGCTTCTCGCACAGATCCGCGGATCAGTTCTACACGGCCTCGGTGCCTCAGCCGGCTTCGGATTCCCTGGCGCCCGTCGGTGCAAATCCCGGCAACCCCGTTCCTCCCGGTGGGGTTGGAGCTTCGGGCAACTCGCTTGGTGGCTATCCGCAAGCCAACGCCTATCCGGCGAACAACAGCTTCCCGCAGGCCCCGGCGCCCGCATCGAGCCGGCAGGCCGGTGTTTCGCAAGCATTTCCGGGTGACTACCGGGCTCCCATCCAGCCGGGCTACGATCCGAGATCGACCGGCTCGGTTCCCGGCGCCGCGCGTGCAGCAGCCTCTCCGGCGAGCCTTGTTCCCCAGCAGGTCCAGAGATCGGCGTTGAACGCAGGCGACAAAAGCGCGTCTCTTGAACAGACACGACGGGCTGCGGTGCAACAGGGCCAAACTGCTGCAAATCAGATCCGGCACGTTTCGGAGCCTGTTCGGGCTCCACAGGCCATCGTTGCGTCCGCGCCGGTTCGCCAGGCCTTCCCTGAGCGCTCCGAGGTCACCGGATCCATCCAGCCGGCGTCGATCTACAACGCCGACGCCGATCAGGTGATGGCGCCGGATCCGATCGTGACAGGCACTGCGCCGCAGGGCGCAGGCTGGACCACGACCGGGGCAACCCGGATCGCGCTCGGCCCCGGCGAAACGATCTACAACCTTTCCAAGCGCTACGGCGTTCCCGCGGCCGAGATCATGAAGGCCAACAACATCGATGATGCCTCGAAGGTTGCGGCAGGACGTCAGTTGCTGATTCCGGTCTATGTCTACTCGCGCCAGGCTCCGGTTTCGGCGCCTGACAACAATCCACGGACACGGGCTTCGAACTCGGGCGTCGGGCTTCAGGGCGAAGCGCGCCACAACCGCATTCCGGTTCCGGCTCCGGCGCCGAACCGCGATGTCGCCGTGCTTCCCTCCGCTCCATCGGTCCGGAGTGAGGGAACCTCGCAAGGCGAGGTCGTGACCGCTTCGGTTACCGAGCGCAACACTGGCAACGCATCGTCAGGACGCCAGGGCGGAACCTATACCGTCATGGCCGGCGACACCTTGAGCAAGATTTCCAGGAGCCATGGCGTCAGTGTCGATGCGCTCAAGGCGGCAAACAGCCTGTCCGGATCGAACATCCGGATCGGCCAGAAGCTGGCGATCCCGGGCGCGGGTGCGAATTCCGTGGACACCACGCGCACCGCTTCTGTCTCCCGCGAGAACCAGCCGCGATCCTATACGCCGCCTGCCTCACAGAACAAGGCCGGAGCCGCGCAGGACGGAGTTGCCGACAAGGCGCGCGGGGACGTGGCGGCCGTTGCGCCGGCGGCGACCGGCATCGACAAGTTCCGCTGGCCCGCGCGGGGACAGGTGATCACCGGCTTTGCCAAATCCGAGGACGGCAAGCGCAACGACGGAATCGACATCTCGATGCCGACAGGAACCCCGATCAAGGCAGCCGAAAACGGCGTCGTGATCTATTCCGGTGATGGGCTCAAGGAATATGGCAAGACGGTGCTGATCCGGCACGATGACGGGCTCGTCACGGTTTACGCGCATGCCAACGACCTGCATGTCAAACGCGGCGACAAGATCGCGCGCGGCCAGGTTATCGCCAGTTCCGGTATGAGCGGCGCGGCAAAGACGCCCCGGCTCCACTTCGAAGTCCGCAAGAATGCGGCCCCGGTGGACCCGATGACCTATCTCGAATAACTGCCCCTCCAGGCAAAATCGGAAAGAGGCCGGTGCGGATAGGCGCCGGCCTCTTTTCGTTGCGGTTTTTTCTATGTGCGGAAGCTGGCGGTTAGATGCTCAGGAAGATGTGCTCTGGCCCAGTCGACCTGCCAGATCCTGAATAAACTGCCAGGCGACGCGTCCCGAGCGCGAACCGCGCGTCGTGGACCATTCGAGGGCCTGGCTGCGAAGCGTTTCCGGATCCACGCGGAGCTCGTAATGCGCGGCATAGCCATTCACCATCTCGAGATAGTCGTCCTGATTGCATTTGTGGAAGCCGAGCCAGAGCCCGAACCGGTCGGACAGCGAGACCTTCTCCTCCACCGCCTCGCTCGGATTGATCGCCGTTGAGCGTTCGTTGTCCATCATGTCGCGCGGCAGAAGATGCCGTCGGTTGGAGGTGGCATAGAGCAGGACGTTTTCCGGACGCCCTTCGATGCCGCCATCGAGTGCCGCCTTGAGCGATTTGTAGGCTGTGTCGTCGTGATCGAAGGACAGATCATCGCAAAACAGGATGAAGCGCGCGGGTGCCGCGCGCAAAATGCCCATAAGCGCGGGAAGCGAATTGATGTCCTCGCGATGGATTTCAACAAGCTTGAGCGGTGCGGGCAGCCCGGGCGTGCGCGACAGCGCTGCGTGAACGGATTTTACCAGCGACGACTTGCCCATACCGCGCGCACCCCAGAGCAGGACATTGTTTGCCGGCAGGTTCTGGGCGAAACGGCGGGTGTTGTCGAAGAGGATGTCGCGGACATGGTCCACCCCCTTGATCAGTGCGATGTCGATACGGTTTGGCCGTTCGATCGGCGTCAGATGGGCCTGTTCGGCGTTCCACAGGAAGCACTCGGCAGCATCGAAATTGTTCGGTTTGGCTGGAGGGCCGCCAAGCGCTTCGACCGCGTTTGCGAGGCGTGAAAGTTCAGACAGCATCTGTCGGGCGATATCGTCTTGCATGGCGCTTCGGGGCTCCTTCGAATACTGTCGTCATACGCCCGCGTGCGGCTTCGCTCCGGGGGTGTCAGAGGCGGTAGCATGGCTCTGCCGGTCCGAAAAGCACCGAACGCCTGAAAATCGGGCCGTCCGGGGCCATGTTTGCGTTGCAATCGCATCGTCTGTCACTATATTCCGCACGACTGTAAGGTGGCCCTTTCGGGACCGCCGTGTTTATTCTTGAGGAGTTTTTGATGCTTGTGACCCCGGCCTATGCCCAATCCGCCGCCGGTGGCGGTGAGATCCTGATGTCGATCCTGCCGTTCGTGCTGATTTTCGTGATCATGTACTTCCTGATCATCAGGCCGCAGCGCACGCAGATGAAAAAGCGCGAGGAAATGCTCAAGAACGTCCGCCGGGGCGATCAGGTTGTCACCGGTGGCGGTGTGCTTGGAAAGGTCACCAAGGTGATCGATGATGCCGAACTGGAAGTCGAGATTGCCGACGGCGTGAAGGTGAAGCTGGTCCGCAGCCTCATTGCCGATGTCCGCGCCAAGGGCGAGCCGGTCAAGGAATAACCGCAAAACCCTGACAGGCGTTTTTCTGTCCCGTCGACGATTGCGACGACCAGCCATACAAGATTGGTCCACTGGACCGAACCGAGAGCGACATGCTGTACTTCTCCCGTTGGAAAACAACCCTGATCTGGCTTGCGGTCCTCGCTGGCGTCGTATTCGCCGCTCCCAACCTGCTTGATCGCCAGCAGGCGGCAAGCCTTCCTGATTGGCTTCCCTCCGAGCAGCTCACGCTTGGACTGGACCTGCAGGGCGGCTCCTACATGCTGCTGCAGGTGGAGCGACAGGACATCATCAAGGACCGCCTGACCACAACGGTTGACGACGTTCGCCGGCTGCTCCGGGAGGCCGGCATCGGCTATACCGGGCTGTCGGGCACAGGCCAGATGGTGCAGGTGCGGATTCGCGACGACGCGCAGATCGAGGAAGCCAAGCAGGTCCTCTCGGAAATTACCGAGCCGGTTGCCGCAGGCGTCTTCGGTGGCGGCACGGTGATCGAGGCCTCGATTGAGGAGCCCCAGCCGGGACAATTGCGCATTCTGCTGACGGATGAGGGGATTACCTACCGGGTATCTTCCGCCGTTGCGCAGTCGATCGAGGTGGTGCGCAAACGCATCGACGAACTTGGCACCACCGAACCGGTGATCCAGCGTCAGGGCGCGGACCGCATCCTGGTCCAGGTGCCCGGTCTTGACGATCCGGAGCGCCTCAAGGGGCTTTTGAACCAAACGGCAAAGCTTGCATTCCGCATGGTCGACACGAGCATGCCCGTGCAGGAGGCCATGGACGGTCGGCCGCCTGCCACATCCGAGGTGCTGTTCTCGACCGACGATCCGCCGATTCCCTATCTCATTCAGCGCAGCGTTCTGGTCTCGGGCGAAAACCTCGTTGACGCGCAGGCCGGATACGACCAGCGCACCAATGAACCGATTGTGACGTTCCGCTTTGATTCCAAGGGTGGCCAGCGCTTCGGCCAGGCAACCACCCAGAACGTCGGTCTGCCCTTCGCCATCGTGCTCGATGAGCAGGTGATTTCGGCGCCGGTGATCCGTGAGCCAATTCTAGGCGGAACCGGTCAGATCTCCGGGAATTTCGATGTGCAGAGCGCCAATGATCTGGCAATCCTGTTGCGTGCGGGTGCACTGCCTGCGACGCTGACCGTGATCGAGGAGCGGACCGTAGGGCCGGGACTTGGCGCGGATTCGATCGCCGCCGGCGAAATTGCCGGCCTGATCGGCGCCGTTCTCGTTCTCGTCTTCATGTTCGTGGCCTACGGTATGCTCGGCTTTATTGCCAACCTGGCTCTAGTCGCAAACGTTGCGATGATCATCGCGCTTCTGACCATGCTCGGAGCGACGCTGACGCTGCCGGGCATTGCCGGTATCGTCCTGACCATCGGGATGGCGGTGGACTCCAACGTCCTGATCTACGAGCGTATCCGAGAGGAGCACCGGGCAGGGCGTTCCCTGATCCAGGCGATCGACGCTGGCTTCAGCCGCGCGTTCTCCACCATTCTGGATGCGAACGTGACCACCCTGATCGCTGCGATCATCCTGTTTTATCTCGGCACGGGGCCTGTTCGCGGTTTTGCCGTCACGCTTGCCATCGGTATCGTGACGACGGTCTTTACGGCCTTCACATTCACGCGCTGGATGATGGCCGAATGGGTCCGGCGCCGGCGTCCGAAGGCGATGCCCAAGGGGCTGCTCGACGCCATCATCCGCGACTTTACATTCCGCTTCATGACCTTCCGGCGTTTCACTTTCGTCCTCTCGGCGATCGCGTCCGTCGGGGCGATGGTGTTGTTTGCCACCGTCAACATGAATTACGGCATCGATTTCAAGGGTGGATCGATGATCGAGGTGCAGGCCAAGCAGGGGGATGCCGATGTCGGCGATATCCGCGCGCGGCTTTCCGAGCTCAACCTTGGCGATATCCAGGCCCAGGAGTTCGGCACGCCCCGTGACGTTCTCATTCGCGTCCAGGCACAGGGCGGCGGCGAGAATGCGGAGCAGACGGTAATCACGCTGGTTCGGGCCGAATTGGAGGGCGATTACGATATCCGGCGCGTCGAAGTGGTCGGTCCGACTGTTTCCGGCGAACTTGCGCAGGCCGGCACAATCGCGGTGATCGCATCGCTGATGGCGATCCTTGTCTATATCTGGCTCCGCTTCGAGTGGCAGTTTGCGCTTGGCGCGATCATCGCAACCGTCCATGACGTGGTTCTCACGATCGGGATTTTCGTGCTCTCGGGGATAGAGTTCAACCTCTCGAGTATCGCGGCGGTGCTGACGATCGTGGGTTACTCGCTCAACGATACCGTGGTCGTCTATGACCGGGTCCGCGAGAACCTGAGGCGCTACAAGAAGCTTCCGATGCCCGGCCTGCTGGATCTTTCGATCAACCAGATGCTGCCACGAACCATCCTGACCTCTGTCACAACGCTTCTCGCGCTTCTGGCGCTGTTCATTTTCGGCGGCGAGGTGATCCAGTCCTTCACGTTCGCCATGATCTTCGGTGTGGTCGTCGGAACCTATTCCTCGATCTTCATCGCTGCGCCGGTTCTCATTCTCTTCAAGCTCCGGGCAGACAATTTCCGTGTCGGTCTGGACACCGAGGATGATGCCGAATCGGAGTCCGGGGTTGCCGGAAAGAGCACAGCCTGACGGTGGGACGCGGGATCGAAATTCGCGAGGCCCACTTTCCAGGACGGGCTGGAATCGATGCCTATGGCAATGGCGGCTTCCGCTTTGCCGACATGTCGCATCGGGGTTCGATTCTGTGCCTGCCTTCCGGTATTCATGGTTGGGATGCTCAGGAGCAGCAGGCGCTTGAGAAGGGGATGTTCGAGAAAGTCCTGGCGGAAGCCAGCGATATCGAATTTCTTCTGGTCGGAACCGGCTCATCGATCCGGCCCTTGCCCGCGGACCTGAAGGCAGCGCTGCGGGAGATGAACATCTCGTCCGACCCGATGAGCACGGGCGCTGCGGTGCGCACCTTCAATGTCATGCTCGCCGAATCACGTGCGGTCGCCGCCGCGCTGATCGCTGTTTGAGCCATGGTTGCCCCCGGACAAGGTGGCAGTCAGGCAGACGGTCAAAGCAAGCTTGACCAATTGCGCGCGGTGGACATCGACAGATACCTCTGCCTCCTGCTGATGCCCGAACATGTTCGGGACGATCTCGCCACCCTGATGCTCTTCAATGCCGAGATCGCCGCCATTCGCGACCGGATTCGCGAAGCCCTGCCGGGCGAAATCCGTCTGCAATGGTGGCACGACGTCATCTCAGGCGGGCGGGCCGGGGAGGCGGAGGCGCATCCGCTCGCATCACGGCTGCTGGACCTGATCGCTCGCCGCTCCATGCCCGTTGCTCCGCTGACCGGGATGTGCGAGGCACGCGTGTTCGACCTTTATGACGACCCGATGCCTGATCGGGTCACCTATGAGGGATATGCCGGGGAAACGGCTTCGGCGTTGTTGCAGCTGTCGGTTTTTGTTCTCGCGCCCGAGGCCTCGACCGAGACTGCCACGGCAAGCGGTCATGCCGGCGTGGCTCAGGCCGTTGCTGGACACCTGATGATGCTGCCGATTACCCAGAAACGTGGCCAGGTGTTCATTCCGGGAGACCTGCTCGCTGCGACCGGTCTCGACAGGGACAGCCTTTTCGAAGCCGGGAACAGGGATCGCATAGATGCGGCGGTTCGCGCGTTTGCAGGGCTTGGCCGCGACCATCTGGCCAAGGCCCGCAGCGCTTTCGCCGAATTGCCGGCAGGCGCACGTCCGGCCTATCTGCCGGTCGCGTTGGCGGAACAGGTCTTTGATCGGGCCGAATCGCTTGGCAGCCGGTGTCTGGAGACGTCGCCGCGTCCCTCGCAACTGAGACGGCAATGGCGGTTGTGGCGCGCTGCGCGCAGCGGCCGGATTTGAAAACATGGTGTTTGGCCATGCCAGTCTAAGGGCGCGGCTTGCGTGGGACGGTGGCGCGCGGCATAGTCGGAACTGACGTGATCGGGAACCACGTCATGGGGAGAGAGTGAATGAGTCTCGGAGCTTTGATTGTCGTGGTTACCTTCGGGGTGCTCGCTGTCATCGGCGCGGTGCACTACACCGGCGGTTCGCGCCGCAAGGAAACACGCGATCACGGCGAAGCGATCCTGGAATTTGCGAAGGCGTATCCCGGTGAGGCGATTCGCTCGGTGATCATGACAGCCGACGGAAATGCGAGCTTCATGCGGCTCGCCGATGGCAAGACCGGTTTCCTGCAATCCATGGGGCGTCATTATGTCGCCCGGATGATCATGCCCCAATCAGTCGGGGTGAGCGCGCTCGAGGATCAGCCGGCGCTCAGGATCGAATTTCACGATTCGACCCTCCCCGGCGGAGACTATGTTTTCCGTTCGACCGAGGAGGCGGCGGAAGTGTCGCTGTGGCTGTGCGGAAGCATGGCGCTTGCGACACCCAAGCTTGCGGAACCAGGGGAGGATGACGGACATGCCTGACCTCAAGGATTTTCCGGATGTCACGCAAATGGCGATTCCGTTCTTCGTGATCGCGATCCTGCTGGAGTTGGTGATCATACGCTATCTCGGCAAGCGCGGCGATTACGAGACGCGCGACACGCTCACCTCGCTTGTGATGGGTGTTGGCAATGTGGTCTCAGGTCTTCTGCTCGGCTTCATTGCCTTCGGGGTGCTGATGTGGGCCTGGCAATTCCGCATTACCGACCTGGGTACCTCCTGGTGGGTGATCGCGCTGTGTTTCGTCCTCGATGACTTGAGATACTACTGGTACCATCGCATTGCCCACCGGTGCCGCTGGGTCTGGGCCGAGCACGTCAATCACCATTCCTCCCAGCACTACAATCTCTCCACGGCGTTGCGCCAGAGCTGGACCGGAACCTTCACGGGCATGTTCATTCTGCGTATCCCGCTGGCGTTGCTCGGCTTCCATCCTTTGCTCCTGCTTTTCGTGGGCGGTTTGAACCTGGTCTACCAGTTCTGGATTCACACCGAGGCGATCGGGAAGATGTGGAAGCCGATCGAGGCGGTGTTCAATACACCCTCGCATCATCGCGTTCACCATGCGACCAATCCCCGCTATCTCGATTCCAACTACGCCGGAACTCTGATCATCTGGGACAGGATGTTTGGAACTTTCGTTCCCGAACTCGACGAGGACATGCCGCGCTACGGGATCGTCAAGAATCTTGGCACGTTCAATCCGATCAAGGTGGCGTTTCACGAGTGGGTCGACATGTTCAAGGATGCGCGCCAACCGGGTCTGAACCTGACCGAACGTCTGGCCTACCTGTTTGCACCGCCTGGTTGGAGCCATGACGGATCGCGCAAGGGATCTGAGGATTTGAAGGCCGATTACGTCACCCTGAACCCTGAGGCCGCCGGAATGCCGGGATTGCCTGGGACAGTGAGGGCCGGACCCGAGAAAGCGCCCGGTATAGCGCCCGCGGAGTGATGCCGGGGTGTCGCCTGCCTATTCGGCGGGTGCGGGAATCGTTTCGCCGGGAGCCGGTTCGCTCACCTGCTCGATGACGGTCTCATTGCCGCCGGGATCGCTGATCGTAACCGCTTTCAAGGCAAAGCCGGTTTCGGCATCCACCCAGTATTGGCCCTGCATGGGTGTTCCGGTCCCATGTCTTTCATACTCCACGGTGTAGTGATTGACCTTGGCGCCGTCGAGATCCTTCCCGTATTCACAGGTGATGTTGCGGGCCTTTTCTGCCTGCTGCGCGAGGCCCTGCCTGGTCTGCTCCATGGTTTCCGCTGAGTAGGTCTGAACCAGTGTCCAGGTTTGTCCGGCGTTTGACGTGGTGTAGAATTTGTTGTCACGAAACAGCGAGACGGGATTGCCGTCCGCGTCCATCGTCAGATGGTTCTGGCCTTCGGTAAGCCCCAGATTGACCATCTCCATTCCACCGGTCATCCGGGTGACAGAGCGGCTCCGGACCGGTCCTTCATGCGGAGCCGTGCCTTGCATGAGGGCGCGGACTTCATCCGCGCAGTCGTCTTCAGCCATTGCCGGCGCGGCAAGTATCAAGCCAGCCGTCAAGCAGGTGGCCGCCAGGGCTCTGACACTGCCGGATGCGTTTCGGATCAGAAAAACCACCATCCATCCTCCTCCGTCTGTTGCGTACAAAGCTGCCGCGAGAGGAGTGCGGGGTCAATCCCACCAAAGGTCCGGGTCTCCCGTCACTCCGCAGCGTCTGCCGCAATCGTCTGGGTTCCAAGCCATTCGGCGCAATCCGAAAGTGCGCGGCGCGCATAGGCCTGCTTCTTGGCCCTTGCCTTGTCCTTGCCGCGAAACCGGCCGCCGCCTTCAGGCCTTATGATCGCGCCGGGATCGAGCGGCGGAAACAGCCCGAAATTGACGTTCATCGGCTGGAACGAGCGTTTGCCCGGTTCGTCGTCGCTCAGTATATGGCCGCCGGTGATATGGTTGAGCAGGGCGCCAAAGGCCGTTGTCGGGGGCGGTACGGAAAGCGGTTCGCCAATATGTTCCGCAGCGGCGAATCGGCCTGTAAGAAGGCCGATGGCCGCACTTTCAACGTAGCCTTCGCAACCGGTGATCTGGCCCGCGAAGCGCAGACCCGGCCTGCTCTTGAGCGTAAGGGTCTGGTCGAGCAGTGCCGGCGAATTGAGATAGGTGTTGCGGTGCAGGCCGCCCAGGCGTGCGAATTCGGCGTTCTCAAGCCCGGGAATCATCCGGAAGATCTCCGCCTGCGCGCCATATTTCAGCTTGGTCTGGAATCCGACCATGTTGTAGAGCGTGCCGAGGGCGTTGTCCTGGCGCAGCTGCACCACCGCATAGGGCTTGATGTCCGGTTGGTGCGCGTTGGTCAGGCCCATCGGTTTCATCGGGCCGTGGCGCAAGGTTTCGGCGCCGCGCTCCGCCATGATCTCGATCGGCAGGCAGCCATCGAAATAGGGTGTGCCTTCCCATTCCTTGAACCCGGTCGTGTCGCCTTCAACGAGCGCGGCGATGAAGGCCTCGTACTGGTCCTTGTCCATGGGGCAGTTGATGTAGTCGCTGCCGGTGCCGCCGGGTCCGACCTTGTCGTAGCGCGACTGGAACCAGCATATCGACATGTCGATCGAGTCGGTGTGAATGATCGGCGCGATGGCGTCGAAGAAGGCGAGCGCCTCCTGTCCGGTTTCCGCCTGAATGGCTTCGGCAAGGCCCGGAGCGGTGAGGGGACCTGTGGCGATGATCGTTCTCGACCAATCGGCGGGCGGCAACCCCGTGACTTCCTCGCGCACAACGGTGATCAGCGGCTCGGCCGCGATCGCATCGGTTACGGCCTGCGCGAAGCCCTCGCGATCCACGGCCAGCGCACCGCCTGCGGGAACCTGATTTGCATCAGCGCAGGCCATGATGAGCGAGCCGGCCATCCGCATTTCCGCGTGGATCACGCCGACGGCGTTGTTTTCGGCGTCATCCGAGCGAAACGAATTGGAGCAGACGAGTTCGGCCAGGCTATCTGTCTTGTGGGCTTCGGTTTCGCGCACCGGCCGCATCTCGTGCAGAATGACGGGCAGGCCACGGCGGGAAATCTGCCAGGCGGCTTCGGAACCGGCGAGGCCGCCGCCGACGACGTGAATGGGGGAAATCGAGCTATCGTTCTTGGTCATGATGTCCGTTTAGCATGAGCGCCTTGACGGCTCAAAGATGTTTTGCGGCCATGCAGTTTCAGCCGGGGCTCGAAGCGGCACTCCCAAAACGAAAAAGGCGCCCGATCCGGGCGCCGTTTTCAGGTCAGGCTTGCGACTGATCGCAAAGCTTCTTAGCGATGGCGGCCGCGGGCCACATTGTCGATGTCGAAACGGGTCAGGCCGATGTCGGCCAGGGTTTCGTTGGAGAGGTTTGCAAGCTGCTGTGCAGTCTGCCGCGATCTCATCCAGTTGCGTGCCTTGTTCAAAATGTTCATGTCGGTCTCCTCGGGTAAGCCCACCTGCGGGGCTGTCAATCTTATGCTCTATATATAGGCGATTGCGTGCGGATTGTGCAGCGCAATATTTTCACCCCAGATATGCAGTGCCCGAATGGCTGGCTTCGTTGGAGGGCATTTCCAAGGAATGCCCAATAATGATGCACATTGTTTCGCTGGTGAGCAGGACGATGGCCCCGGGTCCGGGCCGCGGGAGCGCGCGTTCAGGAGCGGTGGCTTTCAGATGCAAACGGCGCCCTGTGTCCAGGACGCCGTTTTGACTCACCGGTCGGGCCGGTCAGCGGATACTTTTGACCGGTCAATTAGCGGCCGGGTTGACGGGCCACGAACGGGATGTCGCCGCGCGAGATGCCGAGGTCGTTGAGTTCGCGCTCGGACATGCGGGAGAGTTCGTTGACGGTGTTACGGTACTGGCGCCAGTCCTGATAGGCTTTACGGAAGTTCATGTTGCTTTTCCTTTCGTGTTCGGGCCGCTGTTTCGGCCCGGCGTTTGCTTGAGGCTGATATAGTCACTCAAGCGCGAATTGTGCAGTGCGGTAATCTGCATAGGGGCCATGCAGCGAATGCAACGCAAATTAACAAAGGGTTGATGCGGCTGGTAAAACTGTAACCATCTTGAATCGATCCCGACTTGCCAGCCTTTGCCGCCACGCGGGCAACGCGCAGGACAGCAATCGGAAACGGATGCGAGTTTGCCTGGACTGTAGGGCGGGTCGCGTGATGGAGAGCTATGACCGACAATAGACCCAAAACAAATAACGCCCACCGGGGGAGGAGGATCCGGTGGGCGTCATTTTGGAAGACTGACGCTCGGGAGGAGGATGAACGCCAGTCACATCGAAGCGGCTATTGGGAGGAGGAGGAGGCCGCTCCGAATTCTTAAATCCCTTACACTGCGCGCCGTGCGACGAACGGAATGTCGCCACGCGCCATGCCAATGTCGCTCAACTCGCGCTCGGAAAGTTTTGAAAGTTCCGAGCAGGTTTCGCGGTATCTGCGCCAGCTGGCGTAGGAGCGGATCAGTTTCATGGATACTCTCCTTTTGTCCCGCTGTTGTTCGAACCGCCCTGTTGCGTTTCGATGATTTGAATATAGGGGCATTCAATCGATTTGTGCAGTGCAAAATATTCATGGAAGATATGCGCATAACGCATAGCGCGGCCTCTGTTTCCGCGTTTTTGCCTTCAAGCCGTGCAATTGCCTCATGTGGGGCGCACAGTGCCTCGATTATCGGCATTGTCCCGCTGTGTCATTCATATAGTCTCGGCGGAAAACAGAGATTGGAGTTCCGTTTGCTGCGAAAATATATCGTTCGGGAGATCGGGCAGTGGACCAGGGGCGGACTGCTGGCGCCGGGTCAGGGCGAACGTCTGCTTGCCGATTACGACGCCCGGCACACCGGGTTCAACCTTTCGGCAGTGCTCGCGGCGCTGGCTGCCGTCTTGTTCGGTGCGGCGGTGATTGCGCTCGTTGCATCCAATTGGGAGCTTATCGCCCGGCCGGTGCGGGTGCTGCTGATCGCTGCGCTGATTGTCCTGAGCCTTGCTGTCGCAGTGATTTCACGCCGCAAAAATGCGCATTGGGTCATGGAAGCGTCTCTGGTCGCCGGCATCCTGAGCTATGGCGCGGGGCTGGCCCTGATTTCCCAGATGTATCACATCAGCGGCGACGAGACCGGTTTCTTGCTCACCTGGGTCACCGCCTCGCTTGTTGTCGCGCTTGCCTTCTCATCGAGCCTGTCTTCCATCGCTGCGGGATTGCTTGGCTTGGGATTGCTTTGGATGCAGATTGATGCGCTGCAATTCTCCGCTGTGTTTACCAGCAACATGAGCGCAAGTACGATTACCTTGATGGTGGCGCTGGTTGCCGGCATTGCCGCTTTGCGGTCGCGCTCGATCGTTGCCGGGCATCTCGTTGTGATCTTCCTGATATGCTGGCTGGTCTGGGTCTGCGACACGTTCATCGGGATCGAACCCAAGGTGGTCCTGCCCGTCCTGGGAGCTGCTGCCCTTTCGATCGGCTGGTTGCCTTCGGCAGCGCTCGACGGCTTTGTCGAGAGGCATGGTTGGGTGACCTCCTACGGGGCTTTCCTGCTGCTCCTCGGGCTGGCACTCCTGCAGTTCGATCTGTCGAACCCCGGTCTTCAGGTCGCGATGGCCATGGCCGCCGTGATCTTGCTTGCAAGCGTATTGCTGATCGTGATGTCGGGTGGCCAGAACGCTTTTGTTCGCCGTCTGGCCTATTTCGCCTTCGCGGCGGAAACGCTTTACGTCGTCAGCGAGACGCTGGGATCGCTGATCGGGAGTTCGGGTTTCCTTTTTGTTGGCGGATTGGTGCTTGCGGTCATCGCTTTTGTCTTGATGAAGATTGAAAAACGAATCCGCGCAGGTGGAGAAGTGTCATGAGCGCTGTCCTCAACCGTCTCCGCGCGCCGCTCAATCCGGTCGTCGCCGGTGTTGTCTGCGGGCTTTTCCTGCTTGGCACATTGGCCGTCATGATCGAGAGCCGGGCATCCGTTCTGCGCAACGGCGTGGAAATCATCCTGAAGACCGAACCGATCGATCCGCGCGATCTTATGCGCGGCGACTACGTCCGGCTTGGCTATGGCGAAGGCATTTCAGTCATCAAGGAAGACCTTGTCAGCGGCGAATGGCCCGAAGAGGACACGGTTCAACCGATCTGGGCGGTGCTTTCAACTGGTGAAGACGGTCTCCATGAGGCCCGGGAGGTGCATTTTTCCAGGCCCGTTGAGGTGGAAGAGGGCGATGTGGTCATGAGATCCTTGCCCGTGCGCATCCGTGCCGACCGAAGTGACCAGAGGACGAACACGATCAACCGGACACGGTTCGGGATCGAGCGTTATTATGTGCCCGAGGGTGAGGGACTGGAGATCGAGAAGGCCCGCAATGAAGGGCGGACCACCGTTGCCGTCCGGGTCTCCGAGGCCGGCGATGCCCAGATCGCCCGCCTGATGATCGATGGCATCACGCTGTATGAAGAACCGCTCTATTAGAATGACGACAAAGCCGTACCAACCGAATGCGTTGTGATGGATTTTGCCTTTGACCGCTGACGGGCGGGTGATATAGACGCACCGCAATGAAAGCCCGAGCTTCTTTCGAAGCCTGGCGGTCAGGCAAGCGGGTATGGTGGAATTGGTAGACACGCCAGATTTAGGTTCTGGTGCCGCAAGGCGTGGGAGTTCGAGTCTCTCTACCCGCACCACTTCTTTTTTGTTTTGCCATGCTGGCCGGCTGTGGCAGCTGTAGCGTACGCCGTGTCCGGCTTTTCACATCTCACATCCATTGCGGACAAAGCCCGCCTTTCGCGACGGGCGCGCGCCTTGTCAGGCTTGCCATTTCAGGTGAAATCGCATAGGTGCGGGGGCTAGCCGGCGGGGCACTGTTCTGCCGGGACGGCTGATTGCGGAAATCTGTGCATGATTTGCGGAAAAAATCATGCGCCGGATCGCGAAACGCCTGGTTTTCGATGCTGCGGAAAACACCGCCAATCGTTCCGTTTCCGCCGTATGGCGGTCATGAGGGGACGTTGAAGCGAGGTCACCGCACACGTGGTTCGTTCCAGCCGCCGGTTTGCGGCGATCTGGCCCGATCCGCACAACGTGGCGTTCAGCCGGCGCCGCCGGTTCGGAGCCAAACAAGAAGAATGCCACAAGCGACGCCGGATAACCGGCCCAGTCGCGGGGCCAACCCGAACGGTCGCAGTCGCGAGGAAATGAAGGTTTGAACATGCAGGTAACCGAAACGCTTGCCGAAGGGCTGAAGCGCGAATTGAAGATCGTTGTCCCGGCCAAGGACATGGAAGCACAGCTCAACGAAAAGCTCGCCGAAGCCAAGGGCAAAATGCAGATCAAGGGTTTCCGCCCGGGCAAGGTGCCGATCTCGCACATCAAGAAGGTCTATGGCCGCTCGATGATGGCGCAGATGGTCAACGAGATGATCCAGGAAAAGCCGTCCTCCATCCTCTCAGAGCGTGGTGAAAAGGCTGCAACGCAGCCTGAAATCTCCATGACCGAGGACGAGAAGGAAGCCGAAGAAATCCTGACCGGCAACGCCGATTTCGAATTCACGATGGCCTACGAGATCATTCCCGAGTTCGAGGTCGCGGACATGTCCAGTTTCAAGGTCGTGCGCGAAGTGGTCGAGGTGCCCGAAGAGGAAGTCGAGGAGCAGGTGCTGCGGGTTGCCGAAAACAGCCGCAGCTATGAAGCCAAGGACGGCAAGGCCGCAGACGGCGACAAGGTGACTATCGATTATCTCGGCAAGGTTGACGGCGAGCCCTTCGAGGGCGGCGCCGATCAGGATGCCGAACTGGTGATCGGTTCCAACCGGTTCATTCCGGGCTTCGAAGAGCAGTTGGTTGGCGTCAAGGCCGGCGACGAGAAGGTCATCACCGTTTCCTTCCCCGCCGATTACCAGGCCGCGCATCTGGCCGGCAAGGAAGCCACCTTCGACATCACGGTCAAGTCGGTGGCAGCGCCCGGCGAACTTGAAATCAACGATGAAGTCGCCAAATCGCTGGGCCTCGAGTCAGCCGAGAAGCTTCGCGAGATCGTCAAGTCCCAGATCGAAAGCCAATACGGTCAGGTGACCCGCCAGAAGCTGAAGCGGCAAATCCTCGACCAGCTCGATGAAGCCCACAAGTTCGATTCGCCGTCGAAACTGGTTGATGCCGAGTTCGAGAACATCTGGCGTCAGATCAACCAGGAGCTTTCCGACAACGGCAAGACTTTCGAGGACGAAGACACCACCGAGGAAGCGGCCCGCGAAGAGTACCGCAAGCTCGCCGAACGCCGCGTGCGTCTCGGACTGGTGCTTTCCAAGATCGGTGAAGGCGCAAATATCCAGGTCAGCGACGAGGAGCTTCAGCGTTCCCTGTTCGAACAGGTACGCAAGTTCCCGGGCCAGGAGCAGGAAATCTACGAATATTTCCAGAAGACTCCGGGCGCCGTGGCTTCGCTGCGTGCGCCGATCTTCGAAGAGAAGACCATTGACCACCTGATGACCGTCGTCGATGTCACTGACAAGACGGTTACCAAGGAAGAGTTGATGGCCGATGATGAGGCCGAGGCGGAAGAAAAGCCTGCGCCCAAGAAAAAGGCCCCGGCCAAGAAAAAGGCCGCCAAAAAGGACGACGCTGCAGCCGAATAAGGTTTTCACGTCGCATGCAGATCGGAACGCCGGGGTCTCTTGCCCCGGCGTTTTGCGTTCGGGATCGTCCCAATTTCCCAAATGGACCCGGCCCGGGCTGAACCGGCGCGTGGCGTCAGCCGTAATGCATGTATCAGAAGCCGCAGCCAAAGCGCGGACCCGTCCAACCAGTGTCCCACAGGAGTGGCCCATGTCCGAACAGCCGGTTTTGCGCTTTGTGCTCGGCGATCAACTGTCCCGTCAGCTTTCCAGCCTGGCGGATGCGGACCCGCAGAATGACGTGATCTTCATGGCCGAGGTGATGGATGAGGCGACCTCTGTGCGTCACCACAAGAAGAAGATTGCCTTTCTGTTCTCGGCCATGCGGCATTTCGCCGAAGAGCTTCGTAAAGACGGCTACACCGTCGATTACCTGGCACTTGATGGCGAAAACAATCCAGGAGATTTCGGCGGGGCGCTGAAACGGGCCGTCGAGCGACATTCGCCTTGCCGCGTGGTGATGACCGAGCCGTCCGAGTGGCGTGTGCTGCAGGCCGCGCATGACTGGCGGGAGGAGCTCGATGTTGATCTGGACATCCGTGCTGACGGCCGGTTCCTTGCGAGCCATGAGGATTTCGTATCATGGGCGACCGACAAGGACGGCGGCCAGCCGAAAACGCTGCGCATGGAGTATTTCTACCGCGAGATGCGGCGGCGCACCGGCTACCTTATGGATGACGGCGAACCCGCAGGCGGGGAGTGGAACTACGATTCGGAAAACCGCAAGGCGCTGCCCGATGATGTCGATATTCCGGTCCGGCCCCGGTTTGAGCCCGACGAGGTGACAACTGAGGTGATGGACCTCGTCGCCGAGCGGTTCCCGAAGCATTTTGGCGATATCGAGCCGTTCGACTATCCGGTCACGCGTGCGGACGCGGTGAGCTATCTGGAGTGGTCCATTGATGAAGCGCTGCCGGGTTTTGGTGACTGGCAGGACGCGATGCATGAGGGCGAGCCGCTTCTGTTTCACAGTCATCTCTCGGCGCTGATCAATTGCGGTCTGCTCGACCCGCGTGAGTGCTGCGAACGCGCGGAGAAGGCCTACAGGAAGGGCGACGCGCCGCTCAATGCGGTCGAGGGTTTCATCCGCCAGATCATCGGCTGGCGCGAGTTTATCCGCGGTGTTTACTGGCTCAAGATGCCCGATTACGCCGATGTGAATGCGCTCTCGGCCAGGCGTTCGCTGCCCGCGTTCTTCTGGACCGGGGACACCGGCATGAACTGTCTGGCGCAGTCTATCAGCGAGACCCGGACCAATGCCTATGCGCACCACATCCAGCGGCTGATGGTGATCGGTAACTTTTGTCTGCTCGCGGGCATAGATCCCCGCGAGGTTCAGGAGTGGTTCCTCATCGTTTATTTCGACGCCTATGAATGGGTCGAGATGCCCAATGTGGTCGGAATGGCGCTGTTTGCCGATGGCGGCTTTCTGGCCTCAAAGCCCTATGCGGCGTCGGGCTCCTACATCAACAAGATGAGCAATTATTGTGGGTCCTGCCGCTACAGCGTGAAGCAGAAGAACGGCGAGAATGCCTGTCCGTTCAATTACTTGTATTGGAACTTTCTCAAAGAGAATCAAAAACTTCTCAAATCGAATCATCGCATGGGACTGATCATGGGACAGCTCGGCAAGATGAGTGACGGAAAGCTCAAGGCAGTTGATGAGGATGCGAAGCGCTTTTTTGAAAGCGATGAGATGAAGGGCTACTAATGCGGTTGGCGAGCAAGACGCGAGGGCTTGCCCGGCGCGCCTCATCGGCCGGTCAGATCAGCTTGAGCCCCTTGAGGCTCGCATGTCCGTCCTTCCCGATGATGATGTGATCATGCACGGTGATGCCCAGTGGGCGCGCCGTGTCGATTATCAGCTTGGTCATCTCTATGTCGGCGCGCGAGGGCGTCGGATCGCCTGAGGGGTGGTTGTGGACCAGGATGATAGCGGTGGCCGAAAGCTCGAGTGCGCGCTTGACCACCTCGCGCGGATAGACCGGGGTATGGTCGACCGTGCCTGTCTGCTGGATCTCGTCGGCAATCAGCGCATTCTTCTTGTCGAGGAAAAGGATCCGGAACTGTTCGCGCGCTTCGAACGCCATCGCGGCCCGGCAGTATTCGATGACGGAGGACCAGGAGCCAAGCACCTGGCGGCCTTTCAATTCGCCCTTCAGCATCCGGTGGGCAATGGCGGCCACGAGCTTGAGATCGGTGGCGACGCTTTCTCCAACTCCCGTGACCTCGGTCAGCAGATGAACCGGTGCGCCGAGCACCTCGGGCAGCGAGCCGAAACGCGCGAGAAGCGCCTTTGCGATCGGCTTCGTATCGCGCCGGGGGATGAGCCTGAAGAGAAGCAGTTCGAGCAGTTCGTAATCGGCGAGGGCCCGGTCTCCGCCCTCGCGGAACCGCTGTCGCAGCCGGTCGCGATGACCGTGATAGTGCTCGGTGCCGGCGTTGTCCCTGGCGCTCGCGTCAGCTTGAGGGGCGGCCTTGGGATCAACTTGCCGGCTGCTGCTCTTACCGGGTCGGGTTTCGGCGAAGAAGCTGCGCTCGTCGTGTTGAGGGGTCTGATTCGCTTCGTCGTTTGCGGCGCCGCCATCCGGGCCATTTTCGCTCATTCCCGGGCGGCGGCGTGAGGTCATTCAGGAAGTCCGGGGCGATCCAGCCCGGCCGGTGAGAGCGTGAAGATTTCACATCCGGTTTCGGTCACTCCGATGGTGTGTTCGTATTGGGCCGAGAGCGAACGGTCCCTTGTCACTGCGGTCCAGCCATCGGAGAGGACCTTCACATGGGGGCGTCCGAGATTGATCATCGGCTCGATGGTGAAGATCATGCCCGCGCGCATCTCCGGTCCTTCACTGGCGCGGCCATAGTGCAGGATGTTCGGCGCATCATGAAACAGGCGCCCAAGCCCATGGCCGCAGAAATCCCGTACCACGGAACAGCGTTCGGCTTCCGCAAAGGTCTGGATCGCCTCGCCGATGGCGCCGGTGCGCGCGCCGGGCTTGACGGCTTCGATGCCGAGCATCAGCGATTTCTGTGTGATGTCCAAAAGCCGTTCCGCGGCGCGCTTGATTTCGCCCACGGGGTACATCCGGCTGGAATCGCCGTGCCAGCCGTCAAGCACATAGGTGACGTCGATGTTGACGATCTCGCCTTCGCGCAGCGGCTTGTCGTTCGGAATCCCGTGACAGACCACATGGTTGATCGAGGTGCAGCAGGACTTGGTGTAGCCGCGGTAATTGAGCGTCGCCGGCAGGGCGCCGTGATCCTGTCCGAATTCGAAGACGAACCGGTCGATCTCGTTGGTGGTGACGCCGGGCCGGACGCGGGATACAAGTTCGTCGAGGCAACGTGCCGTCAATTGGCTCGCCTTACGCATCCCTTCAAAATCTTCGGATCCGTATAGCCGGATCTGTCCGGTGTTCTTCATCGGGGCCGAATCGGCTTCGATATAGGTGACCATGTAAGCTCGCTTGTTTGAGTCTGTGGGCCATCGCGGCCGACCGGCCGTCATAATACGCTGTTTATGCCCGTTTCCTCAACGGGAACCATTGTGTCGGCTTCAATTTGCCCGGATGTAATTGTGCATCGTATTGCGCAGGCTTCAACCCCGCGTTTCATGGCACGGTCAAACGCCTTCGCGTAGGCCGGATCGAGATCCCGGCACAGTTTGAGACGGTCGACGTCGCCGCGCTGGATCAGGTAGACCATGATGGCGCGGTGCCCGGCTTCCGCCATGTCTCCCAGTTCCTCAAGGTGCTTGGCACCTCTGCTGGTGACACTGTCGGGAAATTCGGCAAGGCCCGGCGCACGTCGGAAGTGAACGTTCTTGACCTCGACATAGGCCCTGCCGCGAACCGGGTCTTCAAGAAGGATGTCGATGCGCGAGTTCAGGCCGTATTTCTGTTCGCGACGCAAGACCGGATACGCACCGAGCGAACCGACAATTCCGTTCCGGATGGCTTCCTCGGCCAGCCGATTGGGGCGGCCGGTGTTTATGCCCACAAGCGTTCCATCGGCCTCCACGAGCTCAAGCGCGTGCCGGTATTTCCGCGTCGGGCTGTCGTGTTCGGTCATATGGATCGCCGAGCCCGGCTCGGTCAGGCCAAGCATCGATCCGGTATTGGGGCAGGAGCCGGTGATGAAGTCGCCGTTTTCGAGTTTGGCGTCGAAAAGAAACCGCTTGTACCGCCGGACAAGCGTGGCAGGGATCAGCGGCGGATCAAACTTCATGTTGAAACCGGCGTCGGGTCTTCGGGCGAGTGGCTACCCCCGAGGTCCGTGTCCTGCGTGCGAGTCACATCAAATTTGGCCGCATGGGTGAGCGAGGTTGCTTGTTGCAAGCGGCTAAACCCTTGCGCGAACATAGGAGCCCGGCGCGTCCTCTATCGGTGTGAGTTTCTTGCCGCCCGGAGCCCGCGCGTCGACCTCGTCGGCGCTTTGCATCCGGATCCAAGCATCCCAGTGCGGCCACCAGGATCCCGGCGTCTCTTTTGCGCCGGCCACCCAGTCATCGAAATCCGCGCCGTCGGGTCCGTCGCTCCAGAACTGGTACTTGCCGGAGGAGGGTGGGTTGACCACGCCAGCGATGTGGCCGGAGCCGGACATGACGAAGGTTACATCGCCGCCGAAGAAACGCCCCCCGACATAGGCCGAACGGGCAGGCGCGATATGATCTTCCCTGGCGGCGAGATTGTAGACCGGGATCTTGACGTCGGAGAGATCGAGCGTCTTGCCGGCCAGTACCATGCGGCCCTGCGAGAGATTGTTTTCGAGATAGCAGTTGCGCAAATAGTAGGAATGATTGGCCGCCGGCATTCTCGTTGCGTCCGAGTTCCAGTACAGCAGGTCAAAGGGCATCGGATCCTTGCCCTTGAGATAGTTGTTGACGACGTAGGGCCAGATCAGGTCCGAAGCGCGCAGCATGTTGAAGGCGGTCGCCATGCGTGAGCCGTCGAGATAACCGTTCTTTTCCATCGAGGCTTCAATTGATGCGATCTGGTCCTCGTCGACAAAGACCTTGAGATCGCCCGCATGGGTAAAGTCGGTCTGCGTGGTAAAGAAGGTCGCCGTCGCGATCCGGGTTTCGTTTTCCTGTGCGTGGAGAGCAAGTGTCGCGGCCAGCAAGGTGCCGCCGACGCAATAGCCTATGGCGTTGACTTCCTTTTCTCCCGTCGCCTGTTCCACCGTGTCCAGCGCAAACGAGATACCCTCACGTGAATAGGACTCCCAGTCCTTTTTGGCATGGCTCTGATCCGGATTCACCCAGGAGATCACAAACACTGTGTGGCCCTGTTCGACGGCCCACTTGATGAAGGATTTCTTGGGGTTGAGATCGAGAATGTAGAACTTGTTGATCCAGGGCGGGACGATCAGGAGCGGCCGCTTGAGGACTTTGTCGGTCTTCGGTGCATACTGGATGATCTGGCAGATCTCGTTCTGGGCAATCACCTTGCCTTCCGAAACAGCGATGTTCTCGCCGACCGAGAATTTCGATGCATCCGACTGGCGAAGCTTGAGTTCGCCCTTGCCGGCGGCGATGTCCTCAGCAAGCATCTTCATGCCGTTCACGAGGTTCTGTCCGTTGGTCGCCACCATTTCCTTGTAGAGTTCGGGATTGGTCACAAGGAAATTCGCCGGCGAGAGGGCGCTGGAGATCTGGTTCATATAGAACTTGGCCTTGTGACGGACGTGCTCGTCCAGCCCGTCGCTCTCTGAGACCAGTTTATCGGCCCAGTCCGATGTGATGAAATAGGCGTTCTTGAGAAACTCGAAAAATGGATTGTCCTCCCAGTCGGGATCGGCAAAGCGCTTGTCGCGGCGACCGGGTTCGGGACGTTCATTTTCCTGTGCCGACATTCTCTGGACGGATTCGCTCCAAAGACTGAAATAGCTGGTCAGCAATGAGGTCTGTGCCTCGATTGCGCGCTTGGGATCGGAAAGCCAGTATTCGCCGACCTTGGAGAATGTCTTGACCATGTCGGCCATCGGATCGGAAAGGGTATCGACCTTTTCACCCTTTTCGCGGGGCTCGATCCAGGCGGACGCGGCCTTGCCCAGTTCCTCCAGCATCCGCGCCACGTTTCGCGCGAAGGCCTCCGGATCCTTGACGATATAGGCTTCGGCCGGCGAGTTGGCGTTACCGGTCCGGGAGCTTTCCGTTTTGTTGTCGCCCCTGTCCACCATCCTGGTGTCTCCTCTCCCGGTCTGAAGGTTGCTTCCAGACCCTCTTCTGCCTTAAATCGGCTTGGTTGCCATGCTTATGCTACGGCGAATTGACTTCAAACGTAGATACGGACTTTTTTTGTCCATGTCATGACCGCCATTGGGTGCAGGCCGGAAAACAATTGGAACTTCTAAGAAAAAAACTTCGGGTGACAGCGTTTTTCGCTGCGCTTCTTCTGTCGGGTTGCCAAACGGCTTCGCTCGAAGACGCGGCGCCCCAAACCGCACACCAGACCGCCCCCTTGGCCGAACCGGCGCCTGCCGAGACCGGGGAGGCGGCCCAGATCGCGAACGAATCCGGCGCAGAGACCCCGGCGCAAACCGGGCAACCCACGACCGACCGGTCCAACCCGGGAATCGCTTCCATTGTGCCGATCGAACAGGCGGCTCCCGTCGAGAACCAGGAATTTGTCGTCACCGGCGCGCGCCGGACCGGCCGGTACCCGAGTTTCGGGGAGCAGCCGACTGCGGCCAATTCGCAGATGTCGGAGGCCGAGCGGATTACTGCGGAAGCCGAAATGACCGAACTTCTCAAGGCCAGGGCGTCTTCGCCCAATGCGCGGGCACAGTATGAGGCGAGGTTGCGTCAGTTGCGTGCTCTTGCCCAGTCTCACGCCCGCGAGGCCCAGGAGAAAATCGAGAATTGATCTTGCGTTGAACAGCAATTGGCCGCAAACCGAAAGCAACAATGCTCTGATTTGCCCAAGTCAACGGGAACTCCCATGGAAGAATTTCACAAAGTCCGAAGGCTGCCGCCCTATGTGTTCGAGCAGGTCAACCGCCTAAAGGCGACGGCCCGGGCGGGGGGCGCGGACATCATCGATCTCGGGATGGGCAATCCGGACCTCCCGACGCCGCAAAGCATCGTGGACAAGCTGTGCGAGGCGGTGAAGGACCCGCGCACCCACCGCTATTCGACATCGCGCGGCATTCCCGGCTTGCGTCGGGCGCAGGCGGCCTACTATCAGCGCCGGTTCGGCGTGAAGCTCGATCCGGAAACGCAGGTCGTCGCCACGCTCGGATCGAAGGAAGGCTTTGCCAATATGGCGCAGGCCATCACCGCGCCGGGCGATGTCATTCTGTGTCCCAATCCGACATATCCGATCCACGCTTTCGGTTTCATCATGTCTGGCGGCGTGATCCGGTCTCTGGATGTGGTTCCCGATGACAGTTTCTTTGCGCCGCTGGAACGCTCGGTGCGCCATTCGATTCCGAAGCCGCTCGCGCTGATCCTAAACTACCCGTCCAATCCGACGAGCTATGTTGCGACGCTCGACTTCTACAAGGAGGTCGTTGCCTTTGCCCGGAAGCACGACATTATCGTGCTGTCCGACCTTGCCTATTCGGAGATCTATTTCGACGGCAATCCGCCGCCCTCAGTGCTCGAGGTTCCCGGTGCGATCGACATCTGCGTGGAATTCACCTCGATGTCCAAGACCTTCTCGATGCCTGGCTGGCGCATGGGATTCGCGGTCGGCAACGAGCGCCTGATTTCGGCGCTCACGCGGGTGAAGTCCTATCTCGACTACGGTGCGTTCACACCGATCCAGGTCGCGGCAACTGCGGCCTTGAACGGCGACGGCTCGGACATCGAACATGTGCGTTCGGTCTACAAGCGCCGCCGCGATGTGCTCGTCGAGAGCTTCGGCAAGGCCGGATGGCAGGTTCCGCCGCCGCCGGCGACCATGTTCGCGTGGACGCCGATACCCGAGCCGTTCAAGGAAATGGGCTCTCTCGAATTCTCAAAGCTGCTGGTGGAAAAGGCCGATGTGGCCGTTGCGCCGGGCGTGGGCTTCGGCGAACATGGTGATGAACATGTCCGCATTGCGCTGGTGGAAAACGAACACCGGATCCGGCAGGCGGCGCGCAACATCAAGCGGTTCTTGTCTTCATCCGGAGAGGGCGGCGACAATGTGGTCTCTCTGTCGGCCCGGCGTTGACCCTCTAGGCGCACGCGGTTAAACCCGGCCCATCGCATTCTTCTCCGCCCTGACGGGCGGCTTTTCCGAACAGGTGGACACTCGATATGACTGATGCCCTCAAAATCGGCATTGCGGGGCTGGGCACTGTTGGTGCCGCGCTGTTTCGCGCCATCACCGCGCGCCACAACAGCCTGACCGACATCTGCGGCCGCGAGATCATCATCACGGCCGTAAGCGCACGAGACCGGACACGTGACCGGGGCCTCGATCTTGAGGGAACCGCATGGTTCGACGATCCCGTGGAAATGGCGCGCGAGGCCGATATCGATGTCTATGTCGAACTGATCGGCGGGGAGGGTGACCCGGCCTATTCGGCGGCCAAGGCTGCGCTCGGGCGCGGTCGGCACTTCGTCACCGCCAATAAGGCAATGCTCGCCCGGCATGGGGTCGAACTGGCACAGATGGCGGAAACCAACGGCGTTCTGCTCAATTTCGAAGCCGCTGTCGCCGGCGGCATCCCGGTCATCAAGGCAATGCGGGAATCACTGACCGGGAACTCCATTCAGCGCGTCTACGGAATCCTCAACGGCACCTGCAATTACATCCTGACGCGTATGCAGCGCGACAATATCGGCTTTGCCGAATGCCTGGCGGATGCCCAGCGCCTGGGTTATGCGGAGGCCGATCCGACCTTCGATATCGAAGGCAACGACACCGCCCACAAGCTCGCGATCCTGACCAGCCTTGCATTCGGCGTCCAGATTGCCTCCGACGAGGTCTATATCGAGGGCATTACCAATATCTCCGTCGACGATATCCACGCCGCCGACGAACTCGGATACCGGATCAAGCTTCTGGGCGTGGCCCAGCGCACTGCCTCGGGCATTGAACAGCGCGTGCACCCGACCATGGTTCCCAAGGGATCGATGATCGCACAGGTCGAGGGCGTGACGAATGCGGTCACCATTGAGGCCGATATTCTGGGTGAACTGATGCTCTCGGGCCCGGGTGCGGGCGGCGATGCCACCGCCTCCGCCGTCTTGGGAGACGTGGCCGATATCGCCAAGAGCCGGCCCGGCCATCAGCAGGCGCCGGCGCTTGGACGTCCTGCGTCCAAGCTCGAGCCCTATCGCCGTGCCCGGATGCAAAGCCATGAGGGCGGCTATTTCATCTCGCTCAAGGTCGAAGACCGCGCCGGCGTTTTTGCCGCAATCGCCAGCCGCATGGCGGAAAACTCGATCTCGCTGGAATCGATCGTTCAGCGCGCGCGACCTTCGGGCGCGCCCAAGGGGCCGCAGCGTGTCATCCTCGTGACCCATGCCACGATGGAAGCCAATGTTCGCGCCGCCGTCGACGGCATCAAGGCCGAGGGATATCTGGCGGGCGAGCCCCAGGTGATCCGGATCGAGCGGACACGCGAAGGCTGACGGTCAGTCTGGCGTTTTCGCGGTTCTAATTGAACCAGATGGCATAGGCGAATAACCCGTTGCGCCCGAATGCGCGCCCGATTTCGTGCCATTGGCGCTGTGAGGCCTGTTCGCCTGTTTCCAGATAGGGCAGGGCGCCCGGACCGGTCAGCGTCAAGACAAGGTCGAATGGCGCCGGCTCTTCGAAGAAACGTTTCAGGTTCATGCCCATGTCTTCAAACCGCATGTGCGGAACCAGAGTCCTGCCCTCGAGAACGGCCTCGAACAGATCGAGCGCCTCGTGCCAGGCGGCAACTGTGGCGTCGGTCACCTCGAGGTTTGTAAGCGGATGCGGACCTTGCTGCTGCGGTCCTGGCAACCATTCCCGCTCATTGTCGGTTTCCGACCGGATCGACTGCCAGTTCAGCCGGGACAACCGGACCATCTCCAGGAGGTCGAGACGCACCCTTGCGCGCGCCCTGGCATCGGCCACCGGCCAGTTGACGGTATGGATGAGGCTAATGGCGTCGAAAATTTCCTTGCCGATGAGACTGCGGCCGGGCCCTCGGCGAATTCGTTCCAACTCCTTGTCAAACGCAGCCTTGGCCTCGAGCTGCTGACGGATCCGTTCAGCCTCGGTGAGCGCTTCAATTTGTCTGGTGAGTTTCTCTTTCGCCTCGGCTGATTTGGCGAATTTGAGCTGCAGATAAAGATTTTCTCTGATGACGTCTGCGAGCCTCCGGTCCGGAGTGTCCGCTTCGGCGGGGACTTGGCTTTCAATGCCGGTTTGAGGAAAAAACAGTTGGAACGAACTTTCGAAGGTGCTGCTGAAGTCGTGGGCGAGCCACATGCGCGCGTTTGCCGTCAGAAAATTGGCATAACCCTGGAGCCAGTAAGCGTCGGCCCGGTCAAACCGAAAGGAGAGGGCCGGCGACTCCGTCGCTGAAGCATCACTTCCCCGGTCGCGCACGATCCGTCCACGATTGTTGATCGCCTCAAAAATCGCCGCCACGCTTTCGCTTTCATCCAGCATTCCGTCAGCGTCGAGATCAAACCGCAAGGCCTTCAGGTTGACGTCGAGGGCGATACCAGCATCGCTGTCGATGGCCTCGAACATGGACTTCGCTTCATCCAGCCCGGCAACAAGCTCGGCCAGAATGTCGCGCCAGCTCTCATAGGTCAGGGCCTCATAATCCTGGTTTTCGGGAATCGGCAGCCGCATCAGCGGAACCAAGGCAGTGCGGGGAGACCGGAACCCGTGGTGGTGCAATGCCTGACCGAAACGCTCGATCGAAGAGAACGCCTGCCAGGTTGCCAACGTCATCGCAGCATCGGGAGTTGGACTGCCATCGCGGAGAGCGCCCAGAGCGCTGTTGCGGTCGGCCACGGTTTCCGCCGCGAAAGGCGCCGCAGCCTCCGTTGCCTTGGCGTCTGCTGCAGCCGCCGTGAGACAGATTGTGGCGAGGAGCAGGTTGAAAAGCGGGCGGACCATGGGAATCTCCATTGCATTGCGTCATCGGTAGAATGGCCGGGCAGGACCACATTCACAAGTTGAAAGCGGGCAACTGGCTTTACAGGACGTAAACCGATGCGGGACCGAGCCTGAATGAGATTTTGCTCATGAAAGCAAAGGCAATGCCCATTCGGTGCGCCATGTCCCTGCGCATTCATTCACAATACGGCATGGCATCGCATGGCAATTGACGGTTCCAACGCGCCGGGCGATGGAGTTCACGTCTTCGGGGGCAGCGACCTGCTCTAATCGATTTAGTCTGGGATCAGTTCATAATCGTGCAATTTCAATGGGTTTCACTCGCGGTTTCACATTGCCTTGCCGGGTTTCAAGGCTGTATGAGCGAGCGATCGAAAGTCTTAGGGAGTTGATGCGCCATGGCTGACAAGCAATCCGAAGGAAGCGGTCTGGACCGCATTCTCACGCTTGAGATCGCTCGCGTGACCGAGCGTGCAGCGGTGGCAGCCGCACGGCTACGCGGCCGTGGCGACGAAATGGCCGCCGACCAGGCCGCCGTGGACGCGATGCGCCAGGAACTGAACCGGCTCCCGATCGACGGCACCGTGGTGATCGGTGAGGGCGAGCGCGACGAAGCCCCGATGCTCTATATCGGCGAGGAAGTGGGGACGCGGGAAGGGGCGAAGGTCGACATTGCGCTCGATCCGCTCGAGGGCACCACGATCTGCGCCAAGAACCTGCCCAATTCTCTGGCCGTGATCGCGATTGCCGAAAAGGGCAGCCTGCTCTATGCGGCGGACGTCTATATGGAAAAGGTCGCCATCGGGCCCGGCTATCCGCCCAATACCGTGTCACTCGATGCAACGCCCACGGAGAACATCCATGCGGTCGCCCGGGTCAAGGGCATTCCGGTCGAACGCGTAACGGCCTGCATCCTCGATCGGCCCCGGCACGCCCGGATGATCGAGGAAGTGCGCAACACCGGCGCCGCCATCAGGCTGATCGGCGACGGCGACGTGGCCGCGATCATCCACACGACCGATCCGGATGAAACCGGCATCGACATCTATCTCGGGATAGGCGGCGCACCCGAGGGTGTCCTGGCAGCGGCGGCGCTCAGATGTATCGGCGGACAGATGGAAGGACGACTGCAGCTCAACACCGAGGAAAAACTGGCCCGGGCCGCCAAGATGGGCATTTCGGATCCGGACAAGATCTACACGATGGACGAGATGGCGAGCGGCGATGTTCTCTTCTCCGCGACCGGGGTGACCGACGGCAATCTGCTGCAGGGCGTGCGCTTCGGCCGCGACGCCATCGTCACCCACACCATCGTCATGCGTTCGTCGTCGCGCACCGTCCGCGAGATCAAGGCGCGTCACCAGGATCTCGACAAGTTCGACTGATCCGGTCCGGCTTCTTTGCGGCCACATCACGAGTGCGCTATGAGCTTGGATGCAGGCGCGGCCATCTCGGCGGTGCGTGACAGGACGGATTGATGTGGCCATGACAGTGAGCGGCGAAACCGAACGCGCATTCCTGGGTGTGGAGCAATCGCTCTCCGGGCAAAAATGGGTCGCGCGTCTGGATCAGGCGGGTGAGAACAAGGCCATCACCATCGCCCAGACCACGGGCCTTCCCGATATCGTTGCCCGGGTTCTGGCAGGCCGCGATGTTGCGATGTCGGATGCGGCCGCCTTTCTGGATCCGACGATCAAGTCGCTGATGCCCGATCCGTCCAGCCTGACCGATTGCGACAAGGCGGCCGCGCGCCTAGCCAAGGCCATCGCTGGCGGACAGCGCGTTGCCGTCTTCGGGGACTATGATGTTGACGGCGCGGCCTCGTCCGCCCTGATGCAGCGCTTCCTTCGACATTTCGGCCTCGAGAGCGAAATCTACATTCCCGACAGGATCTTTGAGGGCTACGGTCCCAACGCGCCGGCGATCAGTGACCTGATCGGTCGCGGCGCGGGCCTGATTGTGACCGTCGATTGCGGGTCGACAAGCCATGAGGCGCTGGCGGAAGCCGCCCGTCAGGATGTCGATGTCGTGGTGATCGACCATCACCAGATGGCGTCGGAGCTTCCGGTGGCGCATGCGCTGGTCAATCCCAACAGGGAGGACGATCTGTCGGGCCTGGGACATCTTTGTGCCTGCGGTGTCGTGTTCATGGTGCTTGCGGGGACCCTGCGGCTGCTCAGGCAGCAGGGTGACGCCCGCGCATCCGCATTTGATCTTCTGTCGTGCCTCGATCTGGTTGCCCTGGCCACGGTCTGTGACGTGGTGCCGCTCAAGGGGCTCAATCGTGCATTTGTGGTCAAGGGCCTTCTTGCGGCGCGCAGCCTCGGCAATCCCGGTCTTGCAGCGCTTTGCCAGCGGGCGGGCGTGAACGGCCCGATCTCGGCCTATCACATGGGTTTTCTGATCGGTCCGCGGATCAATGCGGGCGGCCGTATCGGTGATGCGGCTCTGGGCAGCCGGCTTCTGGCGCTTGACGATCCGGCGGAAGCGCAGGCGATCGCGGAAAGGCTGGAGGAGCTTAACCGGGAACGCCAGGCGATCGAGGCGGCCATGCTCGAGGAGGCCGATGCGGAGGCCGTCAACGAGATGCAAAGCGGGGAAGGGCCGGCGGTCATCGTCACCGCGCGGCAGGGCTGGCATCCCGGCGTCGTCGGCCTTCTGGCCTCGCGGCTAAAGGAGCGCTATCGCCGTCCCGCCTTCGCCATCGCCTTCGACGCCAACGGCAAGGGAACGGGCTCAGGCCGCTCTGTTCCCGGTGTCGATATCGGGCGGCTGGTTCGCAAGGCCGTTGAGAACGGCATCCTTGCCAAGGGCGGTGGCCATGCCATGGCTGCTGGACTGACGGTGGACAAATCCAGACTCGGCGATCTGCGCGGATTCTTCGAGGAAGAGGCCGCCGAGGCAGTGGCACGGATTGGCTCGGCGCATCGTCTGAGGCTCGACGGCGCGGTCTCGGCCTCCGGCGTGACACTCGATCTGGTCGATATGATCGAGCGGGCAGGGCCATTCGGTGCCGGACATTCCCAGCCGGTTTTCGCCGTCCCGTCGCATACGCTGAGCGATGTCAGGGTGGTGGGACAGAACCATCTCAAGCTGACCCTGAGTGGCCCCGATGGCGGAAAGTTGAACGGGATCGCCTTCCGAGCAGCCGACACGGATATGGGCGCGGCGCTGCTGTCCGGGCGGGGTCTCGCCTTCCATTTTGCGGGTTCGATATCGGTCGATTACTGGCAGGGTGTCAGGCGTGTTCAGATTCGCGTCACTGATGCCGCCAGGGCCCGCTGAGGCCCGCTGGGACCCAGGACGGCAAGGCGGACAGGGGCTTTCGGCGCCGCGGCGGTGGTGGCTCTGGGCTCCGTGCTTGTCACGTTTGCGGGAGATGGCTCCGGCTGCCGCAATAGCCGCTTGCGGGTGCCTGTCGATCGATTTGATCGGGTGTCTCAGGGGCCGCTTGCGGTCGCGGAAAACCGGCTGACCAACACGCGGCGGCAATGCAAACGCAATCTCGAAACTGGATGAGAAAAACAAGCGAAGTGCTTGAAAGAAGTGGCACGCCCTAGGGGAGGGCTTTCCATTGCGCTCTAAGCCCTTAAACTGCTTACATCATTATGCTTTCTGAGGTATATGTATGGGGAAAACGTGTGGGGAAGGGCATTGGCAGATTACATAGAAAGAAGGCGGCGCGGCTGGTATGCCGTACTCGACATTCCAAAAGATGTTCGTGCCAAGCTTGGCGGCAAAGCGCGTTGGGTTCAATCACTCAAGACAGAGAACAAGCAGCAAGCTAAACGCACAGCTCGACCAGTCATCGCATATTGGAAACAACGTATCCATCAGGCTAGGGGTGGGGGTGATGATTTGGTAACTGAGGCTCTTGTTTGGCGCGATCTGATAGAGAAGGAGACAGACCCCGATCAGCGTGAGCTTATGAGAGATTTCGTAGTCGAAAAAGCTGACAAGATTTGGCAGAAGGTGACCTGAGACCCTAAACTTCCTCCAGAATTTGGTAGAGTCCGTCAGACACCAGGAGACGGACGAATGAAGCGTTCACGGTTCACGGAAGAACAGATCATCGGGATATTGAAGGAGCAGGAGG